>MDTD01124672.1_pt1 | contig 10700 bp, 9 predicted proteins | sample 811221 | NCBI WGS metagenome assembly MDTD01 (sample SAMN05326646, study PRJNA326480) | marine metagenome | isolation source: seawater | place: Pacific Ocean: South West | collected 2011
GAAGTGGAAACGATTTTTCCGGATGTTCCTGTCCAGCGTGGTGATGGGGGGAGCTGTCTGGCTGGCCGGGGTGGCGTTGGATCCATGGTTGTCCGGGACGCAGTGGCAGAAGATCGTAGCCCTGAGTCTGATCGTGGGTACTGGCATGACCCTCTACGGGGTTCTTGTCATTGCGATGCGAGTGACGTCGTGGGCCGCGCTGAAGGCCAGTTTCAGTGGGAGCCGGTCGTCTTCCAAATAAGTGGAAGACTCCTCAAGATCTCGGTTGCGGGAATGGGGATGATGCTTAGGTTCTCGGGCAGTTGTTTAGATGAAGGTCCGCGTATTTTCCCAAGGTTTCCTGATCTGCGGCGTGATCTGGGTGCTGGTTCTTGCCGCTCAGGGATATTTCCGGGGCTTGCGGAGCACGGCCGAGAATCTTGGAAAGGTCGTGGAGAATGAGGAATTCGCGGATTGGTCCAGGGAAAAAGGGGAGCCGACCGGGGAGAATCGCGAGGTTCGGGAGCGACGGATCAGGGAGGTAGTTTCGTTGCTCATTGAGCAGGAGTTCAATCCCGATGCCAAGATGCGATTGAGCGAGCTCAGGGACGAGTTCTATTCAAGGTTATCCCCGGGAGAGAGAGAAGAGTTCGTGGCCCTTCTTCTCGAGGGTCTCGATTCCTACATCGTGCTCTTTGATGCCCTTCCCGGGGACCGTCGCCGGAAGCTCATCAGGCGTTCGGTCAAGGCAGCGAAGGAAGAGCTGCCCCCGGACCTCCTAAGCACTTATGAACTCCTGGATGCAGAAGAGGAGCAGGAAAAAATAGGAGAGATGGGCTGGCGGGCAGCAATGAAGGGAAAGAGTCCTGACCAGGTCATGGAATACCTTCAATTGATCGAGATTGCAGGGGAACTGATTCAGCGGATGAGGATACCAAAATGGGAAGGGTCGTCGCGTGACAAGGAAAGCTGATCCGGAGGTAATCCTTGAGGCGTCGCATCTCTCCAAGTCTTTTGGAGGGAAGCCGGCCCTGCGCGATCTCTCCTTTACCGTGAGAAGAGGAGAGATCTTTGGCCTGTTGGGGCACAACGGTGCAGGTAAGAGCACCGCTCTCGGCATTTTTCTCGGGATGGTGGAGCCCGATGGGGGTGAGGCCCGCATCGGGGGAGCGTCAGTGCAGCGAAGGAGGGCATGGGCCCTGCGCCAGGCGGGAGCGATATTCGAGTCTCCGGCCTTTTATGACTACCTCAGTGGCATGGACAATCTAAAGGTGCTCATGAGCTACTCGGGGGGCTTTGATGCAGAAGCCGCGCTGCGTGTTGTGGAGGAGGTCAACCTCGGCGATCGAATTCACTCCAGGGTTTCGACCTACAGCCACGGGATGCGCCAGCGGCTGGCTCTTGCCCAGGCCCTGTTGCCAGAACCGAAACTCCTCCTGCTTGATGAGCCCACGGACGGGCTTGATCCGGAGGGAATCAAATGGTTTCGCGACTTCATCCTGCGACTCCGGGAAGAGCGCGGGATGACAGTGCTCTTCAATTCGCACCTGCTCTCCGAGGTGGAGCAGATGTGCGACCGGGTGGCTATCGTCAGGCAGGGTCGCAAGGTCTACGATGGCAGGCTGGAGGGAATTGCAGATGAGGAGATGACGCTGGAAATAGAGGCCGACCCGGTTGAGCTGGCAAGGGCCTGTTACGGCAGACTCGGGGGGCGGGAACTTGCAGAGGAAGGGAGGGTGAGTTTCCCGGAGGGCACCGATCCCGCGGTAGTTGCCCGTGAACTGGTCGAGGCGGGAGTAAACCTACGACGGTTGACTCCCCTGCGCCGTTCTCTGGAGGACGTTTACCTGGAGGTCACCGGCAGCCCGGAAGGAAAGGAGGAGAAGTCTTGAAGCTTTTCCTGATGCAATTACGAAGCGAGCTCAGGAAGCTCTTTGCCCGTCGCCGCACTTACATCGGGTACGGGGCCTTCCTGATTCTCGAGCTGGTCATTCTCTGGGTCTTCCATCTCGACAAGCCCCGTGAGGAGATGGGGAAGATCCTGTCCGATGCAGGGCTTGAAGTGGATCACTACTATTCAGCTCTCACCGTGACCTACTGGATGCTTGGTTTCAGCATGGCAATGCTGGGCGCGATTTACCTTGCCCTGGTCTCGGGGGACATCGTGGCCAAGGAAAGTGAGGATGGAAACCTGAGAATGGTCCTGGCTCGTCCTATCAGTCGTTTGCGGGTCCTCACCATCAAGTATGTGGCGGTCCTGATCTATACCCTGACGTTTGTATGGTTCGTCGGGGTTTCAGGCTACCTGATGTCATCTATTGCCCTGGGCTGGGATGGAGGCCTTTTCGTATGGAACTACGAACTCAGGGTGTTCTCTTTTTTTCCAGAATTGACCACCGGGATAGGAAGGCTGTGCCTCGCCATGCTCCTGCTCAGCCTGAGCATGTGTACGCTCTCTTCCATCGGCTTCGCCTTTTCCTGCCTCAGGATCAAGCCGGCGGCGGCAACCATTCTCGCCCTCAGCGTCCTCTTCGTCGACTCGGTGCTGCAGATGCTGCCCTTCATGGCTCCCTACAAGGAGCATCTGCTTACCCACCGCATGAGTAACTGGGTCTATGTTCTCGAGAATCATGTTTCGTGGGCCAAGCTGGCAGAAAGTTACACGGCTCTGATCGGGCTGGACCTGACCCTTTTTGTTTTGGGCTGGATGGCATTCAGGGTCAGGGATTTTAAGACCTAGGGAGGCTTCATGTCCCCTGTTCCCGCCCGTTGCGGTGGGTGGCTGGGCCAAGTGCCGTTCTTTCTGCGTTTGCGGTCGGTGCTGGTTGTGCTTGAGTCCTTGTGGTGACCAGAAAAGACAGGGAATTTTTGTTCGAGCTGCTGGAGACTCCGAGTCCGGTGGGGTTTGAGATGCCGGGTCAGAGGGTATGGGCGCGCCACCTCAGGAAGACGGCTGATGAGGTTGAGTGCGATGCCTACGGATCTACCTGGGGTATCCTGGGAGAGGGGAAGAAGAGTGTGATGCTGGAGGCACACGCCGATGAGATAGGCTACATGGTCAAACAGGTAACACCTGATGGTTTCCTGAGGATTGACCGTCTTGGCGGAAGCGATAGTGCAACCGCTCGCGGTCGCCGTTTACGTATTTTTGGTGATAAGAAAGAAGTAGCCGGGATCATCGGAAATACTGCGATCCACCTGCGGCGCGATCTCGCCAATGAAAAGGCTCCAAGACCCCACCAGCTGTGGGTCGACGTGGGAGCAAGTTCTGCGGATGAAGTAGCGGGTCTTGGCATTCGGGTCGGACATCCGGCAGTTTACGCGGATGAGCCCATGGAATTGACCAGGCAGAGAGTAGTCAGCCGGGCCATCGATAACAGGATTGGGGGTTTCATTATTGCGCAGGTCATGAAGAAGGTAGCTGCCGCAAAGGCAAAGGCGCCGTTCCGTTTGATCTGTCTCAATGCGGTTCAGGAGGAAATCGGTGGGAATGGAGCCCTGATGGCCACTCATCGACTGATGCCGGATGTCAGCCTCTGCCTGGATGTCACCCATGCGACCGATACTCCGGGTATCGATAATGCCCAGCACGGGTATGTGAAACTGGGTGGTGGGCCGACTCTTACCCATGGAGGAGCGAACCATCCCTTGGTCATTGAGCGCCTCGAAAAGGTAGCTCGCTCCAAGAGAATTTCGATCCAGCATGAGGCCTCCAGTCGTTTCACGGGTACGGATACGGACAAGATCTTCACCGTGCGGGAGGGCGTGCCAAGTGCTCTGGTTTCACTCCCCCTGAGATGCATGCACTCGGTGGTTGAGACAGCCGATCTTGGCGATGTGCAGAATACCATTAACTTGATGGCGGGGTTCGTGATGTCACTGCGGGCCCGGGATAGCTTTCATCAGGAATTGTGAAGAAGGGCATGTTGATCGGGAGATTGCTCGTCCTTGTTGGGCTTGCGTCGGGATTTGGTCCCGGGTTGATCTGTGCGAGCGAACCAGGAGATGCGGCCCTGGCCTTCCTGAATGCTCTTCGTGACGATGAGAGGTCGCCTGCAGAGTTGCTGGAAGAAAGCGTAATTTCGCCACATACAGGAGAAATCCGTCGCGCTGCAATTTCCCAGCGCCTTGGTCGGATGGGTCGCTATCTCCGCGATAACCATTACGAGTTGAAAATCGCTGAAGAGAAACGTGATGGGGACCTAGCAGCGGTGGTTCTGGCAGCTGTCAGCAGACATGATCCACTGGAGGTGGATGTAGTGACCATGGGGCTGCGGGAGAGAAGAGGTGAGGGCTGGGGGGTTGCGCCTGTCCCCGGGAGTTTCGATAATGTCGATTTTGGATATGATGAGGGCCTGGAGAGGAGAGCCGGGGTGCTGGAGTTCTGGATGGGGGCTGAGCGCCTTGCAAGGTTGCGTATCCTTGAGGATGAGGTTCTTGCGGTCCTGCGCAAGCGCATGAGCGAAGCTGAACCCCGGATTAGCAGGGCAACAGCCAATCCGGTCCGACTTGTGGAGGCCTTCGTGAAAGCCTGCCGGGAGAAGGATTTGGCGGCCGCAATGGTTCTCATGGGGCAGTTCGAGGGTGAGCTCACGGAGGAGGATCGCCGTCTTCAGCGCGTCATGTCCCTTGGATTACAGGGGCTCGACCGTCGTGGTTACTGGCATGTTCTTACCAGACGGGATGTCGTGCGGGTGGCCGTGCAGGAAGAAGGAGGCGATGACCTGGATGCAGAGGTAACTCTCCTGACCTTCGACCCAAGGCGTGGGAGACCGGTAAGCCTGGTGCGTTTCGTCCTGCTCTATGTCGGCAAGCGATGGACTATCGAGCTGCCGAATGGTCTGCGACTCTCTGATGAAGACCGCGTAACCTTCCAGCGCGCGCTCCTCCGGGATCAGGATTACGAGGAGGATAATGCCATGCGCAACAGGTTTGAGGAAGAATTTGAAAAGCGGCATCAGCCTTTGCGGGCCGGCACCCTCAAGGAAGCCGGTGAGCAGGTCGGGAAGATTCTCAGGGGCGGCTCGCTGGAAGATCTTTTCCGGTTCGTGTATCGTAGTGAGGATCTCAGCGAATCGGAGCGACGGACTGCTTACCGGAATCTTGGAGCGTTCTGGAATGAGTTCCACCAGAACGACACGGCGGCCTCCGATGGGAGGTTGCTAGAAGTTTTCCAACACGAGGACACGGGAGTTCTCGTTTTCCAACTCATTTCCACTGCCCAGATCGAACGCCTGAATCTCACACCCCTTCTTTTGATCCGGGATGATACGGGTTGGGCCATTTCGCCGGGGGTGACCACGAATGGTAATTTTGAAAATATGGAGGAGGCGAAGCAGGAGCGGCAGGCTGAGGTGCACCGTCGTTTCGAGGAGCAGAAGGAGGAGCTGGTGAGACGGGCAACTGCTGATCTGCAGAACCGCTTTGTTAAAGCAGGTCCTCCCGAGGGCGCGATAGTGGAACGGGAGGAGGCAGAGCAACTGGTCCGGAAATTCCGTAGTCTTCTGCGCGAAGGAAAACTGCTGGAGTCATTCGCATGTGGTGCGCTTCTCGATCCGGAGAAGGGGGTATGGGACGCCCTCAAGTCCATGAGTTATGAATATCGAGGGACGAAGCAGGCCACTGCAGCAGATCGTGAGGTTCACGTGCAGGCAGGAAGGTCCTGGGCGGCGGTCAGTCTACGGGTTGATTCGGGCCAGGGGGGTGCCCCGGATTACCCCATGTATCTGGTGGTGGCAACCCGCGAGGGTCCCCGCATTGTGGTAGATATAGGACTTCGTCTTGCGACCAACAAGGGACGGGAGGTGCTTAACGGGAGGGTCTGGAAACGAGTTGAGGCACAACTCGGGGAAAAGGAGAGCGCCCTTGTGCGTTCCCTGTTTGAAGGACATGTTGAACGGAGTAAGAGCGATCTCGCCGAATGGGTGAAGACCAACAAATCCAAGTAGTCCCCCTGACGCGCCCGGCATTTGAGAGTGCCGTCGAAACGGCCAGTCGCCTGGAGAAATCCGTGTGCGAGGTGCTATTGGGGCAGGAACGCACGGTACGGCGGGTGCTGGCTTGCCTTGTATCAGGGGGGCACCTTCTCCTTGAGGATTTTCCGGGCACTGGAAAGACGACTCTGGCCAAGGCCATAGCTTCCTCGGTAGGAGACGTGCAATTCTCCCGCCTGCAGTTTACCCCGGATCTTCTCCCTTCCGACGTGCTGGGTGTTTCAGTCTATGATCAGAAGACGCAGGAATTCCGTTTTCGTCCCGGCCCGGTCTTCACTGATATCCTTCTTGCCGATGAGATTAACCGGGCTTCACCCCGGACCCAGAGCGCTCTCCTTGAGGCGATGGCGGAACGGCAGGCAACGGTAGATGGTCGGCAGTATGAACTGGAAGGGCTCTTTTTCGTGGTGGCGACCCAGAACCCGGTGGAGTTTCGTGGAACGTATCCCTTGCCTGAGGCGCAGATGGACCGCTTCACAATGCAGTGTGCCCTTGGCTACGTTGAGCCGGAGAATGAAGTCGCGATTCTCTCAGACCAGGTTCGGGATCATCCCCTTGAGCGACAGGAGGCCGTGGCTACCCGGGACCAGCTTATAGAGCTCATTGCTGCAGCCCGGGATGTGCGGCTAACCGATGAACTGAAGGAGTATATCGTGGCCCTGGTATCCGCTACCAGGAGCTGCAAGGATGTGCAACTGGCGGCCAGTCCCCGCGCCTCCCTTGCGCTCATGCGGGTGTCACAGGCTCTTTCACTTTTTGAAGGGAGGGACTTTGTCGTGCCGGAAACTATTCAGGATCTTGCCGTCGACGTGATTGCTCATCGCCTTGTTGTCGAACCAGAGGCCAATTACAGCGGTCGGACCGGTCGAATTGTGGTTGAGGAACTGCTTCGGGACATTCCGGTGCCAGCCTGAAGAGCAGGGGCGGTCTGGCCAGCAAGGAAGATCAAGTGATGGGTGACAGCAGTCTTGCAGGGAAACCAGTTCCCCGGGTGGGCTGGTTCTATCGCCTGCTCTATCGGAATTACTCACGGGGTGCGTCTGTTTCCCTGTTCTTCAACCGCAGGGTGACTGCTACCGGGTGGGTGCTTATTTCTCTTTTACTGCTGACGGCCATTCTCGGAATCGATCTCTCCAAGTCCACTCTCTACCAGATCTTTTCCCTTGTTTCCGGGATACTGGTGATTTCGTTTCTATGGTGCTTTGCCCGCCGAGCACGGCTATCGGCCCGACGAGAGCTGCCTCGTTATGCAACTGCGGGGGAAGCCCTGTCCTACATGGTGGTTGTCAGCAACCTGGGACGGCACCCGGTCCGTGGGTTTCTTCTTTCCGAGCGCCCTCCTGATTCACGGCCCTCACTAAGTCATTTTGCCTTTACGAAGGAACCTGGTGAGGAGAAGCGAAACGTCTTTGACCGTTTTTTTGTGTACTATCGTTGGCGCTGGCTCATGGAGCGGGGGATTCTCTTCGAGGGCGAGCAACAGGGAGGGTATCGGACGGTGGTGCCGGATGAGGCTGTCCGCTTGTCGATGAGGCTGATTCCCCGACGGCGTGGGGTGTTCCATCTTAACGATCTCAGGGCGAGACTGCCTGATCCTTTCGGGCTCTTCCAGCGTTGTTGCAGGGTCAGGGCGAAGGAAGAGACTCTGGTTGTCTTCCCCCGGCGCTATCGCCTGCCTCCTTTCGATTTGTCCGGAGAAGCCTGCCTTGAAATGGGAGGTGCAGCGGTTTCAAATACCATCGGGCAGTCGGGGGAATTCCTGGGGCTGCGTGACTATCGCAGTGGTGATGCTCTTCGCCGGATCCACTGGAAGAGCTGGGCGAGGACCGGGCGGCCGATTGTGAAGGAATTCGAAGATGTCTATTTCCCACGTTATGGGTTGCTTCTGGACACTTTCACAGAGCCCGGGGATGTTGACCTCCTTGAAGAGTCCATTTCGGTGGCAGCCTCCTTTGTCTGTGCCCTCGACACCAAGCGTAGCATGCTTGATCTAATGCTGGTCAGGGACGGGGCTACCCTGGTGCAGGCCGGGCGGGCGGGGGGGAGCTCCGAAAAAATTCTAGAGGTTCTCGCGGGGTTGGAAGCAGCCCCGAGTGAGTGTCTTGAAGACCTGGAGAAGCTGGTCAAGCGGCATGGTGACCGGTTGACAGCCTGTGTCTGTATCTTTACAGGCTGGACTCCCGCGAGGGCGGACTTCCTCCGGACTCTCGTTGGATCCGGGATTAATATTCTTGCGCTGATTCTCACCCGCCGGATTGCGGATACCGCGGCCATGCTGGAGGTTGACCCGTTGCCCTGCCGTCACCTCCTGCTGGAACCCCCCAACGTGCAGGAAGGGTTGCTCAAACTCTCATCATGAGCCCTCGTCTCAATAACTCCAAGAGTCCTCCGCGCCTCCTTGAGGGAGGGGCCCTGCTCTTCTGGGGAGGAGTAACCGGCCATCCGGTGGTGGGCCTCGTATGTGCGTTACTGGTAGAGGCCCGGTTCTGGACGAGACTGCGCTGGGACTTTGGCGAAGAGGCTTATGTCCGGGCCTGGTACCTTTCCCTTGCCCTTGGTAGTCTCACCCTCCTGTGGGCATGGCTACAGGGTTCAGGCCAGGTTCTTCTCTTTGAAGCACTGGTCTGGATGCCGGTTTACCTTCTGCCCGTTCTCCTCGCGCAGAACTATGCTGCTGAGCCCGGGATGCCGCTGAATACCTTTTCGCTGATTGCGAGGCGCAAGATGCTCATCGACCGTAGAGCAGGGCGCAGGGTAGAGCCTGTTCAGTTTCACGCAGGATACCCCTATCTCTGTCTCGTCATGGTTGCAGCTGCGTTGAGCCGGATTGATGAGGTAGCTTTTTTTGCAGGTCTGATCTTTCTCGCATCCTGCATGTTGGTCTATGCCAGTCCGGTCAGTCGACAGCGGCCCATCGGAACCGGGATGGCCCTCCTGGTGACCGTTGTCCTGGGAGCGGGCGGGTCGCTTGGACTCAAGGGCCTATGGAGGGCCCTTGATGGTGCCTATGGAAGTCTTTCCGGAGTGTATACGACCGGAGATCTGTCCCAGACGGCCATCGGCCACCTCGGCATGCTCAAGCAGTCGAAGAGCATCCGGTGGCGAATACATGATACGGAAGCTGACGCTTCGCGCCTATTCCGGGAGGCCGTTTATAATCATTACACGGGGAGTCAGTGGTGGCATCGCCCGGTTCCCGAGCGAGGGAGCGGGGAAGGGGGGTCCCTGTCAGGGAACAAGAGGGATGAGGACCCGGAAAGGACAGAGATCGATAAGCGGGAGGGAGACTATGAACCCCTGTGGGACCGTGTGATGGATAACGGCTTGGTGCAATTTGCCTTCGAGAACGAGGAGTTCTCCCGGGATCCCGGGAGCAGGCGCAGACTGGTGGTGAAAGGTCGGGTTGATACCAAGACGCCACTTCCCCTTCCCTCGTCTGCCCGGAAACTCTCGGGTTTTCAGGTTGCGGATGGAGGGGTTGATGCGAATTCGCTTGGGACGGTACGGCTGGAAAACCCTGATTACGCGGCAGTTTCTTTCGAGGTCCTTGCCGGTGGGTATCCTCTTCATGAGGCTCTGCCTGATCCAAACCTTGATTTGCAGATTCCTCTGGCAGAGCGCATCCCCGGGCATCTGGACGCCGACGAAGAATGGATTGCGGACCCGGAGCGGAGGGGAATTCGGGACCTGTGCGATGATTGGGGCTTAAGGGGGCTCACCGCTCAGGAAGCTACAAGGGTCATCAGGGAAAAATTCTTCAGCGAGGAGTTTACCTACAGCATGTTTCTTGGTCATGAGCGTGCTAGTCGAAGAAGCTCGGCAGTGTCGAGATTTCTCAGTGAGACGAAGGTTGGACATTGTGAGTATTTTGCCACCGCGGCGGTCCTGCTCCTTCGGGAAGCAGGGATCCCCGCCCGTTACTGTGTTGGTTACTCCGGACAGGAACAGACAAGGGAGGGTGAGTGGTTGCTGCGGGGGAGCCATGCTCACGCCTGGTGCCGGGTCTGGCATGGAGTGATTCCTCCCGACGAGATTCCCGACGGGGTGGCTCCTTCCTCCTATGGCCACTGGGAGGATTTTGACGCGACCATTCCCAGATGGTTGGATTATGAGGGATCAGGGCTGCGGTGGTCCCGTCCGTTAATGGATTGGTGGCAGAGGATACGCGAGGATTTCCTGATCTGGCGGACGTTCCCGGGAAACAGCGGGTTGATCAACGGATCCATTCTGGGGGTGGTAGCCCTTCTCCTCTTCTATCTTGCGATACGCCTGTGGAAGGGGCGCATCCGCCATATTCAGGAAGATGGTGAGGCGGGCCGGAAAGTTGCCATGCAAACACCTCTTCACAGCTTGACCCGTCTCGCTGAGAGGAGTCTCGGTCCCCGAAAGGAAGGCAGGACCTTCACCGGGTGGATCCTCGGACTTGGGGAGATTCTTCCCGGTATCGAGGATGACCTTCATCGGGCCATCAGTTATCACTGGAAGGCTCGCTTCGACCCCCTGGGTCTTACTCCCGGGGAGGCAGGGCAGTTCGAGGAATTATGCCGGGGTCTCAGGGAGAAGATTGACAGGGAGGAATGGCAGCTGGGTGCTGGAAAGAGTCAGTGATTCCGGCTGGGATAAAAAAAGGCCACCCGCAGAGGGGTGGCTTTTTGGTCGGGGCGACTGGATTCGAACCAGCGACCTCTTCGTCCCGAACGAAGCGCGCTACCAAACTGCGCTACGCCC
>MDTD01022302.1_pt1 | contig 10699 bp, 15 predicted proteins | sample 811221 | NCBI WGS metagenome assembly MDTD01 (sample SAMN05326646, study PRJNA326480) | marine metagenome | isolation source: seawater | place: Pacific Ocean: South West | collected 2011
TAGATAGAATTGCCGGCGAACCGCTAGACCTTTTGGTTAACAATACTGTTGTGGCACAAGGAGAAATAGTTCTTGTCAACGAGCGATACGGGATTCGACTTACAAGAGTAATCCCAGCGACGGACAGAATGAAGAATATATAGATGGGTCTAGACATGAACTTGGCAGACTGGATGTCATTACTGCTGAGCTTCGTGGCTGTCCTAGTTTTGCTAGTTATCACTCTTTTTATATTAAAAAAAATTAGCCTCTCAGCAAATCTTGATTCGACAGGCAATAGGATGATCGTTTTGCAGTCAATATCACTTGGCGGGAGACATCGCTTGGTCCGTGTGAGAGTGCATGACAAGGAGCTTATTTTAGGCGTTACGTTAAGCAACATAACTTTGCTCGATGAGCGTAAGTCGGATACCATCACCGATAGTAAAAAAAATCCGCTCGTCGATTCTGGAGAGGCGAGTGTTTCTGGTAAAACTTCTAGTTACACACCTTTCCGAAAGTTTTTTAAGGATCTGATAAAGTAAGAGTGTTAGGTATGAATAAAATTTACATTACTCTCTTTTTTTCCACATTATTGATTCTGTCTCCTCTTTCGTTGGCTCAGGGTCTTCCAGCATTAACGGTAGTTGATTCCGGCATTCAGGGTACTCAGTACAGTCTAACTCTCCAACTTTTGGCTTTAATGACTGTTTTAACAGTATTACCGTCCTTAGTTTTGATGATGACTTCTTTCACTCGAATTATTATTGTTTTGTCAATATTAAGACAAGCGCTAGGCACGGCGCAAACTCCGCCCAATCAGGTTTTGGTGGGACTCGCTCTTTTCTTATCGTTTTTTATAATGGCCCCAATATTTGAACAAATATATGATGAATCAGTAACTCCTTATATGAATGAACAGCTGTCATTTGAAAATGCTTTGTCATCTGCTCAGGTACCTATTCGAAGGTTTATGATGACGAATACTCGTGAACAGGATATTGGTTTATTTATGCAGATTGCCAGAGAGGACGAAGTGGAGACTCCGGACGATGTACCGTTTTCTGTTCTTGTGCCAGCATTTATAACGTCCGAGCTCAAGAGTGCTTTTGCAATAGGTTTTCTAATTTATATTCCTTTTGTGGTTATTGACTTGGTGGTGGCCAGTGTTTTAATGTCAATGGGAATGATGATGCTTTCACCAATGATGATATCGATGCCTTTCAAATTAATGTTATTTGTACTTGTAGATGGTTGGGCTTTGATAATGGGATCCTTAACTTCCAGTTTCGCACTGCCGTAGGAGGATGAATGGATACAGCGCAAGTTATTGATTTGGCAAGAGATGCTCTTCTAGTAACGGTTTTGGTATCAGCGCCGATGTTACTTTTTGCGCTGGTTGTAGGTGTGGTAATTGGTGTCGTACAGGCTGCGACCTCGGTAAATGAGATGACTTTGAGTTTCATCCCCAAATTAGCAGCTTTAGCACTATCTCTAGTTTTATTTGGAGGCTGGATGGTTGGTACCTTGGTGGATTTCGCAAGGAGAATTTTCGAACGTATACCCTCGTTATTTCTGTAGTACATACATCAACAACGTTTAAAAATGACATTTTTAGCTTCTGAGATTATTGAGGGTTTTTACACTTTTCTCTGGCCAATGCTACGAATCTCGGCATTATTAATCACCGCACCAATCCTCTCAATCAACGCTGTCAATATACGAGTTAGGATACTTATTGCGTTGGCACTAACTATTATGATTTATCCTCTCCACGAATGGCCGGTTATTGACCCGGTAAGTGCGGAAGGTTTGTTTGAAATATTTAATCAAATATTTATCGGTGCGATAATGGGTCTAATTTTGCAGGTGGTTACCGCGGCCATTGTCGTTGCGGGACAGTCTATTGCGGCATCTATGGGGCTTGGTATGGCCAATATGATAGACCCTAATGTTGGAAATGTTCCAGTTATAGCTCAGTTTCTAATTATATTGTCAAGTTTGATCTTCATTGGGTTTGGTGGACACGTGGTGTTAATCGGATTATTGCTTGACAGTTTTACGGTGGTTCCAATTGGATTGACGTTTGCTGGTACAATCACCATCAGTAATTTGGTATCTTGGAGTGCGATGATGTTTTTGGGTGCTGTGCTTCTCGCTTTGCCTTTAATGGTTACAATGCTTTTTATAAATATAGGCGTGGGCGTAATAACAAGGGCGGCTCCAAGCCTCAACATTTTCGCCGTTGGTTTTCCCGCATTCATATTTGCTGGATTCATACTACTCATAGTGACGATGGCGATAATGGGTAATCGAATAGAGTGGTTGTGGACAAGTGCCTTCGTGAGGTTGAGAAATATTTTGGGGATTGAATAATGGCTGAGAACCAGACAGATTCTGGAGAAAAATCCGAAGAGCCTACCGCGAGAAAACTGGAGAAAGCGAGAGAGGAGGGGAATGTTCCTCGCTCTAAGGAGCTTCCCGCCGCAGCTGTAATGATTGCGTCCACGGCACTTCTTTTTTTGATGGGAGGATGGTTAATCACAAAGATGTCGGAGCAGTTTGCTGGCGGATTTCAATTCGATCGGAGGGTCATTTTCTCGGAGTTTTTATTGCCAGGATATTTTGCGGAGCAATTGGGATATGGCTTACTTTTTGTGATTCCCATATTTCTTCTGACCATACTGGTCGCTATTATCGGCTCGGTTGCAACTGGGGGGGTCGTTTTTTCTTGGAAGGCCGCAGCTCCCAAGTTTAACAAGATCAATCCTCTTAATGGGTTAAAAAGGATGTTTGGTATGCAAGCTGCGGTTGAGCTTATAAAATCACTATTAAAATTCCTTCTTGTTTCAGGGGCACTAGTATGGGTTCTCAACAACAACATAAATGAACTAACCCAAATTGGAAAAATGAGCGTTCAACCTGCCTTAGCAGAGGCCGGCAATCTGATAGCCGAGTCAGCCTTGATAGTGACTTTGACACTAGCGTTAATTGCTCTTATTGACGTCCCATTTCAACGATATGATTTTTTTAAAAAACAAAAAATGACTAAGCAAGAGGTCAAAGACGAGCTCAAGGACGTTGAGGGAAGGCCAGAGGTAAGGGCACAGATAAGGCGAAAACAGAGAGAGATGGCTAATGCAAGGATGATAGAGAAGGTAAAGGACGCAGATGTGGTTATTACTAATCCGGAGCATTTTTCTGTAGCTCTTAATTACGAGCCAACTTCCGAGCAAGCGCCTATGTTGTTAGCTAAAGGGGTCGATTCACTCGCCCTCAGGATCAGATCCGAGGCCGATGATCAAGGTGTCCAGATCTTCGAATCTGCGGCTCTAGCAAGAGCAATATACTTTACCACTGAAATTGATGATCCGATTCCTGAAGATTTATATTACGCCGTCGCTCAAGTAATAGCTTATGTTTACAACTTAAATTCAACTCAAAAGCATGGCCATGGATTATCTAAGCCGGTCCCAACGGTTCCAGAGGCAATGCAATTCGCTCCTGATGGTAGTAGAACTGGCAATAGGAGTTGATTATGGAGAAAAAAAATCAAGAAGTAGTCCCGCAAGACCTGTACGAGGACGGGGAAATCTTCTTAACAAAGTTAGATCATGAAAATTTTAAGGAAGTATTTTCTGCCATCTGTAACGAGTCTGGCAGTGTTGCCGTTATAAGTAAGGTGCCAGCGTTGATTGATCATTATGGTCAGCTGTTAATAGGTCGATTGCGTAGAAAGAAAAGCATGAGAATAGAGATTTATTTTCCAGCTAATACCGACACCCTTATAAATCGATTTAATCAGATCTTATCTAACCTTTCTGTTGACCAAGCTACAGGTAAAATGGTTAATTCGGAACCCGATCGAGTAATGGTTGTACATGATTTTAGTGCGATGAATGATCGAGAGCTTCAGTTAATGGCGCGAATTACAAATGATTTTCCGGGAGCCAAGACGCGAGTGGTGCTGTTGTTGGATCTCTCGGTTACCCAAAGTAGTTTAAGTAGACTGGACACGTTCGGCAAAAATCTAAAAAAGTGGCATATTTTGGAACCAGACAATAACTCGATTGCAGAATTAAAAAAGCTATCTAAAAAAATGAATTTCGGCGATCGAGCTGACTCTTTACTAAAAAAACTTGGACAGGAAAAAGTTCAAGAATCAACAACAGAAGATCGAGGAAGTTCTAATTATCAGGTTGACGATGATCCAAAGCAGATTGAAAACGGTGATCAAAATATTGATAGAAATAATCGTCAAATCGATTATTCACCGAAATTTATACCCCTTTTTCTCGCGGTGGCGGTCATATCATTAGTGGTTATTATTTTTCTTTACAAGCAGGACATTTCAAGTTTCATAACCAGGACTTTTCTTTCGAATAGCTCAGTTGAAGTCAATAATCCGCCGAGCATAGAACTGGAAGACATAGAGGAGCGTGCGACGAGTCAAATCAAAGAACCAAAAAAAAGAACGGACGAGTTGGAGAGTGCCAAAAGTCCACTAGTTACCTCTGGAGGAGATGATGAGAGGGAAGGGTCCGCAACTCTAGATCAAATTAAATCCTCTGAACCTCCTGCCGATCCAATCGAGGTAGAGGGATCCACTAATTTTTCCTCAAAAAAAGTTTTAGAGGATTTTGCAGATGGCGATTGGTTGTTGCAACACATTGCTGTTGACACATACGGAGACGCCAGAGATTGGAGAGAGTTACACCCTGTACTCGAATCAGCCCTTATTGTCCCGATCACCTCAGGTGGTCCAGAGACCAGAAGGTACGTTGTGGTGTCTGGACCTTATAAATCAAAAAAAGAGGCACTTGAATTTCTTAAAGTGCCCGGAGTTCCTGCCGACTATTACCCTAGAACAGTCAGGTCTTTGAAAGCAGTTATTCCTGCGTCCTTACTGAGATAGAAAACGGGAAAACTAATGACAGCTAAACTTTTTACCGGTGGTTTGGATTCGAAGCAAGGTGAAAAACAGTTGCCTGAAATCACTGGCGATGTCGCTAGCGCTGGGGAAAAAGCTCGTATTGTTGGAGATGGGAATGGCCACATTCAGGATAGATACCTCAAGGTTCCTGATCAAACATCAGATTTTAGGGAAATTGATTTAGATCTTGGGGTCTCAAATTCTGGTTTGGTTGGAGAGGACTCTGTCAAAGATATTGATGGCAGAAAGGTCAATGCCAGGAGAGCACGAATAAAATGGACCAGTAGTTTATTAGATCGGATAGCAGCTGTTAGAGCTGAAACTGGAGAGGTTGAAAACCGGCTAGACAGAGTTTCCAGGAGACTTAGAAGATTAAAAATCGGTTAAGGGTATAATTTATGAGCGAAGACACAGAAAAAGTAAATGAGAATGCAACTGGATCGGAGATCGAAAAAGATAAAGAATCGGCCTCTTTTGAAAAAAGTGATGTAACTGGTAAAGGAACAGCGACTGAGGGGGCAGTTGAGAATCTCCCTGATTCTGTTGGTGAAAGCCTTGAGGCGTTAGTTTCTGTGGTTTTAGACTCAGCGGAGGTTGCTAATAAATCAGCGAGTGTGGCGGCCTCATCCTCCGGAGCTCTTAACTCTGGGATTGAGAAATTGAATGCCGCGGCCAAGAGCAATGCCCGCAATTCCATTTACATTCTTGGCGCATGTGGGCTTTTTCTTACTATTGGTGCTATGCTTTTCGTTTTTATGGGAACAAAGCTAAACAGCAGAGTCGGTCAAGTGGACGCGATGCTTCTCGCAGTGGGTAAAAGAGTTTTAGAAATGGACAGTGGTGTGGACGCTCTGGGAGAAATGCAAAGTACCTTAGATCAATTTAACGTTGAACAACTAGAGTTACAGGCACGGGTCAATACCACTCAAGAGGAGCTAAAAAATCAAATCGCTGGAGCAATTGAGGCGTCTAATAGTCTGGCAACCGCGTTACCTGAAAAAACTGCTGACCAAGTCCAAAAAAGAACTGATGTTCTTTTGAAGCAGGTCGACAATCTAACAAAAAAAGTTGAGAGGCAGGAGGTTGTGATTGCAGGCTTGAAGGACGAGTTGAAAGGGAAAATGGAGCAGGTTACCGGAAATATTACTAGTGTCGAAAAAACACTAAATGAAATTGGTTCGGTAAAAAAGGATGTAGAGGCTTTGGTAGTCATTCAAAAAGATCGATACATAGAGAAACTCGAAGCCGGGTGGGAAGAGGTAAAAAAAGCAAGGCTAGCCGATGAGCAAGAAAAAATGGCAGCTCTTGAAAAAGAGGAAAAGTCAAGGGAGCTTCGTTATCCAAGAGAGAAAGAGGATTTGATAGATTTTGAACAAAAAAAGTAGTTTACATGATTACGTTTTATGAGGAAAAATAGTGTTTAGCATCTTGGTTTGGACTGTATTGCTTGGAGTTCTATTTCTGGTGGGCATGCTAGTATTTTTGCTAGATAGGCTACAAACTATATCCAATGTGGCCAGATTTGGGCCTCCGAAAGATTATATGGATAAACTTGAGACCAAGAGAAAGCGTAGAATGGCTCTAGAGAAAAGTAAAAGATCAGCTTCCAACCAATTGCTTTTGTCTGGTTTGTCAGAGTCTCAGAATGGTAGCAATGATCGGCAAACTACGGGTGAAAAACCTGCACGGAAATCACTCGAAGGCAGGATTTTATGGAACGTACTTTCTGGGAAAAAAACATCAAAAAGGACAGAGGAAGAAATAGAGGGTTTGCGCGCGGAGTACAGGGTAGGTTTGACAAAGCATATAACTACTCTTTTTGAAGAGGGTGTTGCGGATAGCAGAGAGGGTAAAAATGAACCGCCCAGCAACATTAAAACTATCGAACATGGAGGTGGAGAGCTCGTCAGTTGGATACCTCTGCGTTATTCAGGTGATTTATATGAACTCGGGAGGACCGCTGCTGTTGACAGAACTGAGGGTTTTATTTTAGTGCGCAGAGACTTAGAGAGTGCTTGCAGTTACCTTTTTAAAGAGGTTGGTCTTGACGAGGGAGGTATTGGAAGTAAGTTAGCAGCAGACCTCTTATCGAACGTAAAACAGGAGGATGTCGCGAAGCCTAAAAAGACCCCTGTTTCAACTGAAGTCATGGATATGTTGGATTCAGATAATACCTATGATGATAAAGTTGCCCTTGTCAGAGTTTTTTCATCTACAGATTTAGAGCGTATTGCGAAAGTCGTTAAGGGAATGATTAAAACGTGATAAATTTTTTTTAATGATGCCACTTATGGAATTTTTTAAAAAAATAATCACCACACTTATCTGCTTACTTCTAGCGACTGCAGAAGCAATTTGCCAAGAATGGATACATGTGAGTGAAACTTACAACGGCACTTACTACGTAGACTATTCGACCATAATTAGAAATGAGCAGATGGTAATAATGTCACATATGGTCGACTACCCACGGCGACAGGTATCAGCCAACGGATTACCCTTTAAATCAGAATTACTACAAGTGGAGTATGACTGCAAAAAACCAGAGCAACGTATTTTAGAGCACTTAACTATGTCTGGTAGAAAAGGATCAGGGAAGCTAGTTTTTCCACGCCGTTGGAAATCTTCAGGAAGCCGAGTAGTTGCTGGTACCCTTGACGAAACTCTTTGGAGAATTGCCTGCGACGTTGTGGAGAGTGATAACATAATAACAGATTATAACTTGGCAAATCCTTTGCGCGAGAATGAGTAAAAAAGTTTTTGAAATTTCAATTTTGAAACTGCTCTCTTAACGCGTCGAGTGTTCGGTTTATTCTATCGGGGGGATCGCAATTGGTAGTCAAAGTTATTTTGGGTGCGACATTAACTTGATCTCCATCATACACAAAATCGGGATAAGCTGGACTGGCAGCAAGGGTTACTTTGTAATCCTCTCTTAGAATCGTCTCGACAAGGTTGTCCCCAAAGTAAAGTAATTGGCCTGTAGGATTTACTTTTACTACAAAAGCATCATCAAAAACGTGACATCGATTGTCTAGTTCTATTGTAACTTTAAGAAACTTTGGCTTGGGCTTACTAGTATCATAATGTGTCGCCAAAAAGATGCCCAAAATCAAAAAAAACAATAGGACTGCAAATTTTCCGATACTTTTTATCACCTCATGGTAGGACATTTTTAAAATTTGTCACCAAATCAGCATTCTCATTAGAGATGTTAGATAAAATCAAGAGTCGCTTTTTGCTTGTTCCTGAAACCACTTAGTTACTCTTTGGAGCGAGTCAGCAATTTCCGAATCACTCATCTGACGTTCTATTAATTCGCGGTTCGTCTTTGCACTTTCATGATCGCTTATTTCAGCGATCGTGAGCCATTTGTGAGCTTCTATTTGATCTTTCGCCACTCCTCGTCCAGTAAAATACATAAGTCCCAGATTTACTTGGGCTTTAGTGTTGCCGTGTTTGGCAGCGTTTTGGTACCAATTCAGCGCTTTTTCAAAGCTTTGGGGAGTTCCGCGGCCGACGCTGTACATGAGTCCCACTACATATTGAGCATTAGGATAACCCTGCGAGGCGGATTTTTTTAGCCAATTTAGAGCTTTACTGTGATTTTTTTGAACACCGTGGCCGGCATTATAAATAAGACCTAATTGATATTGCGCCTCTTTATCTCCACCATCGGCGGCCACACTGTACCAAAAATAGGATTTTTCCGGGTCGTGCAAAACGCCTCTTCCAGACGCGTACATCAACGCAACCTCGACTCTAGCTTGGTTAAACCCACTTTCGGCAGATTTTAACATCCAACTGAAAGCCTCTTCTTCACTGGTTCTGGTGCCCAGTCCATTTCGGTACATCCAACTGACAACGTATTGTGACAACTGGTGATTATGGTTTGCAGCTGCTTCAAACCACCTAAGAGCTGTCTCTAAATTTTTCTTTACTCCAATGCCTGACCGAAACATGATCCCAAGGGTATACTGGGCGTTTGCATTTTGTTCGGTTGCTGCAATGCCAAGATTTTCTAGAGCGACTTGATAGTCACCGGTGATGAGGGCTTTCATACCCTTTTGGTAAATTTGATCCGACTCGGCAGCGTGGATTTCAAAAACAGTCAGAAGACCTAGGAAAAAAGTCGCAATAAATAGAAGATTAATTTTTTTTAGCATGCAAAAATAACACCAATAAAGCGATCATTATACTTGTCACATTGCCTAAAAGCCAGCACAACAAGGAAATTCAAAATCGAGGCGGTATAATTCGCAAATGTTTATAAGTAGCTTTTCATCATGTATACTCTTGGTTCCTTGGCTGTAACGAATTTAGTTATAGCCTAATGCTCGACTATAAGAGCAAAACCGTAAGGAGAGTATTTCATGAAAAACTATGAAATTGTATTTATAGTACATCCTGATCAGAGCGAGCAGGTACCAGCAATGATAGGTCGCTATACAACGATTGTAAGGGACAGTGGGGGCACTGTTCATAGGCTTGAGGATTGGGGTCGGCGTCAATTGGCATATCCAATCAATAAAATTCATAAAGCACATTACATTTTGATGAATGTCGAGTGCGAGAAAAGCGCATTGGAGGAACTCGAAACGTCTTTCAAATTCAATGATGCGGTAATCCGCAACCTTATTGTTACGAGAAAAAGTTCTGTGTCCAAAGCATCTCCTATGCTCAAGGAGGAAAAAACAAAACAACTTATTGGGGACGAAGCGGTTTCCTCCCCAGAGGATAACGGAAACTCCAAAATTGACGGTACGTCCTCCTCTGAGAGTAACGGCTCGGAAAACGAAGATCTTGCAGAGGAATCGAAGGTCGAATAGCACGGTATCAACATTGACAATTAGTTTCAGTTTAAGGGCGGATTAAAATATGGCTTTTATGAGAAAAAATTCAAAAAAAAACAAAGACAAAAAAAATTTCTCGAAACCCCTGTTTAAGAGGAGAAAATTTTGTAGATTTACCGCGGAGAAAATTGATTGGGTAGACTACAAGGATATTGAAATACTTAAGGATTTTATAAACGAGAATGGCAAAATTATTCCAGCAAGAATAACTGGAACAAAGGCCAGGTACCAGAGACAGCTTTCAGTAGCCATTAAAAGAGCACGATTCTTAGGTCTATTGCAATACACGGATCTACACTAAACGGAGTCGAGAAATGGAGATTATTTTACTTGAAAAAATTCAGAATCTAGGTCAATTGGGTGACGTAGTAGTTGTAAAAGACGGTTACGCTCGCAATTTCCTCATTCCAAACGGAAAAGCTCAACGAGCTACTAAAGCTAACAGAGAGGTTTTTGAGCAGAGGCGACAAGAACTTGAGGAGAGCGAAAAGAAAATGCTGGAGCAGGCACAGGAGAAAGCTAAAAAAATGACTGAACTCACTGTCAATGTGTCCCAACAGGCTAGCATCGAGGGTCGGTTATTTGGTTCAGTTACAAATCATGATATTGCTGACTTGTTACAAAAGGCCGGACACGATGTTAAGAAGTCTTCTATCCAACTTCCTCACGGTCCCATCAAGGAGGTAGGGGAACACTCAGTGGCGGTGTCTCTTCACCCAGATGTTTCTGTACAGGTTAGTATTTTGGTGGAGCCAGAGTAAGTCCCTCATGATTTATTGCGCTTGTTGGGCAAATTCATGTTCATTAGGTAATCGATTCTAGCAATGGCAAAGATTCAAAATGACATTGCTTCAGACTTAGTCAACGACCAACTTAAGACTCCGCCTCATTCGATCGAGGCATAGCAAGCCGTTCTAGGTGGTCTTTTACTCGA
>MDTD01096097.1_pt1 | contig 10698 bp, 10 predicted proteins | sample 811221 | NCBI WGS metagenome assembly MDTD01 (sample SAMN05326646, study PRJNA326480) | marine metagenome | isolation source: seawater | place: Pacific Ocean: South West | collected 2011
ATACAGTTTCATCCGGAGGTTACTCATAGCCACGAAGGGCTGAAGGTCCTGCAAAACTTTCTTGAAATGGCTCAAGATCTACAGGAGTTCCGAATCGAGGATTTCAAAAAGACGCTCCTTGAGGAGATCAAAGCGAAGGTTGGGGACAAGCAAGTGGTTTGCGGAGTCAGTGGAGGCGTAGACAGCACTGTGCTGGCTGTCCTCCTGAAGGAAGCCGGTATTCATATGAGGGCAATCTTTGTTGATCATGGGTTACTGCGCAAAGACGAGGGCGATGAGGTTCGTAAGAACTTCCAGCGTATGGGCGTGGACATTGAAACGGTTGAAGCCTCGGAGACCTTTCTCAGTGAATTGGCTGGTGTCAGCGATCCTGAGAAAAAACGTGAGATCATAGGAAACCTCTTCATCAAAGTTTTCTGGGACTCGGTGGGGGACGCAGATATGCTGGCACAGGGAACTCTTTATCCAGATGTGATTGAGAGTGCGTCAAACGCCAAAACAAAGGCGTCGAAAATCAAGACTCATCACAATCGTGTTGAAAAAATCCTTGAGCTCCAGAAGCAGGGAAAAGTTCTCGAGCCTCTAGCAGAGCTATTCAAGGATGAAGTGAGAGAGCTAGGTCTGTCGCTGGGAATCCAACCAGACATTGTTCACAGACACCCATTTCCTGGTCCAGGTCTCGCGGTCCGTTGTCCGGGGGAGGTCACTCCGGATCGTTTGCGGATTATTCAGGAGTGTGATTCGATCTTTATTTCGCTGCTCAGGCAGCATGACTGGTATGACAAGGTTTGGCAGGCATATGCAGCTCTCGTGCCGGTGAAGACCGTCGGAGTGAAAGGAGACGAGCGGAGTTATGAGTTTGCTGTGAGCCTGCGTGCGGTAGTCAGCGAGGACGCCATGACCGCAGACTGGGTTGAATTGCCCTACCAGATTCTCAGGGACTCAAGTAATCAGATCCTGAACAGTGTTCCTGGTGTGAATCGGGTTCTCTACGACGTGTCTACGAAGCCACCTGCAAGTATCGAATGGGAGTAGTGGGCAGTGGCAGGCAGACACGACTGAAGAAAATGCGAAAAGATTCGCGTTCTGGCACAACTAGTCGGTGCGGACCGCAGGGTCGTTAGTAACCTCAACAGGAATGGGGCCGAGAGCTTTTCCGGCGGCAAGTGTCATGTGAGGGAAGGGAATCTCGATGTTTTCCATGTCGAACCGCTCCTTGAGCTCTCTAGGGAGTGTATTGCGGAGAGTCCCGTAGTCGTCCTGAAGACACCAAGCTCCTAGCAGGAAATTGAGAGAGGAATCCCCAAATCCAGTGAAAACAATAAGCGGGTCGGGTTCGTTCAGGCACTGAAGATTTGTTTCCGCGACCTCATGCATCACCTTGAGGACATGTCCGATATTTTCATCATAGGCGACTCCGATATCGAGGTTGAATCTGCGTATGGGGTGTCGGGTAACATTGGTAAGCTTGGTCTTAACGAGAGTCTCGTTAGGAATTCGGACCGAGCGGTTGTCGAAGGTGCGAAGGGTGAGGGCGAGAAGACCGATGGTGTCGACGGTCCCGGAAATCCCATCTACCTCGATGATGTCGCCGAGCTCAAATGGCCTCTCCCCGATCATGAAAAACCCGCTGATGATATTCGAAAGTGAAGTCTGTGCGGCAAAGCCGACCGCGATCCCGGCGACGCCAGCGGCTCCGAGGACTGCGCCCAGATTCAGCCCCATGTGATTGAGGGCGAGAATGAAGGCGAAAGCATATCCAATATAGCGGATTAGCTTTTTAACGACCATTGTGCCCTGAGGTCCTAGCTTTTCTCCGAAGATGGCGAGGGACGTCCTGGACAGAATAGCTACTGCGATAATTCCGCCTATCAGGATGGTTGCCGCGCCAAGAATTTTTAACGGAAGCTCGGGCGCGAGTTCCTGAAGCCACTCGGGCAGTGCAGCGAGGTAGAGTGAGGTCACGGGAAAGCTTTAGTGAATGACATCAATGACGGAGGCGAAAGCGCGACGGAGGGTGGAGCGGCTGGTTTTTCCTTCACGGGCTGGGGCTATTTCCCGTCCGCTATCAGCCGGGGCAATCGGGCCCGCATCATAGGTAATATCGTTCCCTTCCTCATCGTTTTCGTTAATCCGGATGCGACAGGCATTTGCCCAGAGACGATTTTCGTGACTGAAAATCGAGAAATGCCCTAAGTCGAGAAATAGTCGTTCGAATTCAAAAGCATCCCGACTCGCGTTGTGGAGGTCGACACTGACTATGATGTCATGATCGAGCCAGTCGCCCTGATCAAAATAGCGACGAGCACGTGTCTTGAGAGCGTAGCAGACTTCGCCTGCTGATCGGTCGCCATGCCATGTCTTGCTAAGGGTTTCGGAGGGAATGCTGATAAGCTTTCGAATGCTGCCTCCGCATTCTCCATGAATCTCCAGATCCATCGGGATTCCTATGTAAAACAGAGCGCTACCACCGGGGGCGATACAGAGAGAGGAATTCGGCTTCACTATCACCGGAAGGCCGGGCAGGGCCGGATTAAGGCGGACCCGCGCATCCTCATCATGGCAATCCCAGCGTTGCCACTCAAGGTCCTCGGGGAGATCGTCCAGTCCACCTTCCTCGTGTCGAATGCCTTGCTCTTTGGAGTAGGAGGTGCTCACGCGCCACTCGTCGTGGCGCCTTAGCATCGTCATTGATAAAGGGCCTACTTTGGAGTGGAACCATCGGTTGCTGGCCAAGGTCCGTTCGTCCCACGCGGTGATCACTTTGGCACGATGAAAAGAGCGAGAGACATGTCAAGCGGGGGCGCGGTGCGATGCCGCAGAGATTGTGAATAAATTGTGAATAGAAGCGATCCACTGCCTCTCGGTGCCTAATTCATTGAGGTGTCGGATGGTAGAAAGATTACAGGGAATCAGTTGGAGAACTCCGACCGCCGGATGTGAGTGCTTAGCGTTGACGCTTCGACTCGCTGTCTTTAGGTGAAGGCGGAAGAGATGGACCTGACGAGAACTGCCTACGGAACATGGAGTGGAGGACGCTACATGCATTTTGGAGAAGCCCTTGAGGAAGATCGTTACATTCAATGTATTCAGCTTGCCTATGCCCGCGGTGTCCGAACTTTCGTTACGGCAGATGTCTACGGGCAGGGAGAAGCAGACATCGTGCTCGGGAAGGCTCTCGCAGATTATCCGCGTGAGTCATACTGCCTAGTCGGAACAATTGGTCACGATTTCTACAAAGGGATTCGTGCCGGATCAGGAGGGTTTCCTCGATTCACCGATCCTGAGCTTCGAGGTCCCGATCAGTATGTAGATTTTTTACGAATGGCATGTAGTAAGTCGCTCTCGAATTGTGGAACCGATTACTTTGACCTCTTGATGCTGCATAACCCTGATGAAACGGGATACACAAGTGAGGAAGTGTGGAAGGGAATGGTGGTCCTGAAGGAAGAGGGAATGGTTGCGAGACTTGGGATCGCTCCGGGGCCAGCAAATGGTTTTACCCTCGACCTGATCCATTGCTTTGAGCGCTTCGGTGAATTGATTGACTGGGCGATGATTATCCTTAATCCACTGGAGCCTTGGCCAGGGCGCTTTGTTCTTCCTGCCGCTAAGGAGCACGGGGTAGAGGTGCTAACGCGAGTTGTTGACTATGGTGGTCTCTTCCATGGTGATATGAAGAGAGGGCACGAGTTCAAGGCCGGGGATCACCGCGCATATCGGCCGAAGGGCTGGGTTGAGGCGGGGCACGAGAGAATTGAAAAGATGAAGGCTGTGATTGACCGGCATGAGATGGATCTGCTGCACTTTGCGTGTCTGTGGAATCTGTCTCAGGCTCCGGTTAAGAGTGTTGTGCCAACGTTCATACAGGAGGCTGGCGAATCTGCTCCGAGTATAGAATCAAAGATTGAGCGGTTCGGAGAGCTGCCGGATTTTGAGTTTACCTCAGAAGAAGTGGAGGAAGTCATGGCAGCCGGCGATAATACCGGGTGTATGAAGTTAAAGGGCGCCAGTCGCCGCCATGAGAAAAGCGAACGCCCTGATGAATGGCCAATGCGTCCAGAGTTATTGGAGCTTGCGGGGCGTTATGGATTGGGAACAGAATGGTGACTCTTTGTTATATGATGACAAAGAGAGTATAAGCTCATGAAGTGCCCCCGATGTGTCCAGAGAGTTCACAGCAGGGCCCGGGAGTGTCCTCATTGTGCTTTCAGTATCACCGATGTTGACCGGGTCTTTGGGCAGGATGATGTCAGACTGCGAACATTAACAGATGCTGCAGGGGTATTGCGCCGAAAGGAGAGGGTTGCTCTCAGGGGGCGCCTCGATCAATTCCAGGAGAATTTTCCACAGCTCTTTTTCGGGATCTATTTTGGTAGTTTCAGGGAAACTCCCAGCCTCAGACAATTTGGTTTCTGGTTGCTGAATCGTGGTGCCTTCGAAGACGTCGAGGTGTCCCGGCCGAATGCGGGAGGAATACTCCTCAGCGTTGATGTTGGAGGAAAGTCAGCAGGAATCACCTCTGGCTATGCGGTGGCACCCTTTCTCTCGGAGGACGCAACTTTTGGAGCGCTATCGGTTGCGCATCCATATTTTTTAGAAGGGCAATGGTTGAGGGCAAGTGAGTCGATCTTGGGCAGGATTACACGGGTATTGGCGAGGCAGTCACATCGTAGTGAGAGAGATGCGAACGAGCTGGGAGCTCGACACGATCAGACTGGGAGTTCTGAGGTGGGTTTGCGTGGATTAAGGGAGCGTCACAAGGGAGGACGGAACAAAAGCAAGGCATGAGACTGGTTTTCTGTCTTTGTCTGGGTTCGCTCTTAGTGAATTCCCCTTTAGAAGCCCAGAGTGCGGGGACTTCAGATACCGCGGAGACCGATGGTAGCCAAACTGGTGCATCTGGAGCGAAGCTGCGCTCAAGATTGCCGGAACTTCCTGCGTGGAGTCCCAGCGATTACGAAGGGGTAAAAAGGGGAGAGATTGTGGCAGGTGAAAATTTCTTCGGGGAAGTAACGATTGATCCAGAGGCTACCATCGATTCCTCGGTTTTAGATTTGCCGCAAGACCCTGAGCTGCTGCCCGGGCCGCTGGATGAGGGTGAGCTGGTGCTATCTGCTGACAAGATGGCAGCCTACTTTGGTTCGGCGATTGGACATCTTCAGGGAGAGTCCGCGTTCCTTCGAGACCCACAGGATTTACTCTCGCAACAGGAATTCCGCGACTGTGCGAGTTTCTTGAATTACCACTCCGATGAGTCCGCGATAAAGATCGTTTTAAATCTCTTTGATGAGCGACAGGAGGTGGTCGAGGATTACAAGATAGAAAAGGTCGTTCAGCTGCACCGTGATCTCTTCAGGGACTCCGGCCCAGTGGTTCTAGTGTATTTCTACCTCGGAGCTCCTAACCGGGCTCAGCTTATGATGAGTCCCGAGATTCGTGCTGTTATTCCGCAGGATGAGCAGGAGAGGGCGCTTCGAGCCGCGATCGTTGAGGCGTTTGAAAAAACGGATGAGGCTCTTCAGCTGGACAGTTTTCTGGGTGAGCTATCAACACGGCTGTATTGGATAGAGAGAGAACTGGAAATTGCCGGGCTTCACGAAAAGGTTGCAGGAGTTCAGCCTGTTGAAGCTCTGGTGGTTCCTGAAAGGAGCTTTGAGGGAAGTAGTGTGCGGGGTGCGGTGCGTGCTGGCCTTGTTATTCTGAGTGCCCTCGTGATTTTCGCTTTCGGGATCCTGACATGGCGCTGGAGCTTACGACACAGAAAATACTATTTTCCTGAAGTTGATGAGGAGCGCGTCTTTGGAGCACCCCATGCTGCAGGCGCGGGAGCAGTGGTATCGTTTGCGGACCCACATTCGCCTCCTTCGAGGCAGCGTCATCAAGAGCCTGACTTGGATCGCTGGGTCAATTCGTGATGAAGATGTTGAAAACCGAATGGCGGTGAACTGGGAGCAATCATACCGAGAGCAAGATACACCGTGGGATCTTGGAGAAGCGTCTCCACCCTTGATCGAAGTTCTTAATAGTGGCGAGATTAAGCTTCCGATGGGTGAAACCGCTCTGGTTCCAGGTTGTGGTTACGGGCACGACGCAGAGGCATTGCGGAGATTTGGCCTAGAGGTCACGGGGCTGGACTTGGCGCCCACCGCGCTGAAGGCTGCCGAGAAACTTTATGGCGAGGCGATTAGATGGATGGAAGGAGATTTCTTAGATACGTCGGTGACGCCGGAGAACCCCGTTGATATGATTTTCGAGCATACGTGCTTTTGTGCAATCAACCCCGAGCAGAGGCGTAATTATGTGACATCGGCAAAGCACTGGCTTGTTCCCGGAGGGTTTTTATTAGGGGTCTTTTTTACGGATCCTCCCCCACGTGAGGATGGAGCCGCCGGACCTCCATTCGGCGTGAGTCTGGACGAGTTGCATGGTTTGTTCGGCGAGAGCTTCACCATCACCAGATCGCGGTCACCTGATCGTAGTCATCCTGATCGAGTAGGGCGCGAGGTAATAATCGAGATGATCAGAAACAGCTGATCTTCAGTGAATCAGGTCGATGTGAATTATGCTTGCCAAGCAAGGGGCGATCGTAAATCAACTTAGGATCCTCCTTGTGAGGATTGGACAGCCCAACAGGCGTTGGCTACAGGTTAGGGGGTTTCCTGGGCCAGATTTACGCCGTTGGGTTGTCTTTTTTCGGCTTGGTCGTTGAAGTGCCAAAGGCTCAGGCTTAGATTGCGCCAGCGGTATGAAAAATCGTTTTGTCACAATTCTTTGTTTCGCAGCATGGTCTTTCTCCTGCTGCTTATTTGCTGCTACGGACGAGTCGGAAGAGAAGCGGCAGTATTTCAATGAGAAAGAAGTGCCGGAGAACATCCGTGACCTCCTCAGCATCCAGAAAGCATTGCAGGAAACTCTTCCTCAGGCGCGAGCTGCTACTGTGTCTATTGATCTCGGAGGGGGATCGGGTAGTGGAGTGATTGTATCCGAAAAAGGGTTGGTGCTTACAGCGGCCCATGTGAGTGCGGGTGTCGGAAAGGACATGACGGTGATCATGGAAGATGGGACGAAGCATAAAGCTACCTCTCTTGGTCTGGTAGCCTCAACGGATGCGGCCATGGTACAAATTAGTGAGGAAGGAGTCTTTCCCTTTGTGGAACTCGATCGCGGGGATACAGCTTCACTTGGTGATTGGGTCTACGCTCTTGGACATTCTGGGGGCTTTGAAAAGGAGAGAGGGGTAGGGGTCCGAATTGGAAGACTTGTTAGAATGGCGGAGCAGACCATCAACTCAGACTGTAATTTAATCGGAGGCGATTCAGGGGGGCCTCTTTTCAATATGAAAGGACGTTTGATCGGAATCCATAGTCGAGTGGGGGCGAGCCTCGAGCAGAATATGCATGTGCCTTTGCGGGAATTTCTTAAGAACTGGGATGCAATGTTGGACAAGGAATTTGTGGGGAAGGGGCCATTCGCTCAGGAAGCGGTTGCGTTTCTGGGAGTGGCCACGGAAGACCGAAAAGAAGGCGGTGTCGTGATCAAAGAGGTTGGAGACAAAACTCCTGCTGCTGATGCCGGTTTACAGAAAGGCGATGTCATTTTGAGTTTAAATGGAAATGCAGTGGATGGAGCGCAGCAGTTCTCCGCGTCGCTCGCAGGTTTCAAGCCTGGGCAGAAAGTGAAACTTAAGATTCTCAGAGATGATGAAGAACAGGAAATCGAAGTTGAGTTGGGTGAAAAATAGGGGTGTTTCGATTCTCCTTTCACTGGTTGTTTCTACAGCCTCCGCACAGCAGCAGGTCGGACAGCTCGAAGGAGAGTTCCGTCTCAACGGTAAAGAGACATGGAAGGCGTTTGATCCTGTTCGAGAAGTGCTGCAAGAGAGCAGTGCGGTGGTCTACGATGGATGGAAGTCAATCGCTTATGGAGTAATCGTCAGCTCCGACGGATACGTGGTTACAAAGGCCAGCGAAATTGAAGGAGTAACAGAACTCAGTGTCAGGGTGAATCGGGAGCATTTCAAGCAGGTGACGGTGGTATCCTCGATAGTCGAATGGGATGTGGCCCTTTTAAAGGTGGAGGCACAGGGGCTACCAGTTATCGAATGGGCAGAGTCGGAGCCTTCTCATGGCACATGGGTAATCAGCAATGGGTCGACAACTCGTCGTGACCGCAGGTTGCGGGTTGGGATCATCAGTGCGAACGCCCGGAAGGTCGGGGAGGGAAGAGCCCCAGTGGTTCTCGGTGTAACGCTGGACACCAGTGGAGAAGAGGAAGGGCTTCCGGTAAAGGAGGTTCAGGAAGATTCCGGCGCAGGTGAGGCAGGTATAAAAAGTGGTGATGTTATTCTGGAAATGGGAGGGCGTCCAGTAAGCAGCATGGAAGACTTGAAGGAATTGCTTGGCAGCAAGGAGCCGGGTGACGTGATTCAGGTGAGGTTGAAACGGGGAGAGGAAGATTTAGAGGTAAAAGTAGAATTAAAGAGACGAGAGAGTGTTTTTGAGGAGAAGAAGACAAGGAATGATGCGATGAGTGGGCGGTTTTCCAAGAGGAGGAGTGATTTCCCAAGGGTTCTACAAACCGATCTGCCGCTTTCTGTTCGCAGCGTGGGGGGGCCCCTCCTTGATCTTGAAGGGCGATGCGTGGGAATGAACATCGCGCGAGCGAATCGATGTGAAACTTATGCGATTCCAGCCAGAGAACTTCAGGAAATAGTCGCAACTCTCACGGATGATGAAAGGGCTAAGAGAGCTGCGCAGTAGACGGTCGCTGTTCGCAGCCTTAACCCCCGGCTGCTGCTCGGGACGCTGAATTGCGTTTTTCGAAGCGCCAGTTCGGAAATCAGGATTTTGCCAGAAGCTTTCGGGCCTTGCGCATTGTGGCTTGGCTGAGCTTGTTGTCTACCCGTCGGGAATTGTCAACGAGCTGCACCAGCTCTGCGAGACTGGTTTCAGCTGCTGCGAGCGACTGCTTGGAGCTCCCGTATTTTTTGTCGCTGTAATATTTCGTGAAGGTAGTGCCAGCTCTACTAAGGCAGAGGCGCCAGCCTTGGAAGGCGGTAGTCTCATAGGTGAAGCGGGTGAGGTTGCGTTTCGATTTCATGTAGCTGGCGGGCGCGACGATATGCCTTTATGTAAGCGACAATCCAATACAAAAGTCACTGGATTTGTTAGATGAAGGCCAAGAGATTTTCGAATGAGAAGCTGCTGTAATTTAGGGTTGCATTAGAAGGGGAGATCACCTTTAGTCCCCGGCCGCGAGAGTTCATAATCGCCGTAGGTCCTCTGGGCAGTCAAAAGTTTGGCTGGCCTCTCGTCAGAGGGAAACCCGGCAACCCCATATTACAATGTCTGACGCATCCATTGCTGAAAACGAAAGTGTGAGTGAGCCAATTAGGCTCGATCGGTTTGAAGTTCCAAACCGACTGATTAAGAACGAGGAGACTGCCACCGAGTCCTACGCGCAGTTTGTGGCCGAGCCCTTCGAGCGAGGGTTCGGGCATACAGTTGGGAACTCAATACGGCGTGTGCTGCTTTCCTCTCTGGAAGGTGCTGCGATCACCTCGGTAAGAATTGCCGGCGTCCAGCATGAGTTTTCTACATTGCCTGGAGTAGTTGAGGATGTCACAGATATCGTGCTCAATCTTAAGAAGGTCAAGTTCCGTCACCACGACAAGGAGCCTCGTGTTCTTTCCATCAAGGTTGAGAAAGCTGGGGTGGTTACCGCAGGAGACATTGACGACGATAACATCTACGAGGTGGTCAACAAAGATCAGGTGATTTGCACCTTGGATCGCTCAGTGAAGTTTGACTGTGAGTTTGAGGTTCAGGTTGGAAGAGGATTCAGAACAGGAGATGAAAACAAGAGGGAGGAAATGCCCATTGGAGTGATCGCGATTGATTCAATTTTCTCCCCGGTCACCCGCGTCAAATATGCGGTGGAAGATACCCGGGTTGGACAGATGACAGATTTCGACAAAATCATCTTCGACGTGTGGACTGACGGGCGCATCGAGCCCCACGAAGCACTACTTCACGCCTCGGCAATCCTGCGCCACCACCTTGATGTGTTCGTGAACTACGATGATGACGCAGTCGAGTTCGAGGAGGCCCCAGCCGAGCAGAGTGAAGAAAATGCCGCCCTGAAAAAGCTTCTCAACATGAGTGTGAATGAGATCGAGCTCTCGGTGAGGGCTGCAAACTGTCTGAACAACGCGAATATTACTTCCGTCGGACAGCTCGCAATGAAGACAGAAGCCGAAATGCTCAAGTATCGCAACTTCGGTAAGAAGTCGCTGAACGAAATCAAAGATAAGTTGTCAGAACTTGGGCTCAGCCTTGGAATGACATTTGATCCATCGCTCCTTAGCGGTCCATTGCCATCAGTTGCAGCACCGCGTCTCGGTGCCGAGGATGAGGCTCCTGTCGGACTGGCAGACCTCATCGCGCAGAACATCGACGAATAATCACCAGATCAACCGAGTCATGAGGCATCGAAAAAAAACCGGAAAGCTCCAACGCGACGCGAGCCAAAGAAAGGCTCTCCTTTCGGGCTTGGCATGTGCTTTGATCCGAGAGCGAAAGATCAGGACGACTCTTGCGAGGGCAAAAGCTCTGCGTCCCGTTGCGGAGAAACTTGTTACCCTCGGTAAGCGCGGGGATGTTCATGCGCGTAGACAGGCAGTAGCTTTTTTGCGGC
>MDTD01130504.1_pt1 | contig 10698 bp, 8 predicted proteins | sample 811221 | NCBI WGS metagenome assembly MDTD01 (sample SAMN05326646, study PRJNA326480) | marine metagenome | isolation source: seawater | place: Pacific Ocean: South West | collected 2011
GTCCGCGATAATGACTGGATTCGAGATCGGCATATTAGCCTGGATCTTAGAAGCCTGTCAATCAGTTGTAAATCAATTTTTTGCAGGCATCTTTTCCTTGCACTGATTCTCTTCGGCTATATGAGGAATAAGATCAGCAGTTGCGATAACATCATCCAAAATCCAGTTGAACATGCTCTTGCCGGGGTTCTCCGGATCCAGAGCGTCTTTGACTCTCTCCGAAATTCTCAGGGGTCTAAAGTCGTCAATGAATGTGAGATGGTCTATGTTGGAGAACACACGTCCGAGTTTTACGTCCACCAGGGATTTGATCTCGGGGATCTGTTTTTCGCTGGTGAGAATACTTTCGCTATCTTTACCGGAAGCCAGGAACAAAGCGCTTGAAACCGGAGTGATACCATCATTGAGGGCATACAAGAAAGGCGTTTTCCCGGCAGAATTTTTAGATTGGCTCACATGAATCGAAGCAATATCCCGGTTAAGTACCCGAAGTACTGGATGTTCTCTAGCCAGATGGGCAGGGAATTTCACCCAGAACAAGGTAACAGGATACATGGCCGTGGATTCAATGAATCGTGCTGTTTTAGATTCTAAATAAGGGTTTTTCAGATAACCGCTATAGGCGATTATCTTTTTCTTGATGTGAGGGTTATCCTTGTGAATAGTTCTCAATCGTTGGTTTATAGCTGTGTTCTGAACGAGGTTTCCTTTGGGGCCCAGAGGCAGCTTGGAAGTAAAACGACCCACGTTGGGAATCGCTTCATCATAGTCATCCCAGCCGAAGTCATCTATGAGATTCTTGTTGCGGCTGAAGTAGAGGCGCAAGGAGAGGCTATGATCGATACGTGTCCAGGGCCAGGATAACTTTCGATAGATGCTGTACTGCATCCAATCTTGAGAGAAAAGCGGAGAACCATGGAACGGAGTGCCCAGGGTCATCAAAATCCTGACTTTGTCGGCTGTCTCTTCATCGGCGAGGGATTCGTAGACCAGGTTTCCGCCGATGCTGAGCGCCATAACGGTTACTTGTCGCTTATTGCAGGCGCTGTAGAGCCGCTCTACGGCTTTGCGGAACATGGGAACGCTCTCTTCCATACGCTTGGAAGTGGGATACCGCGCTAGATAAATTTTGAAATTGGCGTTGAACTTCTTGTCGGAGCTGAGATGATTAGCAACTTTTTGCCACCTGAAGTAAGGATAATGTTCTCCTCTCAATCCGTGGACCATTAGAAATGGAGAGCGGTTGCCTCTGGGGCTTTCGTCAAATTCGTAGATCTCTACCGATGTTGGCTCCTTTTTGAGCTGACGTCGGGGAGGAATGTTGTCGAAGGTTTTGGAAACAAAAGCTAGATCTTGCTTGTGACAGGTCTGGGCGGTTGTCAGCCGGGAAGGCTCAGCCTGGGCTGGAGTGGAAAGAATGAAGCCGAAATATAGAGCTGCGGACAAGAAAAACAGTCTACAAATGGCGGATGTCTTGAAATAATGGTACATTATCGAGGTCTCTCGCTCCGGTTGCCTTTCAGCGGATGACAAGCCCACACAGACTAGCAGATTCTTGATAATTTTAGACTGCTCTTTAATTAGTAAATGGACATAAGGTAATGTCTGGAAACACAATATGCCTATTTTTTTCCGATACAGGCGGCGGTCATAGAAGCGCCGCTTTTGCCATTAGTCAGGGTTTGGCAGATGTGCTGGAGCGGGTCGAAGATAAGTCCAAGCGCCCGAAGGTTCTTTGTGAGAATATCGTCGAGAAGAGTCACCCTTTAAATCGTCACTTCGTAGATCTTTACAACTTCCTGCTCAGGCATTGTCAAGCGGGGATGAAATATTACTACTGGCTGATCGAGAATTGCAAACCTAATGATTCTCAATTGGGCTATTCCCTGGCCAGACCTTATATTGTGGATCTACTCGATGAGATGGACGCCAACATAATCGTCTCCATCCATCCAATGAGCAACCATTATTTAGCCCGGGCTCTGGAAGAGACCGGCCGCAAAAAAGATACCAAGCTGGTTACGGTGGTAACCGACCCCAACGGGGACTTCTGGAGTGGTTGGGCTTGCAAGGATGTAGATTTGACCATAGTTCCGAACAACCTGGGCAAAGAAAGGCTAATTCACTGGGGAATAGAGCCGGAGAAGATAAGAGTGACAGGAATGCCTGTTCATCCGGATTTCGTCAAACCGCCTGTTTGCCCTCCGGAAGAGTTCCTCAAGCATCTGGGCTTGCATCCGGATCTGAAGACAATCTGCATAAATGCCGGTTGGGCCGGTGGCGGCAACATGTTGCCCATTTACAGAGCCCTGGGGCCACTCGCCGGAAAAGTACAAGTCGTGTTTATCTGCGGTCACAACATCAATCTATATGAGCGTATCAAGGAAGAGTCGGTCAGTTCTCCGATTCCTACAGCGGTTTTGCCTTTTCATGACCGCATGGCTGATTTGATGTCGGCGGTGGACCTGATGGTGACCAAGGCGGGCGGACTGACAACTTTTGAGTCAGTGGCTCGCAGGCTGCCCATGGCTATTGATATGATCACCCCGCCCATGCCCCAGGAACAGGGCACTGTGAATTTATTGTGTGACAACGGTCTTGCCCAGGCGGTTCGCAAGCCCAGCGACATTATTCCGATTATTGAAAATTTGAAAAAAGAGCGGTTGGTGCTACCGGAAGTTTGCAGTCTCAATAGAGTGGACGCTGTTTACGACATCGCTACCAGCATTCTTGAGCTTGCCGGGTTAACGATTCAGCCGGATCAGGTGGAAAAGATCAGCACTAATTTCTAATTAGCAATCATCCTATTGATTCGGGTGTATATTGTAGTTAGATAGGCAGCAGTTCCAGGATCTTTTGCATTGAAATTATCGATGGATGTTCAGGGGGCAGGAAGCCCCAACAAGCCAGATGTGATTTTTATCCATGGTACCGGATCCCATTCCGGCATGTGGTCTTCCCAGGTTGAGCGCCTGGTGGAAAAAGGGCACCGCTGCATCAGCCCTGACCTGCGTGGTCATGGTCGCACCAGGGAGCAGTACGAAGCCACGGATATAGGTGTTCATATGGCTGATGTGCTCGAGTCTCTGGAGGACGCCAGGATAGCTTTTCCTGCAGTATTCGTGGGGCATTCTCTAGGCGCGATCATAAGTTTGAAGATGGCCATGGAGAGGCCGGAGATGACTCGTCAGGTCTTTCTGGCCGCGCTGCCAGGCAGGGTGTACAAGCCTGTTGCTCGCTTATTTCAAGCTTTTCTTGCCGGACCCTATCACACAATGAAGAGTCTGCCTCTGGATCGAGCCCTGTCCTGGAGGCACAAAGCTTTGCTCGAAACGGATATTCATAGCTTGAACGAAATAGTCACTAACTTTGGTGACCTGGATCTTGTTAGTCCCAACATATCAGTTGATTGTCCTGTTCATTTGTCGGCGGGTAGGTTTGATCCGGTGGCTCCGTTTCGTTACGTCAAGGATATACATCGTTCCATCCCTCACTCTACCCTGAAGGTTTACGATCTGGGCGGTCATAATTTTATGGACTATAACCGTGACTCTTTCAATCAGTGGATTGAGGAGCACCTGGAAAAAAATTTAGAGCCTTAACGCGTCTCTCAGGATGCCAACGAAAGTTCTCGATTCATCCATCAGCTTTTCCATATGGAAAGTGGGTGGTTCGTTTTTACTGTTCTCATCTTCTGAAAGGAAGTTGGGATTCAGTGAGGATTTCGGACGGGATTGGGCGATGGATTTAGAACGCGTGACCTTTCGAGACTGCATACTGTCAGGTTTGTTTGCCACCACTTTTCCAAGTAAGGAGAGGTCGTAGAACAACTCTTTCGGTATAAGGACATCGGGTCTCCTGAGCTTTACGATCTTTTCGGCGCTTTGTTGAGGCGCTATGATCCTTCTTATTCTTCTTCCGTCAGCCAGGAAGAGCACTGCTTCTCCGGTATCTTCGGAGAACATGAAAGCTTCGCCCCGTTTTAAACTTCCTGTGCCATTTTTGTTCAGGAAAGTCAATTTTTGCGTCCACTTGTCTTTGACCGGAGGCTCGAACTTTTTCTCTTTTGGCTTTTCCTCTTTTAATTGGCTCGACATTCTGATGCCGGGAATATAAGACAGTTTGGGCACGGCTCTTGGTTTGAGTTCGGTTACTTCTGGTTCGGACTTCTTCTTCGCTTCTGTGGTCTCCGCTTTCAGGCTGGTTTCCGGCGATAGAATATCCTCCAGTCCAAGGGCAGGAGCAACCAACTCTGCGGAGCTGGTCATCGGTGCTGCCTTAAGCAATGTGTCCAGAGCCTTCTCTTCTCTGGGGTTTTTGCTGCGTTTTTCTGTCTGAGGTTTTGTGTAATGAATTTCGGCGCTTTCAGTCAATGCGGCCGAGCCTACTAAATTTTGGGGTTCTTCATAGGATGGCACCGCATTTAATGTCGCTTCTTTTGTTAGCAAATCTTTCTCCTGACTTTTTTCAGCCAGTAGTTCCATCTTTTGGCGGGATTTTTTGCCCTGGTTTGAAAAGGGAGATGCCCAGGCGAACATTCTTGTATACCAGGGTTTTGCCTTGCTTGGCTTTCTATAGACTTTGTGGAAGCGTTTGTATTTTTTAGCAAGAATGGAGCGGATTTTTTTTCGACTTACACGCTTCTCTGCTTTTTTGGGTCTGTTTTTTCGACGGCTCCACCTTGACTGTTTTTTTGTCGATTCTTTCTCTATTGTTTTTGGGGCGCTCGTCTCCCGGGGGGAAGCTGGCGGGATATTTATTCCGCTATGGATCTGTTGAAGAATAGTGGCATCGGCAATGGTTTCAGTTTCTTCTACTTTGGGCTTCTCCAGGGTCTTGCCCAATTGATTGATCGCCTCTCCCACGTTTCCCTGTTCGATGGCGATGGTGGCTAGAAGTACCCGCCCTTTTTTGAACTCGGGATCGATGGCGAGAGCTTGCTCCAATCTGCTGGCAGAGAGCTTGAGCAGTTTTTGTTCTTTGAATATGAGCGCTTGCTGGTAATAAGCTTCCAGTAGTTGGGGATTGGAGTTGGCTGCTTTTATAAACTCGAGAAGGGCACCACCGGTATCACCACCTTTTTTGAGTTGCAGTCCTGCTGCCAGGGCCGAGTCAGCCTGCTTCTTCTTGTCGCTAGAGCCGGAATTCGCTGCTTTAGCGCTGTTCGGAATGTTTACACCGGGCTTCGTCTCTGCTAAAACCGGTGAAAAGGAGATGTATAAAAGTGTCAGGGAAAGAGGTACTGCCAGTACTTTGTTTAGCAACTTACCCTTCCTTACTAGTTTGAAGTCTCAAAAATATAAATAGGCCAACTTATTCAAGCTAACCGAATATAGCACTATTTGCAAGGGATACCCAGGATGCTTAGTTAGGATTTCAGCGCCTGGCCAGACCGCGTTCCAGGTTTCTCACGCATGTCTTTATTGGGGATTCTTTGATGCTCTTTAGTGGCATTACTAATATGGTGCGAATATTGAAAAGTTGCCCGCCGAGTATATCGGTTAGTGCCCTGTCACCAACTGCGGCGACCTCTTCTTTCGATAAATTTAAGTGCGATAGAGCTTTTTCGAACCCGGGCTGAAATGGTTTCGCGGCACGGCCTATCACGTACAGATCGAGCTTCTTCTCCACCTCCGCGAGATAGTCCAGACGTTTATTGTTCGATAAAATAACAATCTTAAGTGAACTTCTGGCCTGCTCAAGCCAGGCACTGGCCTCTTCGGTAAGTGACCCTGTCTTTGGTGCCATTAGAGTGCTGTCCAGATCAAGGATCAATCCTTTGATTCCATCCTTGAGCAGCATATCTACATCCAGGCTCGTCAGGTCGTCGTCTAAATAGTAAGTGGGACGCAGTAGCATCTAAGTTTCCTGATAGGTCAGTTTCCGATATCCGTTAACAAATAAGAGCTTGTCTTCAAGTTCTTGCTTGCATTGTAATTTATCATCCGCGTCGAATAGAGTTTAAATAATGTTCAGAACAGGAAAATCCCATGGTCTCATTAGGTAAGAATTGGCATGTTTAGCCCCTAAATATTGCCCCTGACGGGTTAAAATTCTAACTGAAGTATAGAGACAAGCAGGTCGAAAGAGACCGCCTGGGCTGTAAACCGTGAAAAATCTGGTCAATTCCAAAGCGAGAGAAGAGAGAACCAAGCAAAAGCTTGCGGCAGCAAAGCAAGCGGCTTTGCCTCTTTCGCATGTGGCCGTGATCATGGACGGGAACAGGAGATGGGCTGCTGAGAGATCTCTTCCAGGCGCGGCCGGGCATCGGGCCGGCGTTAAAAGTTTGAAGCGCCTTGTTCGTTATCTCGGGGAGAGGAAGCTAGATTACTTAACTGTGTATGCCTTTTCCAGTGAAAACTGGCAGCGGAAAGAAGAGGAAGTCAGTTATTTACTCAAGCTTTTCACCGATGTCTTAAACGACGAATTCCGGGAACTTGCCGAGAATCAAGTTCGGCTGCGGTTTATTGGTGATCTTGACAGAATGCCTGAGAAGTTAAGGGCTTCCATGCAAGAGAGCATGGATAAGACCAAGACCAATACCGGGTTGAATTTGCAGGTGGCTATTAATTATGGCTCCAGGCTGGAGTTGAGCCAGGCCGCCAAAAAAATAGCGAAGGATGTAAAGGAGGGGCGGCTCGATCCGGAGGAAATTTCGGAAGAGCTTGTCTCAAGCTATTTGTACACCGATTCTTTGCCGGATCCTGAACTGCTGATACGAACAGGTGGAGAGATGCGACTCTCCAACTACCTTCTCTGGCAATGTGCTTATACTGAGTTTTATGTAACCCAGGTTCTGTGGCCGGACTTTAGCCCTGAAGAGTTCGAACTGGCTGTGAGCGAGTTTAAACATCGCAACCGCAGGTACGGTGGCGACTAGACTAATAGTGGGACTGTAAGAGGTCTTCTCTTAAAGAACTTCGGAGAGCGATTTGCCCTGATCATCCACGGACTTGATCAGTCCTTCCAGGTTGATACGCTGACCTCTGGCTGTCAGGACCACCAGATAATGGCCGGCTGTCTCGATGAAGTGGAGAATTCCCTGGTCTGTTAGCAGGGTCATTTGGACCAGATTGCCACGGTTCATTCTTTGAATCGAGACATCGTTGTTGGAGAAAAGAGTAGCGCTCAGGGAGCCGATGGTTGCTACTTCGATCTGCTGGGGAAGAGAGGAGCAGATAACAGTCCCGTCCCGGCCTACGAGTAAACAACCCAGAATCCCATGTTTTCCATTTAGCGAAGCTACAAGTTGACGAACCTGTTCATTGACTTCTGCCATTTATTTCTTCTCCCCTTCGATTATTTCTTGTTTTTCTCGGTGCCTTTTTCTTTCTCTTTGCTGGCACTCGTGTCATTCTCTTCGGAATCGCTGTCTTTGTCTTTCTTGACGCTGGCTAGCTTTTTCAGGTTTAAAACATCTACCCAGGGTTCGTCAAGGGCGGTGGAAAATACTTTGCCGGTTACTTCTATTGTGTCGCCATCATGCAAGGAGGTGAGCATCTTGTTTCTGGGATCTTTCTCTTTCGGGATTTTCATCGCCAGTTTCAGTTCGGAGAAAGGAACTTTGCTCTTCGGTCTATACACAAGAAAAGAGATGTAATCCTTTTGAGGGCGAAAAGCCGGTTTATAGTTGAGGGCCAGGTTTGAGAAAGCGAAAAATGCGGATTTGAACTTGATGTTTTTGCCCAGATAATCCTTGGGGCTTCCCACCAATTTAACGGTCGTTACTTCAACCGCGTCTTTTATAACCGGCTCTTTGAAGTCTTCTTCCTTCTCCGCTTTGGCTTTTTTGTCGGCGCTCTCTTTTTTGACGCTTTCTTTCTTGGTCTCTTCTTTCTTCTCTTTCGGCTTCTTGGCAGCATCGGAAATTAGAAGCTCATTAACTTGATAAACACTTAACTCAGGCGACGCCGGGGCATTTTTGGCAGCGTCGTGGTTGAAGCCGTAAGCCGCACAGGATGAGGCTATCACTGCCATTGGCAGGAGGAGGGAGAGGGATTTGAAGGTTCCTATATGCATGTTGTCTATATATCCTGTATTGCCCTTACATAAGACATTCTCAAGTTTCTCATCTTACCAGAAGCTTAATATAGTTGCTTGAGTTTAGTCGGTAATCTTGAAGCTGGTTGTCAAATTCCCATGACGCTTTGCTGAGTTCAAGGAGCCGAAGGTGTGGAGGTAGATATTAGGTGTCGACTGATAAAACGATAAAGGAGAAGCCTCTCTCCCCGATGATGCAGCAGTACTTCGATGTGAAGTCTCAATATCCGGAGCCCCTTCTCTTTTTCCGTGTTGGCGATTTCTATGAGATGTTCGACACCGATGCCCAGGTGGCAGCCAGGGAGCTGGACATCACCCTGACCGGGCGCCCTGAGCCTTCCTACCCCAATGGCCGGATGCCGATGGCCGGTGTCCCTTATAGGGCTGTGGAAGCATATTTGGCTCGTCTTCTTGCCAAGGGATATTCGGTGGCTATATGCGAGCAGGTCGGTGTGGTCGGCCAGGATAAGGGGCCGGTTGAGCGCAAGGTGACTCGGATCTTGACTCCCGGTACGGTGCTTGAGTCTCACCTGCTTCCTTCGAAAGAGAATAACTATCTTGCTGCCATCGCTGGTAGTGGCGAGCGTTGGGGACTGGCTTTCGTCGATGCTTCCTGTGGAGAGTTCTACGTGGCAGAGCTGTCCAAAGAAGAGCTTGCCCTGGAGTTGGGTCGAATTAACCCCCGAGAGGTTCTTGTCTCCCAACGGACGGGAAGAAGGTCCCCCGATGACGTGGTTCCTGTTGAGATCAAAGATATCCCGGACAATGTCGAGGGGCAGTATCGTTTCACCGGTCGTCCTTCCATGTTTTTTCAGTTTGAGCCGAGCAAGAGGAGAATTCTCGAGACCTTCAAGGTAAACACCCTGGAAGGATTTGGCTGCCAGGAGTTGCCGCTCGCCGTGGGAGCTGCCGGATGTGTTCTTGAGTATCTTGAGCACACCCAGGGAGAGGAGAGACCACGATTTGAAGGTCTCAGCACCTACAGTGTGGAAGGTCACCTGGTCCTGGATTCGAATACCCGGAGAAATCTGGAGCTGGTGGAGACATCCAGAGAGAGAACCTTTGAAGGAAGTTTGCTCTGGACAATCGACCGCACCAAGACCGCCATGGGCGGTCGGATGCTGCGTAGATGGGTGATGAAACCACTCTTTTGCGCCGGTACCATTCAAAAACGTCAGGAAGCAGTGGCGGAGATGGTTGAGTCATTTCAACTACGGAAAGACCTGGAGGGCTTACTGACTAGGTTCTCAGATCTGGAGCGTCTGGCTGTCAGGGTATCTTCCGGGACAGTCTCTCCCAAAGACTTAACGGCGATTCAGATGTCGCTGGAAGCCCTGCCGGATCTCGGCAAGCTTGTGGACGGCTCCCGGAGTGAATTTCTTTCCGGTCTATCTCAAATACCCGACAGTCTTGTGGAGTTGCACGATAAGCTGAAAGGAGCAATCTCCGAGGACGCACCCCGGGAAATTTCCGACGGTGGAATTTTTAAAGGTGGTTATAATCCCGAACTTGATGAGATCAGAGATTTGCTTGGGGGCGGCAAGACCTGGATCTCCGAATACCAGGCTAAGCAGCAAGAGGTGACCGGCGTCAAGAGTTTGAAGGTGAGCTTCAATAAGACTTTCGGTTATTACATTGAAGTTACCAAAGCCAACCAGTCAGCAGTCCCGGATACTTATATAAGGAAGCAAACGCTGACCAACGCGGAGCGGTTTATCACTCCGGAGTTGAAAGAGTATGAAGCTAAAATCTTGAATGCCGAGAAGAATCAATCGGACCTGGAGTACAAGCTTTATGTTGAGTTCCGTCGAGAGCTAATCGATTTCGGTAAGGTATTGCATACGGTTTCGCAGCGTCTGGCTTCATTAGATGCTCTTCTGTCTCTGTCCATAATTGCCCAGGAGAGAAAGTATGTAAGACCAAAAGTCGACGAGTCGCGTCTGATAGAGATAGAAGACGGGCGTCATCCTGTTCTGGAAAAGGTGCTACCCATGGGGGCTTATGTCTCCAACGATACTGATCTGCGGGGTTCATCCGATGACCACCAGCTTGTGGTGCTCACCGGTCCCAACATGTCTGGTAAGTCAAGCTACTTGAGGCAGGTGGCACTAATTGTGATACTGGCCCAGGTAGGCTCTTTTGTCCCGGCGACCAGGGCGAGAATAGGATTGGTGGATAGAATATTTACCCGTATCGGAGCCGTGGATGACCTGACCCAGGGGCAGTCCACATTCCTGGTGGAAATGAGTGAAACTACACAGTGTTGCCGGTCCGCCACCGATAGGTCTTTGATTCTTCTTGATGAAGTAGGCCGGGGAACCAGCACCTATGATGGTGTGGCCATAGCCTGGGCCGTGGCTGAGTATCTTGCCCGGGACGTGAGAGCGCGTACAATTTTTGCCACCCATTACCATGAATTGAATGGTTTAAGTAACTTCTTTCCCCAGATAGTCAATTATCAAGTACTGGTTAAAGAGACCGATGGCGATGTAGAATTTATTCGGTCCGTTGTACCTGGAGGTGCCAGTCGCAGTTTCGGTGTACAGGTGGCTAAAATGGCGGGATTGCCGAAAGAGGTAGTCGGCCGAGCCCAGAATCTCATTCGCCAGATGGAGAAGAAGGGAGTGGCAAGTAAAATACTGGATGGTCCTCGCCTGA
>MDTD01106429.1_pt1 | contig 10697 bp, 6 predicted proteins | sample 811221 | NCBI WGS metagenome assembly MDTD01 (sample SAMN05326646, study PRJNA326480) | marine metagenome | isolation source: seawater | place: Pacific Ocean: South West | collected 2011
CCAGCGAAGCGCGCTGGCAGCGACTGGCCGAGCGTCTGGCCGACTGGCATCAGCAGCATCCCGAATTACTCGGGCCGGGGGAGGGGCAGCTCGGGCTGGTCGGCTGCCTGCAACTGCCGTTGCCGGTGGCGCGCCAGTTGCTGCAGCGCTGGCAGGCCGAGGGGCGGCTGCAACGCACCGCCTGGGCGCTGCATTTGCCAGATCACCGGCCGCAGCTGCAGGCGGGTGATGCCGAGCTGCTGGCGCGGGTGGCTGCCGAGCTGGTACCGGGCGGGCTGCGGCCGCCGATTGTCGGCGAGCTGGCCACGGCATTGGGCATGGAACTGGGGGAACTCAAGGCGTTCTTGCAGCGCATGCAGCGGGCCGGTGAACTGGTTGCGGTGGCATCCAACCGTTATTACCTGCCATCACAGATGGAAGGCTTGGTAGCGGTCGCACGGCAGTTGGTGGCAGACTCGCCGTCCGGCAGTTTTAACGCCGCCGAGTACCGTGACGCCTCGGGCATCGGCCGCAACCTGACCATTCAGGTGCTGGAGTACCTGGATCGCGCGGGCGTGACCCGCTTTGTGCGCGAGCAACGTTTTCTGGTGGCTGGCTGAGCCGGCTGCTGCAATGGATGGACATCGTCCCCGGTGGGGCGCCCGGACTTCAACTCCGGTGAGATGCGCAACGCGCGTCTGGTGGGTTCGACTCCCATGTCCTTCCGCCATCCTGCTCCGTCAGGGCGATCAGCCCTGGCTGTCGTAGCGCATGCACAGTTCGGCATGGCCGGTGTGCTCGTCCACTTGCTCGGCTGTGATCTTGAATCCCTGGCTTTGGTAGAACCCGACGCTGGCGTGATTGGCCTTGTAGACGGTCAACTGCAGTGACCTGCGCCGCCGCTTGGCTTCCTCCAGCAGTCGATAGCCGATGCCCTGGCCCTGACAATCAGGTTCGACAAACAGCGCTGCCAGGCAGTCGTCCACCAGACAGCAGAAACCGTTAACCCGGCCCTGATGCTCCTCCAGAAAACACTCCGAGGCAGGAATGTAGAGCGTGCGCATGTCCTCCAGCCGTGCCTGCCAGAAGGCCGGTTCGACAAAGTCATGCGCCTTGATTGAGGCGGCCAGCCAGATGTCGGCAAGCTGTTTCGTATCGTCCTGACCAGCGGCTCTGATCATCTTCCGCGCTCCCTGCAACATGTTGAGGCGGCGATGCTACCTGAGCAGCGCCAAGGCGCAAGGCGGAGCAGGCGTCGGCTGCTGCTACGCCTGTCTCCTTGTTATAGGTATGCTCTATAAGGCTCTTTGCTTTAAGTTAATTGTGCCAATCGAATCCCGTGCTTAACTTAGTGGCAGGTGACAGACAGTACGAGAGCGGAAAGCTCGGCTGGTCTGCGTAGTCCCGTAACACCCTACCTGACGCGGAGATACACACATGAGCGATAAGAAAACAGGCGGCTGCCCGGTGATGCATGGTTCCGTCACCAAGCTGCACGGCCGTGGCCAAACCAACAAGGATTGGTGGCCGAACCAACTGAATCTCAGCATCCTGCATCAGCATAATCCGTCCTCCGACCCTATGGCCGGCGAGCTTGATTACGCTGCCGAATTCAAGAAGCTGGACCTGGCTGCCGTCAAGCAGGACCTGACTGCCCTGATGACCGATTCCAAGGACTGGTGGCCGGCTGACTACGGCCACTACGGTCCGCTGATGATCCGCATGGCCTGGCACTCCGCCGGCACCTACCGTACTGCAGACGGTCGCGGTGGCGCCTCCACCGGTAACCAGCGTTTTGCCCCGCTCAACAGCTGGCCGGATAACGGTAACCTGGACAAGGCTCGCCGCCTGCTGTGGCCGATCAAGAAAAAGTACGGCAACAAGCTGTCCTGGGCTGATCTGTACATCCTGGCTGGTAACGTGGCGCTGGAGTCCATGGGCTTCAAGACCTTTGGTTACGGTGGTGGCCGCCCAGATATTTGGGCGCCGGAAGAAGACATCTACTGGGGCGCCGAAGACGAATGGCTGGCCACCAGCGACAAGCCCAACAGCCGTTACTCGGGCGACCGGGAAATGGAACACCCGCTGGCCGCTGTACAAATGGGCCTGATTTACGTCAACCCGGAAGGGCCAGATGGCAAGCCTGACCCGCTGGCCTCGGGGCGCGATATTCGCGACACCTTTGAACGCATGGCCATGAATGACTACGAGACCGTGGCGCTGACCGCCGGTGGTCACACCTTTGGTAAAACCCACGGCGCCGGCGATGCGGCACTGGTCGGGGTCGAACCGGAGGGCGGTGAGCTGGAGGCCATGGGCTTTGGCTGGCTCAGCACCCACGGCAGTGGCAAGGGCCGTGACACCATCACCAGCGGCCTTGAAGGGGCCTGGACGCCCACGCCGACCAAGTGGGACATGAGCTACTTTGACGTGCTGTTCGGCTACGAGTGGGAACTGACCAAGAGCCCGGCGGGCGCCCATCAGTGGGCGGCCAAGAACCTGGCCGAGAAGGACCACGCTCCGGATGCCGAAGATGCCAGCCAGCGTGTGCCGATCATGATGTCCACCGCCGACATGGCGATGCGCGAGGACCCGGCCTACCGCAAGATTGCCGAGCACTTTCACAAGAACCCCGAGGAGTTTGCGGACGCCTTTGCGCGGGCCTGGTTCAAGCTGACTCACCGTGACATGGGGCCCAAGGTCCGTTATCTCGGCCCGGAAGTACCGGCCGAAGACCTGATCTGGCAGGACCCGGTGCCCGCGGTCGACCACGAGCTGATCAACGCGCAGGACATCACGGCGCTCAAGGCCAAGTTGCTTGCCTCCGGGCTGAGTGTGGCCGAACTGGTGTCTACTGCCTGGGCTTCTGCCTCAACCTACCGTGACTCCGACAAGCGCGGTGGTGCCAACGGTGCGCGTATTCGCCTGGCGCCGCAGAAAGACTGGGAGGCCAACCAGCCGCAACAGCTGGCCAAGGTGCTCAAGGTGCTGGAAGGTATCCAGAGCGACTTTAACGCCGCGCAATCTGGCAACAAGCAGGTATCGCTGGCTGATCTGATCGTGCTGGGTGGCGCTGCGGCCATTGAGAAGGCCGCGCAGGATGCGGGTCACAGTGTCAGCGTGCCCTTTGCGCCGGGCCGTACCGACGCGACGGACGAGCAGACCGATGCGGACTCCTTCGAGCCGCTCAAGCCCGAGGCCGATGGCTTCCGCAACTATCGCCGCACCCGTTTCAGCGTGGCCGATGAGGAAATGCTGATCGACAAAGCGCAGCTGCTGGGCCTGAGTGCACCGCAGATGACGGTGCTGGTCGGCGGTCTGCGGGTCTTGGGAGCAAACCACGGTGGCAGCAAGCACGGTGTGTTTACCCAGCGCCCGGGCGCCCTGAGCAACGACTTCTTCGTCAACCTGGTGGATATGGACACCGTCTGGAAACCCACCGCTGACGATGCAGACGTATACGAGGGCCGTGACAGCCACAGCGGTGAACTGAAGTGGACCGGTACCCGTGTTGATCTGGTGTTTGGAGCCAACTCGCAGCTGCGGGCCCTGGCCGAAGCCTATGCCCAGGATGATGCCGGTGAGAAGTTCGTGAAGGACTTTGTCGCCGCCTGGAACAAGGTGATGAACGCCGACCGCTTCGACCTGGCCTGATCAGGCCTGTGCACTGACCCTCGGGCGCCGCAATGGCGCCCGAGGCGTTTTAGCGGCGCCGTTTTTTTGAATCAGCTCTGTGAATAGCTTTCCATAAGGATGGATTTAAGCACTAAGACGCAGTGCTTTTTGTCTCCCTTTGCAGTCACCCGAATAGGTGGCAAAGCAGCGCTATAAAGTGTTTTGCGCTCACCTCAGGTCTGGATGAAACGGTGTGGTTTGAGATGCGGAATGAATGTTTATACCGACTTTGAGGTGTTAATTAGCCTGGCTTTGACCATTGGGTTTTATAAGTGACCAATAGGTCGTTTTGCCTTTTTGGCTCAATTTTGAGGCGCTGTCTCAGCGGTTTTTTCGTTGTTGTTGCGGCCTGACTCTCTACCTATGCTCAGGCCGGATGCGTTGCTGACCCTGGTCGGCGGCGGGTCCTGATTACAACAACAATACGCGGAGAGCGGTATGACCTTCACACTCGCAAAGCGAGCTGGGCGTCCAGCCTGGCTAGGCGCTTCACTGGCGATTCTCGCCTTGCCTCTGGCCGGTTGTTTGGGCAGCGGTGGCGGCAGCAACGATGATGTGCTGAGCGGTACCTTTGTCGATAGTCCGGTAGCCGGGCTTGATTACCAGGGCAGCCAGACTGCCGCATCGAAAACCGGCGACAGCGGTGAGTTCAGCTACCGCAGCGGTGAAATCCTGACCTTTGCTATCGGCAATCTGGTGCTTGGCAGCGCGGCGGGCGGCCAGCTGTTGACGCCGCTTGATCTGGTAGACGGCGCTGCCGGCGCAGACGATCAGCGGGTTCTCAACCAGTTGATCCTGCTGCAGAGCCTGGACGCCGACGGCAACCTGAACAACGGTATCCAGATCAGCTCGCAGATCCGCGATGAGGTGTCTCTGGTCGCCGGCACTATCGAGTTTGATCAGAGTCCGTCGGACTTTCGCGCAGCCATCGCTGGCCTGATTGCTGACCTTGAGGCCGCCGGGGCCTTTTCCGATACCGACCCACGCGAACGCACTGTAGCGGTGGCGAGCGATGCGCTGGAGCACTTTCAGCGTTCCACGGCTGAGCGGCATCTGGTCTCTACCACCGGTGGTGAGTTGCGCGGTTTCGCAGCCACCGATGATACCTGGCAGTTTCTGGGTATCCCCTACGCCAAGCCGCCGCTGGGCGAGCTGCGCTGGCGTGCTCCGCAGCAGGCTGAGCCCTGGGAAGGCGTACGAGATGCTGTTGCCTGGAGCGATCAGGCGGCGCAGAACCCGGCGCTGGAACGCTTTGGTGAAGGTGGCATGAGTGAGGATTCGCTGTACCTCAACGTCACCACGCCCAAGGATGCCGATAATCTGCCGGTCATGGTGTGGTTTCACGGTGGCGGCTTTACCGCCCTTACCAGCAATACCAAGCCGTTCAACAACCCTGAGGCGGTGGTCAGCAAGGGTGTGGTGCAGGTGTCGGTCAATCACCGTCTGGGTGCATTCGGCTATCTGGCGCATCCGGAGCTGACTGAAGAGAGCGGCTACAACGGCTCTGGCAACTACGGTCAGATGGATCTGATCATGGCGCTGCAGTGGGTGCAGGACAACATCGCGGCCTTTGGCGGCAACCCGGACAACGTGACGATCTTTGGCGAGTCCGGTGGCGGTCGCAAGGTGCTGTCGTTGATGGCCTCGCCGCAGGCCGCCGGGTTGTTTCATCGCGCGATCAGCCAGAGTGGCACCCTGCGTCCGGACACTCGTACGTTGGCCAATGGTGAGGCGGTTGGCCTGAGCGTGCAGCAGCGCATGGGCGTTGATTCGTTGGCCGAGATGCGCGCCGCGCCCTGGAACGAGGTCGCCGCTGCCGCCACCGGGCTGGAGTACACCAACATCGACAACCACTACCTGCCGATCTCTGAGCGTGCGCTGTTCGAGAGCGGTCAGGATAACGATGTGCCCTTCATGTTCAGCATCAACACCAACGACACCGAAGAGCCAACCGCAAGCGCGATTAACGTTTTTCCCTGGATGGCACCGCTGAAAGCTGAACCCATGTACGCCACCCTGTTCAGTCATCAGCCTGCGGGCTGGCGTCAACGTGGCGTGCAGGCGTATCACGCAGCGGAGCTGGCGTACTTGTTCAACATGCCTGAAAGCGTGGTGACCCATGTACTGCTGGGGTTGGTGCTGGACCCGGCTACTGGACAGCCGCTGGTGATTGGTGATCTGAACGGTAACGGTGTGTCCGGCTCGCGCGGCGATCCTGCGGACATCATGGCATCTGCCGGGTTTGATGCCACAGACGACGAGGTGATCGATCGCATGATGAGCATCTGGACCAACTTTGCCAAAACCGGTAATCCAAGCATCACCGATGAGGTGACCTATCCGGCTTATCAGGCTGAGACCCAGCAATACGTCGAACTCAACAGCGGCGCGGAGATCGGCTCGAATCTGGCCGAACGGCTGCAAGACTGAATCAGGGAGGGATGCATGAACAACGCAATGAGTACCTTCCGAGGGCGGCGCAGCTGCCTGAATCTGGCCATCATGGCGGCGCTGACGGCGCCACTGGCGGGCTGTCTGGGCGGTGGCGGTGGTAGCGATGACGACAGCGCCAGCGGCGTTTTCGTCGACAGTCCGGTGGCCGGACTCAACTACAGCGGCACCCGAACGGCCGCCTCGACCACCAGTGATACCGGCGAGTTTGTTTATCGCGGCTCCGAGACCGTCACTTTTGCGATCGGTGACCTGGTACTGGGCAGCGCGCCGGGCGGTGCGATGCTGACCCCGCTGGACATTGTCAGTGGCGCGGTGGACGCCAGTGACCAGCGCGTTACCAACATGCTGGTGCTGTTGCAGACGCTGGACGCCGACGGTGATCTGAATAACGGCATTCAGCTGACCGAACAGATCCGCAGCGCTGTGTCCGCTGTGGCAGGGCAGATTGAGCTTGATCAGAGCGCGGCTGAGTTTCGCACGGCGATCGCTGACCTGATCGACGATCTGGAAGCGGACGGCGCGTTTTCCGATACCGACCCGCGCCCTCGGGCCATCGTTGAGGCGGCTGATGCGCGTGCGCACTTTGCTCGTTCCAGCGGGCCGCGCGTCGAGGTGGACACCACTGGCGGTACGCTGCGTGGGTTTGAGGCCAGTGCCGATGCCTGGCAGTTCCTTGGCGTACCTTACGCCAAACCGCCGCTGGGCGAGCTGCGCTGGCGCCCGCCGCAGGCTGCCGAGCCTTGGGACGGCGTTCGCGACGCGGTGGACTGGGCTGACCAGTCAGCCCAGGACTACACCCTGGAGCGCGTCAACGAAGGGGGGATGAGTGAGGACTCGCTGTACCTGAACGTGACCACGCCCAAGGATGCCGACAACCTGCCGGTGATGGTCTGGTTCCACGGCGGTTCTTTTGCCATCTTGTCGGCCAATTCCAACCAGTACAACAACCCGCAGGGGCTGACTGAGAAGGATGTGGTATTGGTCACCGTCAACCATCGTCTTGGGCCATTCGGCTACATCGCCCACCCGCTCCTGACTGCTGAAAGCGGCTACAACGGTTCGGGCAACTACGGCCAGATGGACCTGGTGATGGCACTGCAGTGGGTGCAGGACAACATTGCTGCCTTTGGTGGAGATCCGGGCAATGTGACTATCTTCGGACAGTCCGGTGGCGGCGGTAAGGTTTACTCGCTGATGAATTCACCTCAGGCCATCGGTCTGTTCCACAAGGCGATTGTGCAGAGTGGTTTTGCGCCGCTGGACACCACGGGTGAGCCCGGTGACTCGCTGGCCGAGTCGGAGGCCATTGGCGCGGCGCTATTTGCGCGTGCCGGGGTGGAAAGCCTAGAGGAGGCCAGAGCTCTGCCTTGGACAGCCTTTGCCAAGGCGGATCTGGACAATAGCATCCCGCGTCAGACCTATCGCCCCAACGTGGACTATTACTATCAGCCCAAAACCTACTACCAGAATGTACTCGACGGCATGCCCAGTGATGTCCCGCTGATGGCAGGCGTGACCAATGGTGACTACACCACGCTGCGCGCTGCCATGCCGATCTGGTTGCAGCAACGCTCGGCGCGCTATGAGTCCGACCAGTTCATCTATCGCTTCAGCCGGGTGCCGCCGGGTTGGGCGGAGTTGGGGCTGACCAGCTGCCATGGTTGTGAGCTGCCGTATCTGTTCAACTACCCGGCAGCGATGGTGCAGAACTATCTGTTGGGCCTGGTGCTGACGCCGCAGGGGCAGCGACCGCCGATAGGCGACCTGAACGGCAACGGTGTGAGCGGCACCCAGGGCGATAGCGCGGATATTTATGCATCAATGCGCTATGGGGCGGTGGATATGGCGGTGGCTGAAGAAACCATGCTGCAGTGGACCAACTTTGCCAAGACCGGCAACCCCAGCACGGATGCCGTCAGCTGGACGGCGTACACCCTGGATAACGACGCATTGATGGAAATGGGCGCGGACGGCACCGCGCGTATGGTGAAGGGTACCACTGAGGCCCCGTAGCTAGCAGTTGTGAGAGATTGGCCCCGATATCGCCGCTGCGGTGATATCGGGGCCTTTTTTGTTCAGTCCCCGCTTAGCGGGCATCTTTCAGCCGATGCTCCCACAACCGCCGTGCCAGGCGGCGCATGTTGGGGATGTCGTCGGTTTCGTCGAGAATTGGCTTACCGATCAGGGTTTCCAGGATGTCTTCCATGGTCACCAGGCCGCCCCAGCTGCCGAACTCGTCGTAGACCAGGCACATGTGCTGCTGCTCGCTCAGCATCTGACCCATCAGGGTTTCGACGTTGAGTGAATCCTGCGCCACCTTGACCGGTTTCATCACCGAGCTGATGGGCGCGTTCTGGTCCTTGGCGGCCAGAATGTCGACGCGAAATATCACGCCGAGCGGGGCTTCTTCTTCGCTGATCACCGGATAGCGCGAGAACTGGCTGTCCTGCACGCGCAGCAGCGCGTCGCTGATGCTCTGCTCGGGCGACAGGCTTTCGCACACCGTGCGCGGGGTCATGATGTCGCGCAGTCGCATGTTGTGCAGTTCCAGCACGTTGCTGATCATGCGCTGTTCGTCTTCATCCAGCTTGTCCAGTTCGCGGCCAAGCAGCGCCAACGCCTTGATCTCCTCGCGCACATCGTGTTCGGGCGCCTTGCCGCCCAGGCCGCGGGTGACCAGGTCAGACAGCAGGATGAAGGGCTTGAGCACGGTGATCATGCTGCCCAGCAGGGCGGGCAGGGCAGGTGCCAGTTTGGGCCAGTAACGCGCGCCCAGTGTCTTGGGCAGAATTTCCGACAACACCAGAATCAGCAGGGTCATGATGGCCGACGCAACGCCGAGGTAGCCGTCGCCAAACACCAGGGTGACCTGTGCACCAACACCGGTGGCGCCCACGGTATGGGCGACCGTGTTGAGCGTCAGAATCGCGGCCAGCGGCTGATCAACGTTTTCTTTCAGGTGGCGCAGGCGGTCGTAGAGTTTGGGTTTATCGGCTTTTTGCTGGGCAATGAAGCTGGGCGTCATCGACAGCAGGGCGGCTTCCAGAACGGAGCAGAGAAAAGAGACAAAAATGGAGAGGACAGCAAAGGCTATCAGGAGAGACATGAGGAACTTGTGTGGCCAATGAAGAGCGAAGTATAAGGCGCGCGCCCGGCTGTGCAGTGGCGCAGCTGATTCAGAATGTTTCCAGCGGTCGCCAGCCAAGCGGTGCGCACCGCTTGGCAGGGGCGAGGATCAGAACGCCTGGCTTGCCTCAGTATCAGCCAGCCGCTGTTGCTGGCTTACGTGCTGCGCCCGGCTTGGGTGTTACAACGCGTTGGCCGCGTGCAGCGCCGCAAAGGTATCCATGTCGAACACGGCAATCAGGTTCTCCTGATCATCCAGAATCTCGTACATGACGCCCTCAGTACCGCGAATGCTGAACAGCACCAGGGTGCCGCCTTCGCCGCCGCATTCGCGGTGCGGGGTAGTGTCCGGCTGGCTGATGGTGTAGCTGCCGGTGGGGCGAACTTCCTTGAGGTCGCCGTTGGCGTGAAACAGGCGGTGCTCGCCGCTGATTACGAAGGTGTGGTTTACCGCGCAGTGGCGGTGCAGCACGATCGGGTCGTTCTCATGGAAGTGGAACAGCACATCGACCAGCTTGTTGGGGCGGTCGACACTCAGCACGCAGTAGTCGAAATTGTCGAAGCCAGGTAGTTGGCTCCAGCGGATGTGGTTCAGGTCCAGATTGTTCACGGTGACGTCCTTTGTTGTTGTGGTGCTGCTGGTTTAGCGCTGGGGTGCCCAGTCGCTGACGATGACATTGTCGGCGCGCTTGGCTCGCGCGGCCTGCTTGCGTGCGCGGATGGCATCCACGCACTGATCCTCGTTATTCAGAATCACGATGCATTCCAGGCACTGGATGCACTCGTCGTAGTCGATGGCGCCGCTGCGCTTGATGGCGCCGATCTCGCATTTGTTGTGGCAGTGCTGGCAGGGTTTGCCGCATGCGTCGATGCGCGTCAGCCAGGAGAACAGCCGCAGCCTGCCGAGGATCGCCAGCCCGGCACCGAGCGGGCACACATAGCGGCAGTAAAACTTGTGCACGAACAGGCCCAGGCCCAGTAGCAGCACGGCGTAGAGCACGAACGGCCAGCTGCGAACGAACACCAGCGTTATCGAGGTTTTGAACGGCTCCACCTCGGCCAGCCGCTCCGCCAGTGTCAGCGAGTAAAAGGCAGTCGGTATCAGGCCGATCAGAATCCCGTACTTGAGCCACTGCAGGCGGTGGTGCCAGCGTTCGCTGATTTTCCACTGGCGCAGGTGCAGTTTCTTCGCCAGCCAGCTGACCATCTCCTGCAGCGCGCCGAACGGGCAGAGCCAGCCACAGAACAGGCCGCGCCCCCAGAGAAACAGGCTGACAAAGGTGAAGGTCCAGAGGATGAAGATCACCGGGTCCATCAGAAAAACGGTGATGTCAAAGCCGTGCCAGAGCGCGAGCAGCAGCGTGAAGATATTGACTACCGAGAGCTGGCCCTGGGCGTAGAAGCCGATAAAAAACAGGGTGAACAGCAGGAAGCCGGCACGCAGCAGATGGAAGCGCTCAGGG
>MDTD01137449.1_pt1 | contig 10697 bp, 10 predicted proteins | sample 811221 | NCBI WGS metagenome assembly MDTD01 (sample SAMN05326646, study PRJNA326480) | marine metagenome | isolation source: seawater | place: Pacific Ocean: South West | collected 2011
ATCTATAAATATTATGAAAAATTTTAATATTAAAAAAATTCCTCTTAAGTTGAAAAATATTAAAATATTAAAAAAAATTTTTGCTAAAATGTCATATATTAGAGAATTTGAGTTAAGAGCTTATGAAAATAGACTAAAAAAAAAATTTGAAACTTTAATATATTTATGTTTAGGGCAAGAAAGTATTTATAGCACAATTTCTGAGGCATTACCAAAAGCTTATTCTTTTGGTCAACACAGAGGTCATGGAATTTATCTTGCAAATGGTGGAAATCCAAAAAAATTAGTTGAGGAATTAATTGGATTAGAAACTGGTACAAATAAAGGAATGGGTGGATCACCTCCTGTATTTGATAAAAAAATCGGAATGTATGGTCATGTAGGGTTAATTGGAGATCAAGTTCCAGTGGCTGCTGGATTTTCATTGGTAAAAAATGATAAGTTAACTGTATGTTATTTTGGTGATGGTGCTGCAGAGGAAGATTATGTTTTAGCCACACTTGGGTTTGCTTCTCAAAAAAAATTAAAAATATTATTTATTTGTGATGATAATAATCTTTCTGTGTTAACACCAAAAAAAGATAGAAGATCTTGGCAATTGACAAGAATTGCAAAATCTTTTGGGCTTGAATCTGTGGATATTACAGATGATCCATTAACTATTTATTATCATGTAAAAAACTTTTCAAAAAAAAAACTACCGTGTCTAATTAATATACGAACTTGTAGAGAATACTGGCATGAAGGTGCAGGGAAAGATAAAGAGGAAAAAGGATTTTGGTCAAGATATAAAATAGTAAAAAAAAAAACTAATTAGTTTAGGAGAAGAGGAATTCATCAAAAATATCGAAAGCAAAAACAAAATATGGTCAAAAAATTTATGGGAAAAACAGTTGCAGAAACTATAAGAGATTTATCTCGAGAACATTTAAAAAAAAATAAAGGCTTAATCATGGGTCAATGTCTCTCGGCTGTTGGGTGGGTTCAGAATACTGTTCCTGCTCAAAAAAAAGGAATTGTTGAATTTCCAATGACAGATGTGGCAGGGGCAGGTTTTGCAGTAGGTTCAGCAATTGCAGGCATTAAGCCTATATTTATTTTAAGGTTTCAGAGTTTTTTATGGCTAAATGCAAGTCCATTAATAAACAATGCAGCTAAATCAAAAGAAATATTTGGATACTCGGCTCCTGTATTTATTAGAGCTATTGCGTCTGAAGGGATTAGTTCAGGTCCAATTCACACAAATTGCTACCATTCACCTTTTGCTCATATGCCTGGAATGCCTATTTGTGCTCCGATGACTCCTAAAGAGTACAAGCAAATATGGTCTTTTTTTATAAAATCAGATACCCCACTTTTAGTAAGCGAACATAGAAGGTCATATAAAGAGAAAAAAGAATTTAATGATGAAATGCACTCTAAATCAAAAATTTCAATTTTTTTAATTTCTGCAGCAAGATTTCAAGTTCCAGAGATTAAAAGTTATTTGGAAAAAAAACATATCAAAGCTGATTTTTTTCATATTGTTTGGCTTAAACCTTTTAAAATTAACAAAAAGTATATTGACTCTTTGAAAAAAACAAAAAAAGGATTGGTTATAGACTCTACTTATGAAATATGTAGTGTGTCAGAGCATATAGCATATAAGCTTATGACAAAGTGTGAAAATTCGCGAGTATATAACATGGGAATGAAAGATAAATCTTCTGGAGTAACAAAAAATTTGTTAAATGGAACCCCTACAACTAAAAGAATTGTTGAAACAGTCATAAAAATAGTAAATAAAAAATAAAAATGTCTAAGGTTGATGCTCTATTAATTACACCACCATCAAGATTAGAGGTTTATCAAAAAAAACTTGCTAACGATTATGCGGCAATAGAACCGCCCGTCTGGTCTTCTTTAATAGCAAATTATTTAAGAAAAAAAAATTTTACAGTCAAAATTCTTGATGCAGAGGCTGAATTTTTAAATCATGAACAAACAGCAGAAAGAATAATTCAAGAAGATCCAATGCTAGCAATTTATATGGTTTACGGCCAACAACCATCTGCATCAACACAGTGTATGCCAGGAAGTAATAAAGTAAGCAAATTAGTTAATAAATTATCTAATGATGAAATAAAATCTATAATTGTTGGAACACATGCATCAGCATTACCTAAAGAAACATTAATTCAAGAGTCCTACACATACGTTTGTCAGGGAGAAGGACCTAAAACAATCGAGGGATTATTACTTCACATAAAAAATTCTAACTTAAGAATAGATCAAATAGAAGGTTTATGGTTCAAAAATAATAATGGAGAAATTGTATCAAATAAGAAATCAACTATGTTTCAAGATCTTGATACTGATTTAAAAGGACAAGCTTGGGATTTATTAGACATGTCAAAATATAGAGCTCACAATTGGCATACATTTAATGATTTATCTAGTAGAAATAAATATGCTTCACTTCAAACAAGTCTTGGATGTCCATTCAAATGTACGTTTTGTTGTATAAATGCTCCCTTTGAGAGGAACACAATTAGATTTTGGTCACCTAATCACATTATTAAAGAGATTGAGTACTTAATTGAAAATCATGGAATTTATAACATCAAAATTCCAGATGAAATGTTTGTATTAAATCCAAAACAAGTGGTTGGTATATGTGATGAAATTTCAAAAAGAGGATACGGCGAGAAATTAAATTTTTGGGCTTACTCCAGAATAGATACATTAAATGACGATGAAATGTTAAAAAAAATGTCTAAATCTGGTTTTAAATGGTTGGCGTTAGGAATTGAATCGAGTTCAAAACATGTTAGGGATGGAGTAATTAAGGGTAGATTTGATAATTACGATATTGAAGGAATTGTAAAAAAAGTTAGAAATATGGGTTTTTATGTTGGAGCAAACTATATATTTGGTTTACCAGATGACACCTTAGATAGCATGAAAGAAACATTGGATTTATCAATCAGAATAAATAGTGAATGGGCAAATTTCTATTCGGCAATGGCTTATCCTGGATCACAGTTATACAATATTGCTAAATCAAAAGGATGGCGACTTCCAGATGACAAAGGTGGTCCTGGATGGATAGGATATTCCCAGCACGCATACGAAACTTTGCCTTTACCTACCGAGTCTCTTAAGGCCTCAGAGGTACTTGATTTCAGAGATTATGCTTTTGACGTTTATTTTAAAAATTCAGACTATTTAAAAATGATAAAAAATACATATGGTGAAAATACTGTAAAACATATTGAAAGTATGACAAAACACAAAATAAAGAGAAAACATCATGTTGAAAAAGTGGAGTATTAATTGAAATCTGTAATTATAAGTGGAGCTTTGGCTCAAGATCACGAATTTATATATCCATTTTACAGGGTTTTAGAGGAAGGTTTTGAATTAGATGTTTGCTTGCTTGAAGGAAAACCTGTTAAAGGTATATTGGGTACAACTTTACCACCAAATAAAGATCATCCTGTTAAAAATATAGAGCAAATTTCTATATCTGACTACGATCTATTAATTTTGCCCGGAGGAGTAAAGGCAATGGAAAAAGTAAGACAAAATCAAAAGATTATTAATTTTATCTCTGACTTTCATTCTCATAATAAAGTGATTGCATGCATATGTAGTGGTGCACAATTGTTAATATCTGCAAAAATAGTAAAAGGTAAAAAAATTGCTGGTTATTATAGTATGAAAGATGACATAACTAACGCAGGTGCAATTTATACTGATTTACCTGCTGTAGAAGACTCTAAAATTATTACTACCGCTCACTATAAAGATATGGGACCTTGGATGAAAAAAGTATTAAGCTTTTTTAAATGAGTCTAACAGATAAAAAATACGATAAAAAAATAGTAATAAAACCTTGGGGATATGAATACACTGCTTTTCGTAATAAAAATATTCTTGGAATTACATTTCTAAATATAAATTATAAAAAAAAGACTTCATTACATTGTCACCCAAACAAAAAAACTGGTTTTATATTATTAAATGGACAGGCTCAAATACAATTAGGTTTATGGCGAAAAAATAATTACACTTTTAAATCTCCCTCAAAATTAATGATTAGAACTGGTTTATTTCATTCTATAAAAGCTTTATCAAAAAGAGGGGTAAAAGTTTTAGAATTTGAAACGCCGATAAGAAAAAATGATTTAGTAAGATATCAAGATAATTATGGTAGAACAGCAAAACCTTACGAAGGTGTAAAATATATAAAATCATTAAATTATGAAGATATAATTTTTAAAAAACCTAGTTATAGAGCTGATCAAGACTACAAAATAAATGGAGTTAAAATTAAATTAAAAGTTTACAAGAGTTTTAAAGAAATTATAAAACAAAAAAATTCTACGATTTTTGCAGTAATTAATGGAAATGTTGTAGACAAACAAAATAGGAAAATTTTATCAGTTGGAGACATAATAAAAACAGGAACATTTATAAAGCTGTCAAAACAATTTAAAATAAAAAAAACATTAACACTTTTAAGTGTATTTAAATGAAGAAAATCTATAGCAACCAATTTGTAAAAGTTTTTTCAGAGGATTTTAAATATAAAAATAAAAATTATAAAAATTTTCATAGAGTAATATTTAAAAATGCTGCTGTAGTAATACTTGAACATAAGAATAAAATTTTAATTACTCACGAATATAGAAGAGGTGTAGATAAAGTAATATTTGGGTTTCCTGGTGGTCATATTAAAAGAAATGAAAAACCTATAATTGCTGCAAAAAGAGAATTATTTGAAGAAACAGGCTATAAAGGTAAATATTGGAAACATTTGTTAAGCTATATAAATAGTGCAACATATAATTGCGGAAAAGAATATATTTATGTAGCAAAGTTAAAAACAACTCATCAAAAAAAACTCTCTAATGAACTAGAGTCCATTAAATGGATAACTATTAAAAACTTAAAAAATTTGTTGATAAATCAGACATTTTTGCCTGCAGGACTTTTAGCAGCTGCCTTATATTATATTCAATTGAAAAATAAATAATAACCAAAAAAAGGTGTTAAACTCTCTATAAATGAATATAAAAATACAATTATGTTAGATAAAAATTTTAATGAGGAATACTCAGTTAGTGAAGCTAGTAAAGTATTAGAGAATGCTAACTTAATTAAAAAGTATCACGCAAATTTAGTATATGACTACACTGAATATCCAACAAAGGGTCATTGGTCTGAAAGTTTTTCGGATGAAGATTATAAAAATTGTATTATAGAATGGTTTCCTCAAAATAAAATCAAACCAGTTTTATTCTACGTGCATACACCATTTTGTGAACAACTATGTAATTTCTGTTTATGTAGCAAAGAAATAACTAAAGATTATGAAAAAGTAAAAGATTATCTTTATAAATATTTATTAAAAGAAATTGATATGCTTGAAGATCACTTAATTAAAAATAAAATTAATTTTAATTATAAAGAAATTTATTTTGGAGGTGGATCTCCAACATATTACAGGGAAGAAGAGTTTGCATTTTTAATTAATAGACTAAAAAAATTTATAGATTTTAAAAATATAGACGACTTTACAGTAGAAATAGACCCCAGAAGAGTTGATGAAGATCGTTTAATTTTTTATAACGAAATGGGTGTAAATAGATTATCATTTGGAGTTCAAGATTTCGATCCTGGTGTTCAAGAAGAAATTAATAGAATTCAACCACCAGAACTTTTGCATAATCTTTTAACCGAAAGAGTAAGAAAATTATTTCCTGTGATAAATTTTGACCTTCTGATTGGTTTACCAAGACAATCCGTGTCGACAATCACTGATACAATCAAACATGTTGTGGATTTAAAACCGACCCAACTACAAACAATGTATGTACACTATAAACCAGGCACCAGGAAATATATGATTAAAATGGTAAGAAATGAGCCAATGTTAGATTTTTATGATAGGAAAGCAGTATTCCAACAAGCTAGTAAATTACTTATAGAGTCTAACTATAAGAGAGCAGGTTTTGAAAGTTATGCACTTCCAAATGATCCGTTGACTAAATCAATGAATGAAAAAAAAGCAGTCTATAATTCTCTGGGAACACAAAAAGGTGAAGCAACAAATTTTATAGCGGTTGGAAGTTCAGCGCATGGAGTTTTAAATGATCAATTTTATTTTCAAAACTTCTATGAACAAAACTTGTACAGAGAAGCATTAGATAATGACAAGTTTCCAATATATAGAGGATTAAGATTAACAGAAGATGACACCATAAGAAGAGAGGTAATTAGACATATAAGAACATTTTTTAATGTAGAATTTGATTATTTTGAAAAAAAATACAAAAAAAGTTTTTCTAGTTATTTTAATAAAGAACTTAGCAATCTCAGAGCATTTGAGAAGGATGATTTATTAAAAATAAGTGAAAATAATATAGTTATTTCACCACTAGGAGAACATTTTTCACCACAAATCGCGAATGTTTTTGATATATATAATGATCAAGAATTTTATAATAAATAAAAATTATTTTTTTAATAAGAGAAATTAAATTTTTTTTAGTAAATAAAAATATAATTTTTGGATTACTGGATAATAAATTGAATTTAAATAAAAATAAATTTTTAGAGGAAGGTTTTTTTGAAATTGAAAATTTTTTCAATAAAAAAGAGCTAAATGAAATAAAAAAAAAATATAAGAAAATTTTCGAAGGTAATTACTCTACTGGAGTTGTACCAGATAAAATCAAATGGGTTAAGGGAAGAGATAAGAACAATATACCAAGATCACTATGTAATGTATGGAAGTCAGATAAAAGTATAGCTAAGGTAGTTTTATCTAAAAAACTTGGAAAGGTAGTTGCATATTTTGGAGGCTGGCAAAGTACAAGATTAAACCAGGATAGCCTTATTTGGGTAGTTCCAAATGCTGGAACCGTATCCTTTCATCAAGATAATCCCTATCAAGATTGGCATGTACCTGGAGGTGTAATTACAGCATGGATACCTCTTGAAGATACTAATAAAAATAGTGGAACTTTAGAATATTTAATTGGGTCTCACAAAAAAGGATCATCAGAAAGGCTTGATAAGTTTTATTCAAATAAGAAATATAGAAATATTTCTAAGTCCTCTTTAAAAAATGCAAAAGATTATAAAAGACATTTTGTTTGTCTTAAAGCTGGTTCGCTGTGCTTACATCATGGTAATATGTGGCATGGATCAGGTTATAATAAAACAAAAAAAAATAGAATTTCGTTATCAATTCATTTTATGGATGGGAAATCACAATTTCATAAAAAAATTAAGAGTCCGTACTTTAATCATTATAAATTTGTTGGATCTACAAAAATGTTCGAGGACTTTTTCCCAATTACTTGGTCTAAATCAAAAAAAAAGGAATATTTTATCAAAAAATATCTAAAATAAATAATATGTCACTAAAATATAGAAAAGATAGAATTAATAGAATCGCTAAATCATGGAATTTAGAAAAAGATCACGATTTAATTGCAAACTTAAAATTAGATAAAAATAAATTTAAAGATTTTAAATTAAAACTAAAATTATATTTATCTAAAGCATTAAATATTTCATTTGAAGAGAACGATGATCTTTTTATAAAAAAAATTGACAAAAAAAGAAATTATAGAAAAAATATAACACCAAATGGTGCTGTGGTTCCTAAAAGAGAGTATCAATTAGAATATAACTTGTTACTTAGAGAATGGGGTGACATAGTCAGAGATATGGTTAGTCAGGATAAAAAACTATTAAGTATCTTTAGAATTACGCCTAATATAAGAATTAAATTTGGAAGAGAATTGAAAGATAATATAGGAAGAGGCTTAAGCACCTCCCTTCCTCATTCAGATGCCTGGGTGGAAGGACCATGGGGAATGAACTGTTTTTTTCCTATATTGGGAGATACTAAAAGAAATAACCTGGTTTTTTATGAGCCAAAGAAAGGTCTTTTTAATGAGAATATGCTTGTTTCGTCTAAATCTTATAAAGAGATGCAATGGGTTTTTGACAAATATAAGGTTTTAAAATTTCAACCAAAAAAAGGAAGAATTTATTTTAGCGATTATGCTATGATACATAATACTGAGAGAAAAAAATATTGTGGCACTAGAGTTTCAATTGACACTACGCTATATGTTGGAAATCATAAGCCACATAAAGATAGAAAAAAAGAGTACAGGAAATTTATACCAAAGTTTGGAATAAATGATCTAGTAGATCCAGGTAAATTTGAAAATGAAAATCATTTAGAAAAAAAAACAGTTTTTTCCCATTACACTTCTGGTTCAATGAAAGTACTAAAAATTATATAGCTAGTTTTAAACCCTTAGCTTATTAAAATTTAATTTTAATCACTTATTTAAACATTTCTTGTTTGCTTCAAGAACTAAACTTAAATTTTTTTTATATTAATAAGATCAATAATAAATATATGATATTTTAAATATCTGTTTATTATAGTCATCTTGAAATAAATATTAGAAAATATGTTAACAATATTTGCTGACTTAAATAATAAGAATGACTTAGTGTCGTCTAAGGAAGAGCCCATCCCTAGACCAGATAAGAATGAGATTTTATTCAAAACTTTAGCATGCGGGGTTTGTTCCACAGATATTGAATATTTAACCAATAAAAAATTGATAAAAAAAGATAGTAAAATGTTCAATGCATATATTGGAAAAAAATATCTGGGTCATGAAATAGTGGCCAAGGCAATTAAAGTTGGAAAAAATGTTAATAAAAAATTTATTAATAAAAATTTTGTAGTTGCTGATACCAACATGTGCAAGTCATTCAACTTCAAAAATGAATGTGAAAACTGTAAAAAAAAAAGAGGAATTCAATGCCAAAATAAAGCTAAAAGAAATTTTAAAAAAAACGTTTTTGGTGGTTACTCTGAATATTTTATTAGATCAAAATATCAATCACACGTTGTTAACAAAAATGTTAATATTCAAGAAGCTGTATTTAGTGAGCCATTAGCTGGAGCCATCAATTGTTTCAATTTTTGTAAAAAAAATGATAAAATATTAATTATTGGCTTAGGAACTATATCTTCCTTGTTTTATAGAATATTGAAAGTCAATAAATTCAAAAATAAAAATATATTTCTAGCAGTAGAAAATAATTTTCAAAAATTACAGGCAAAAAAATTAAAAATTAAAAATATTATTATTAAAAAAGACCTTAAGAAAAATAAAATAAAATTTAATAAAGTTTTTTATTTCAGTGGTAAACTGAACCTTAACGAAATTGCATTGAATAATCTTAATTCATTTTCAAGTATATTTTTTTTTGGACATTTAAAAGAAATTAAAATTGAACCAAAAGTTTTAATTAAAAAAGAAATTGAGTTAAAAGGTATTCATGGTTATTCATCAAAGAAAATTAATGATAAATATGTATCAGATATACAAACCGCGATAAGCTACATAGAAAAAAAGAAAATTATTTTAAATGATTTAATAAATTTTAAATTTAAACTGGAAAATGCAAAAGATGTTCTTAACAATATTTGTAAAAATATTAAAAAAAAAAATAAAAAAATATTTTTTAGATCGGTTTTAATAGCTTAACAAAATGAAAAAAATAATTCTTGGTACTCAACTAATTGGATCAGAGTTAAATGAAAAGGAATCTTTATTGCTACTTGATCATGCTTTTAAAAATAAAATTTTTAAAATTGATAGTGCTGAAAGATATCCATTTCCTGAAAAAAATAGTACCTTTGGTAGCACTGAGAAGATAATTGGAAAATGGTTATCATCAAGAAATATTGAAAGATCAAGTATAGAAATTGCAACAAAAATAACTGGAAGAAATACTGGTAAAATATCAAAAATTTATTCAAAAAGATTAACAAAAAAAGCCATTAAAGTTGCTGCAGAAAGGTCTCTAAGACGCCTCAAAACTGAATACATTGATATTATTTATCTCCACTGGCCTGACAGATATACAAATAATTTTGGAAGATCATATTATAATCCAGACAGGGATGACTTGTATATACCACTTGAAAATCAGTATGAAGCTTTAAAAGAATTGCATAAAGAAGGTAAAATTAAATCTTTTGGTTTATCAAATGAGTCGAGTTGGGGTTTGATGAAATTTGTAGCAATAGACGCTGGCACAAATATATTTTCTACAATTCAAGAGGAATATTCAATATTGAACAGAAATCCAGAGAGATCATTTAAAGAAATTGCGATTAGAGAAAACAAAAATTTTTATTGTTATTCACCATTTTCTGGGGGTTTATTAACAAAAAATTACACTTTTACTCAGAATAAAATTAAAAATACCAATAAACTATGGAGATTAACAAAATATAAAAAAGAAACAAAGAAATTACAGACTGAGAGTAAAATTCAAAAAATTATAATGCTAAGAAAGATATGCAAAATAAATAAAATTTCTTTACTTGATTTATCGTTACATTTTTTAAAAAACCAAAAATTTGTGAAAGGTATTGTAATTGGACCTAGGAATATTCAACAATTAGATGGAATAATTAATTCTTATCAAAAAAAAATTAGTGATAAAATTATAAATGAAATTAAAATGAAAACTGAAAAAATTAGTCCACATTAATGTCTTTATCAAAATAAAATTTTTTTCAGTGCATAAATCAAGCCAATTGAGCTATTAGTACTGGTCAGCTGCACGCATTACTGCGCTTCCACATCCAGCCTATC
>MDTD01140771.1_pt1 | contig 10697 bp, 10 predicted proteins | sample 811221 | NCBI WGS metagenome assembly MDTD01 (sample SAMN05326646, study PRJNA326480) | marine metagenome | isolation source: seawater | place: Pacific Ocean: South West | collected 2011
TAAGAATTTATAACAAAAAGGATCAATATGTCAGAAGACGTTTCAAGCAAGGTAAAAAAAATTGTAGCTGATCACTTAGGTATCGACGAAGCAAAAGTAACTGAAGAGTCTAGTTTTATAGATGATTTAGGAGCTGATAGTTTAGATACTGTGGAGTTGGTGATGGCTTTTGAAGAAGAATTTGGATCTGAAATATCAGATAGTGAAGCTGAGAAAATTTTAACTGTTGGGGATGCAGTAAAGTTTATCGAAGGAAAAGCGAACTAATAAATCAAATGCCTTCAGCAAATGATGGCATAATGATTGTTTTATCTTCTCCATCTGGAGCGGGTAAAACTACATTAGTTAAAATGTTATCAGAAATAGATAACTATGAAATCTCGATTTCACACACAACTCGCCAACCAAGACCTAGCGAAGTACCTAACAAAGATTATTTTTTCGTTGATGAAAATGAATTTAATAGACTAATTCAAAATGAAGAGTTCCTAGAATATGCAAAAGTATTTAATAATTTCTATGGTACTACAAGATCACCAGTAATTACCAAACTAAATAAAGAAAAGAACGTTTTATTTGATATTGATTGGCAAGGAGCTGATCAGATTAAAAATAAAAAGTTAGATTATAAATTAATTACTTTTTTTATACTCCCCCCAAGTAAAGAAGAATTATTTGATAGGCTTTCAAATAGACACATGAAAGATAAATTGATTGCAGAGGAAAGAATGAAGCAGTTTGAAAGAGATGTTTTACATTGGATCAATTATGATTATGTAGTTGTTAATGATGATTTAGAAAAATGTTTATCAAAAATTAAAAGCTTAATTGATGCTGAAAATACAAATGGGTCAAAAGACTATGATTTAGAATATATTAGAAGTCATGTGAATAAGTTAACTTCTTAAATTTTCATAAAAACTTGTTAATTGATAGTAAGTATTTAAATCTAAATTTTGTGGTCTTAAATTTAAATCAATTTTAAGATTTTCTAACACTTTTTGATCTCCATTAAATAATTGATTAAATGGTTTTTTTATCATTTTTCTTCTTTGATTAAAAAAAACCCTAGTTACTTTTTCTAAATTTTTTGGATCTTTAATTTTAAAAAATTTTTCTTTAGGTGAGAAAAGCAATAAAGAACTATCAATTTTAGGTCTTGGCGAGAAACTTTCGGGTTTAATATCGCAAATTTTTTTTATCTTTAATTTCCAATTACTTAAAATAGATAGTCTACCATAAGCTGAGGTATTAAATCTAGCAATTATCCTATCTGCTACTTCTTTCTGAAACATAAGAATTAAATGTTCAAACCAAAAGTCCTCTTTCAAATTTAAAATCCATTTGCTTAATATTTCGGTAGAAACATTATATGGGAGATTACCAAATACGGTTACTTTAATTTTTTCTTTAAATAATGAAGTCTCATCAATATTTAAAACATCATCATTTATTATTGTAATTTGATCTCCAAAAATTTTATGTAGATTATTTGCCAGTTCATTATCTTTTTCAATTACCAACATTTTTTTTGGAAAATTTTTAAGAATAAACGATGTTAGATTCCCAGTTCCAGGCCCAACTTCAAGAATATTTTTTTCTTTTAAAGGAACTATGTTGGTAATTTTTTTTAAGATATTTCTATCTGTTAGAAAATTTTGTCCTAAGCTTTTTTTGGCTTTAATCAATTTTTATCAAAAAATTCTATAGCTCTAATTAAACTTAGAGGATTTGATTTATTCTGACCCAACATTGTCTCATTTGGACCATGGTCAGGAGAAATTCTTATAAAAGGTAAACCTAAGGTTATATTGATTGCATCATATTCGAATAAAGTCTTAATTGGTGTTAAAACTTGATCGTGGTACATACCAATAATTACGTCAATATTTGCTCTATTTTTTTTTATGAAAGCAGTATCTGCCGGATATGGCCCACTAATATTAATCTTTTTTTTAGATAAATATTTTAAAGCAGGTTTTATTATTTTCTCATCCTCATTGAATTTATCAATACTTTCACAATGTGGATTTAATCCTAATACAGCTATTTTAGGTTTAATTCCGAAATATCTTTTATAAAAATTATCTATTAAAATAATTTTTTTTATTATTTTTTTTTTAGTTATATCTTTTACAACTAATTTTAAGGGTAAATGAGTTGTGATTGGGCAAACAGATAATTTTTTATTATAAATAAGCATTGCATTATTATTAGAGTTTGTTTTTTTTGTTAAATACTCAGTAATACCTAAAAATTTTTTATTTAAAAAAGAATTTTTTGAGATTGGACCATTGATTAACTTATTTGTTAACCCCGATTTTAGTAACTTAAAAGATGTTTCAAAACAATTTTTTATATATTCATTTGATTTGTTGCTAATTTTTTGGAAATTTAAATTATTATTATAATCAATATCGATTATATTAATTTTATTATTATCCAATTTTATTTTTTTTAGTGATGCAGGATTTATTAATTTGATATTCATCTTGAATTTGAGTTTTTTCATTTGAAATTTTAAAATTTTTTGAGAGCAAATTAAAATCAAGGGATTTTTAAATTTCTTATAACTAATTGATTTAAAAAAAATTTCTAAGAAAACACTGTTAGGTTCTCCATGTACAATAATTATAGGTTTAGAATTCATTAATTTTAATATTTTGTTTTACTTTGTTAAAATAAGCTAGAGAAAATCTCTCAAGTAGTTGATTTTTTTTATATGTAATTCTGTTCGCTAGAATCTTATTTTTGTCTAATTTTTGTTTGTTAATTCTTATATCATCAATTTTAAGTATTAGAAAATTCTCATTAATTTTAATAGGTTTTGAAATCTGACCTTTTTTTAAATTAGATAAATTTTCTAATATTTTTTTTGATAACGAAGATTCTTTTATCCATCCTACTTCTCCACCAATTTTTGCTGTATTCGATACACTATAAATATTTGCAGTTGCTGAAAAACCAACATTTTCTATACTTTCTAAAATTTCAGAATAAACATTATTTAAATTTAGATCTTTGGAATTTCTTATTAATATTTCTGATAAGAAAATATCTTTTGCAATACTTAAATTTTTTATTTCCTCATCCAAATTATTGCTTATTTCAATTACATCAACATTAATGCGATTATTGAATTTTTGAAATATTAAATTATTCCAAAGCATTTCAATTGCTAATTTTCTTTTAACTGATGAAAATTTCAGATTTTGTGATTTTAAAAAATTTATAAACTCTTTCTTTTGCTGGAATCCAATAGTTTGGTATAGATTTTCAATTATTTTTTTTAAGTTTTTATCATCTAGAACCTTTTCTATTTGATAATATTTAGTTAATTCAATTTCTTTTATTTTTTCTTTGATAATAGAATCTTCTGCTAAAATTTTTAATTTATTCTTATCTATTTTTTTTAAATTTTGATTTAAAACAATTAAATATCTTTCCTCCTGTTTAACATCAAAAGTTGTTATTATTTCAGAGTTTACTTTTAAGATTATTCTATTTTCAAAACTATAAGTATGTTTGGCTAATAGACTAAAAAAGATTAGAATATAAAATATAATTTTTTTTTTCATTAATTTGCTGTTGTCACACCACCAAATGGTATCAAGCTTAATGTAAAGAAAACTTCTTTTTCTGGTTCAAGATCTGAGTCTTTGTAAAACTCTTTATTGAATTTAATTGATGCAGTTAAACAATCGTTTTTATATTTATAAATTAAATTATAAAATTCCGTAGCACTTTTTTTATTATTTCTTCTGACATTAAAATCAATACTATTATTTTCATCTATTTGAAAAGAGGTTGAATTTGATGAGAAACTTTCATTAATTAAATTATTTTTTTCATCTGAGTATTCAAATGAAGTTACAAATTTATTAATCTTAAGTTTTGTGGATATACTGTCATAATTTGTTCTATCAAAATTATTATCTAAAGAAAAATTATATTTTAAAGACAAGTTTTCATTGGGATATAGCTCTATATTTCCAAAAATATCTGACATTTTTTTTCCAATTGTGCTAGATGTCGGTAAATCAAGATTTTCCTCTACTCTTAAAATAGATGAAACTTCAAAATTTAAAATATCTTTTTTAGTTTTTTTATTAATTTTATTGAAAATTGTCCCATAGGTTAAAGACGCCCCTCCTTCTACAGTCTCGTTATTTGCAATTCTATTTATTGAGTAAATATTTGATGAATTCATTCTTCTATTCTCTTTACTGAGGTTTTTTGTTTTATTTGGGCTGTACATAAGAGAAAGTTTAGGAGTAAAATTATTTGTAAATTCTGTATTTTCTTTTTTTAAGGGTAATTCAGCGTTATATTGTATTACACTTGCTAAATTTTGTTCAAATCTATCTTTATGATTTTTTGAATTTTTTGCATCTATATTTGTATTTTTAATTAACATTTTGTAATTTGTAACCAATCCTTTTTTTGAAAATTTTGAGAAAGTATTTAATTTTAAATCATTTATTAAAATTCCTTCATATATATTGGTATTGTACTTTCTTTGACTTCCATATGATTTTAAAATTACGTCATTGCCTTTTTCAGTAATACTTCGTTTTTGAATAGTGTAGTTTGGATAGATAAATTCATGTCTGCTTTGCTTATCTTTTTTCAAATCTTCAAAAACCTCTAGAGAAGTATAGAATTCGATATCATTTTTTTGAGTATCAAGCGATATATAAGAGTGCAAAGTATTTGTATCGATGTCATTTTCGATACCTTCAATTTTATAAACTTTTAAATATTCATCATTTGTCACTTTTTCTAGATTTAACTCAACATCGGTTTCATTAAAAAAATCATTATCAAATTCAAATTTTGAATTTGAAAAAAAATGGGTTTTTGTTGTGTTTTTTGAAGAGAGAAAATCAGATGAAGCAACACTAAAATCAGCTATATGGCTGCTATTTTTGTTTTCTTGTCTGTATTCATTTTGCAAAACTATTTCATTATTAAAAAATAGTTTTGGTTTAAATGTCATATCTTTGTTTTCAGAAATCACATGAAAATAAGGAATAGTTAGTGAGGATCCAATATTTTTTGAGCTACTAAATGTTGGAGGCAAAAAACCAGATTTTCTTTTAACAGTAGGATCTGGGTGAGAAAATCTTGGAAAATAAACAACTGGTCTATCATAAATTCTTAACCAAGCATTCTTGTAGTTTATTGTTTGATCAATTTTATTATGTTCAATTTCTTCAGCATACATACTCCATGGAGGGCAATCATTATCTTTGCTACATGAAGTAAAAACTCCTTTTTTTAAAAACGATGACTGATCTTTTATTTTGACACTTTTGGCTTTTAATCTGGGGTCATTTTTACTATTACCGAATAATGATTTGTGAAATTCTATATTTAAATCTTTACCAAAAAGATCATCATTATCAGTATTGATCATAACCTCATTTAATAAATATTTATTTTGTTGATTGTCTAGAAATTTTATTTCTTTACCGTAAAGTTTATTATTTTCAGTATTGATCATAACCTCATTGAAAAAATATTTGTTTTGCTGATTATCGATAAATTTTATTTCCTTACCTAAAAAATTATCCTTCTCTATATCAATTAAAAATTCGTAAAGTTCAAAATAGTTATTTATATTATCTTCAACTTTTACAAAATCATCGGATTTTATTTTTTCATTTTTAATATCATATTCAAAGTTATTGAGATAAATATTATAATTTTTTTTATAAATAATTTTAGATTTTGTTTTTGATAGAATTTTTTTATCAAATGTTGAAAAAATAAATTCCGATCCTGTTGCTTCTATATCATTTTTTTTATCTTTAAATTGAATATTGTTAAAAATTTTGTAAAGACCTGTTTCTCTATTATATTGAAATGTGTCAGAACTAATAAATATATTATTGTCTATTAAAATTTGCACATCACCTTCACCAGAGATAATTTTTCCATTTTCTAAAACTTTTAAAGTATTGCTAGAGTAGTTAATTTCCTCACTGCTGAAGGCAATATTACAGAAAAATAATATTATTAAATAAGAGAGAATAATTTTTTTTTTATTTTTCATTAATTCTCACCATACCAATTCCAGTCAAGATAGAAACAATAACGTGGGGCAACCAAACAGACAGTGTAATTGGTAGCTTGTTATTTTCTCCCAATAAAGATGAAAAGTGATTTATATAAAATATTAATACAGAAGCAAATATACCCATCAATAAATAAAAAAATTTTGGTTTATTAAAAGGCACATTTAACATTAGCACAGAAGCAAAAATAGTTAATATTGTTAAGTAAATAGGAAAAGAATAAATTTTTTGTAAATATAAATTTATTTCTTTTACAGAATAGCCTACCGACATATATTCATTTCTAAGTTCAAATAATTCCCATATTGTTAAAGATGTTAAGTTTGAAAAAAGAGTATTAATTTTCTCAGAATTAAAATTAGACCGAAATATAAAATTATCTTTTATTGTCCTAATATTATTTTCAATTATTATAGCTTTTTTAATTACCCAGTCGTTTTTTTTAATATTGACAATTTCTCCATATATATATTTTTGAGGTAAAAAATTATCATTAAATTCAGTAATAACTACATTTTTTAAGATATTACCCTCGATCAAATTAGCGTTAATTATTATTTTTTTGTTTTGAATCTCATCTTTAATCCAAATTCCATTATCAGTGATCACAGCAAGGTATTTATTATCACTCGCAAAGTCATTTTTAATTTCAAGATAGATATGTTTTAATTTTGCAGAAAAGTTATAAAAAAAAATTATTATTATTAAACTAGCAACAAATGAAACTAATGAAATAATAGCAATTAATCTCAAGTTATCTATACCAAAATTTTTCAATATAATTAATTCATTTTTTTCAATTAAATAAATTAATAGAAACTGCGCTGATATTAAAAAAATAAAAGGAAAAATATTGATTAAGATAGAAGGAGAATTAAGAATATTTAATAAAAGTGGGTAATATAAACTTTCATCAATATCCTTAAAAAAATTCAATTCCTCAAATAAGTTTAGAAATAAAACCAAAAGAAAAAAAATAGAACTTGTAATAAGTAATAGTTTTATAAATTTGTTAATAATATATTTTTTATAAATTTTCATTAACTATAATTTTTTTTTAATAAAAAAAGATAAATAGATACAAACATAATAGTTGGAAATATTAAAATAATTATATCCTGAGTTAAATAATTACCTGTATATTTTATTAAAATTTCTGAAATGAATAATGTAATAAAACCAAATAAAAATATTATTATTTTATAAAATGTATAGTAGTTATTAAATCTATTATTTATTATTTGCATGCATGCAATAAGACATAAAATCGGAATAAAAAATGGATGATAAAATCTCTTATAGATTTCTTGAATAATATCTTTTTGACTTCCTTTATCACATCTTAACTCTTTATAATTTATATAAAATTTTCTATTTATATTTGAATTATTCAGGTAGCATTTTACAATATTAGAAGACTTATTTTCTTGAATTTTAGGTATGACCATTGATTTACTTCTAAAGTTGGAAAGGTTGAATTCAAAATTTTCAAATTTAAAATTAGAAAAATCTTTGTTGTTGCTACTACTAAATATTTCACCTTTTTTTAATATTAAATAATTTACATTATTAATACTTATAATTTCTCCTTCGCTTGCAACTATAATTTGATATTCATTGCCTCCATCAATTTGATCTTTTATTAAGATATTCTTAAATTGTTTTTTATCACTAGATTGCTCATCAACATAAATTGTTAAGTTTGATAAAGTATCAATAAATCTTTTTTCCTTTATTAGTGATGGAAAAAAATCAATATTTGACATTCTAATAAACGACTTACCCATATTTTGAGATTTAGGGGAAATATATGAAGTTAAGACAAGTTGTAATAATAATAATAATAATGAAAATTTAAGAATGTTATTTATAAAGTTGATTTTTGAAATACCAACAGACCAATAAATAGATAATTCATTATCATTTTCATATTTCAAAATTACGTAAAATAAAGAAATATACAATGATATTAAAAATAATTTTGAAAATATCTTTGGAAAATTAAACAATGTATATAAAAAATAAACCTTAAAACCATGCCCATCTTCAGAGACAAAATCAAGATAATTTACTGCTTGAATTACCCAAACTATTAGTGAAAAAGAAATTATTAATACAAAAAAACTCAAAGTGAGATCTAGTAAAAATTTTCTAAAAATTAATTTTTTCATTGAAATATGATAGTTTTATTCATATATAGCATTCAACTCGTATAGAGTGTATTTAAAATTTATGGCAGTTCAAATTAATTATAAAACTAATAGTTCAAAAACGGCTTCTTCAAACGTTGTTCTGTTTGTTGATGAAAAATTCAATATTAGTGGATTAAAAAAACATATTTCAAATTCTGAGTTTTCATACATTTCAGATTTATTAAAGAATAGTGATTTAAAAAAAGATTTACTTGTTTTTAAAATTAATTCAAAAAAAACCATATTTCTAGCTTCCATTAAGAAAGACATTAAAACTTCCGATATAGAGAATTTAGGTGCTAAATTTCATAGCTTTATAAATTATGATAAGAAAAATGATTATTTGATAAACTCGGATACTGTCAGTAGTAAAATAAAAAACTTTATAGGATATTTTTTACATGGAATTAAATTAAAATCTTATGAATTTAATATTTATAAATCAAAAAAAAATAAAAAAAACGTTTCTATAAGTATTATTGGCAATAAAAATAAGATATCTCCACAGGATCAATTAAGATTTAAAGCAATAGAGGAAGGTACTTTTTTTGCAAGAGACCTTGTTTCTGAGCCAGGTAATATTTTACATCCTGATGAATATGCTCGGAGAATAAACTCACTTAAAAAATTTGGATTAAAAATTAATATTTATGATGATAAAAAATTAAAAAAACTTGGCATGAATGCTTTACTTGGAGTTGGCCAAGGCAGCATTAGAGGATCTTATCTTGTCACAATTGAGTGGAATGGTCTAAAAAATAATTCAAAACCATTAGCTTTTGTTGGAAAAGGTGTTTGCTTTGATACAGGAGGAATTTCACTCAAACCTGCTAAGTTTATGGAGGATATGACATACGATATGGCAGGTTCTGCTACAGTAGTTGGTTTAATGAAAAATTTAGCAGTGAGACGAGCAAAAATTAATGCTGTTGGAGTTGTAGGTCTTGTAGAAAATATGCCTGGTGGTAATGCTCAAAGACCTGGAGATATTGTTAAATCATATAGTGGTAAAACGATTGAAATATTAAATACAGATGCAGAAGGAAGATTGGTTTTGGCTGATGCACTTACCTACACTGAAAAAAAATTTAAGCCTAGATTTATGGTTGATTTAGCAACACTCACTGGTGCAATTATAGTTTCTCTTGGATCGGAATATGCAGGTCTTTTTTCAAATGACGATAAGTTATCTGATCAATTAATTGATGCTGGAAATAAAGTTGATGAAAAACTATGGAGGATGCCTTTACATAAAAATTTCGATAAGCTTATAGACTCAAAAATCGCTGACATGCAAAATATAAATTATGTTGGTGGTGCTGGCTCAACAACTGCAGCACAATTCTTACAAAGATTTATTCTTAACAAAACACCATGGGCTCACTTGGATATAGCTGGTATGGCTTTTTCAAAGTATGGAGGAGCTCTAAATTCAGGTGGGGCAACAGGTTATGGTGTAAGATTATTAAACAAATTAATAGAGGACAATTATGAGTAGTATTGAACAAACATTATCAATTATTAAACCTGATGCAGTCGAAAGAAATTTAGATAATGAAATAAAGGAAATGTTTAAAAAAAAAGGTTTTTCAATTTTAAAAGAAAAAAAAATTCAAATAGAAAAGTCAGAGGCAGAAAAGTTCTATAAAGTGCATGAAACAAAGCCATTTTATAATGATCTTTGTACTTATTTATCCTCTGGACCAATTGTAGTTATGATTCTTCAAAAAGATAATGCAGTATTAGCTAATAGAGAGTTAATGGGTGCCACTAACCCAAATGATGCAGAAGAGGGCACTATAAGAAAAAAATATGGAATTTCTATTGATAAAAATTCTGTACATGGATCAGACAGTGTTGAAAACGCAAAAATTGAAATAGATTTCTTCTTTAAAGATTAAGTATCTTTAAGATTCCCTCTGGATAGAGCTTATGTTCTTGAGTTAAAATCTTTTTTGCTAAGGTTTTAGGTGTATCTAATTTACTTACTTTTACTTTTTTTTGATTAATAATTCTACCAGAATCAAGCTTACAATTCACTAAGTGAACAGTGCATCCTGAATATTTGTCTTTATTTTTGATTGCTTTTTCGTGAGTATTTAATCCCTTATATTTTGGAAGAAGAGAAGGGTGAATATTTAAAATTTTGCCTTTGAAATTATTAATAAAATATTTTGACAAAATTTTCATAAAACCAGCAAGACAAATTAAATTAATATTATTTTTATTTAATTCATTAAGAACTTTTTTTTCAGATAATACGTTTTTAAAATCAAATACTTTTTTTTTTATTTTATAAATTTTTGAATATTGCAAACCTTTTGCTTTAGAATTATTAGAAATAATCATCTTTATGATTATTGGTGATTTTTTAAGTTTTGAGAATTTTATAAGAGATTTTAAATTACTACCTCTTCCAGATATA
>MDTD01170766.1_pt1 | contig 10697 bp, 7 predicted proteins | sample 811221 | NCBI WGS metagenome assembly MDTD01 (sample SAMN05326646, study PRJNA326480) | marine metagenome | isolation source: seawater | place: Pacific Ocean: South West | collected 2011
AAAATAAATAGGTATAAATATAAAATACCAAAAAAAAGTTGTAATTTTTGAGTTGATATTAAAAACAGCATTAATGGACAAGTAAGAATAAATTTAGTAAACGAAAATTTTTTCCAATAAACTAAGACGAAAAGAATTAATGAAAAAAAATTTAATTGTGATCCAAAATTATCGCTCTGTAAAATGGGAGAAAATAATAATAGAATTTCTGCATTTGATATAGATAAAAACTCATGGTTAAGCGTATAATCTAAGTTTTTTAATCCATATAAAAAAATGTGCGTTGCTGATCTAAGGTGTACAGCTATACTATCGGCATCTGATAAAGGTAAAATTGAAATTAAAAAAAATAAGGTTAATAAAAGTAAAATTAAAACTACATCTCCAGTAATTCTGAGTTTTTTATAATTATTAATAAATAATTTGTAATTAAATAAAAAAATTGTACATAAAAAGAATAGTAAATATTTAAAAATTTTCAAAATCTGAAAATTATCAAATATTATAAGTAGATTAAATATAATCGTTGATAAACCAAAAAAACTATAAAAAATAAAAATAGGTCTGGTATTATCAAAAATTTGAGTTTTATTTTTAATGAAGTTAAAATTATGAAATGATATTAAAATTAAACTTAAAATTATTAAAAAACTTGGAAAAAAATTATAAAAAAAATTCTTATTATAAATTAGTTCGTACATTGTTTACATATAACTTAGATTTAAAAAAAATATATATAAATGAGTTTTTTTCTCATAATTCTAATCTTAAATTATGGATTTAGTTGTATCGTTTTTTTTTATTATTGGGATCTATTCTATTTCAAATTTTATAAAAAAAAAATATTATCAAGATAACAGTATTATTATTTCTTTATTTATCTTTACAAAAATTATTGGAATTTTATATTTTTTTTTAGTTTTTTTATTTATTCTAAATTTAAATACTAAATTCTTTTGTATTTTTATCTTGTTTTTTTGCTCATATTTAGGGCTCTATAATTTTTTAGCTTTTGTTAAAATAGAAAAAATTAAATTTTTTTTATTAAGACAAAATTATTTATTTTTTATTTTATTATTAATTTTATTTTTATTCTTGCTTTCCACGACACTTCCACCGGCTGACATAGACAGTTTAAGATATCATTTAGAAATACCAAAAAAAATTATAAATAATAAATTTTATGAATATATTACTTTAGACTACACTTATTTTGGTCCAATAGAATTTATAAATCTATTTGGATTAAATTTTGATTTTGAAAATACTTCGTCTTTATTAAATTTTATATACCTTTTATTTCTAGTAATTAGCAACATTCATATTTTCAAAAAATATAACGTTGGTTCAAATAATATCGGAAATTTATTTGTTTTAACAAGTCCTTATCTTTTAAGTATGATTTCTACCCAAAAAATCTATTTTCTACCTTGTTTTTCAATTATTTACTCGTTTGCTTATTTAATTTTAAATCAGTATAAAATAAATTTCAAAGTTCATCAGCTAATTAGCTCTATATTAATTTTTTCAATCACAATTAAAATTGTTTTCTTATATTTTGTTATAATTATTTTTTTATTTCAAGTTTATCTTTTAAGAAAAGATTTTAGAAAAATTTGTAACTTAATATTAACCTATTTATTTTTTGTCATTTTATTTTTATTTCCTCTATTTTTTATAAAATTTAAAATCTTTGGTAACCCTTTTGTACCTTTTCTTGACCTTTATAATGTTAATACAAATTGGCTTAATGATTTCAAAATGTTTTTAGTTCAATATGAGAATCCATTAAATATTTATAATCTATTACTTTTTCCTATTAAACTAATATTGCCTCTGAACTTTGATATTATGAATTCTATACATCATAAAGATATAATATATTTAGAGTATGGTAATATTTTCAAATTAATTGGTTTGGGTGTCATAGGTATTTTTTTTCTTAAAAATAAAAAAAATAAAATTTATATATATTTATTTTTATTAATATTATCTTTTTTATTTATTGGAAATTTACAAAATAGGTGGTTTTTTCCATTATTAATTTTTATATCAATTTTTTATAATACTAATAATTCCTTCCATAAGTATTTTAAAAAAGCTATATTGTTGCAATCATTATTTACGATTATTGTTTTATTTTTTCTTTCAAGTATTTCTATAAAAGCAAAATTTTTTGATAAAGAGTCTGTACTTAATACAATGGCTTATGGTTATAAATTTTCAAAAAAAATTGAAAGAGAATATCCTGATATTAAAATTTTAACCTTTATTGAAAATTATTATTATTTGGAAAATTATTTGCCTTTGTTTAAACACGATTTGGTAATTAAATATGATAAAAAATATTTTTCTAATAATCTTAAAAATGAGCAAATTTTTATTTTAATTTATCCACGTCAATTAAATGTTGAAGAGATTAAAAAAATATTAAATATTAATAATATTATTTTATTAAATACAAAAACTTACAAAGAAACATTTTCAAGCAGATCTCCTTTGAATAAATCTGATCATAGTATTTATTTATATGAATTAGCCTTTAAATAGTTTTTAAAACTCCCAAAAATATATCCTAGTAATATCCAATAAAATATCCCATTCCAAGTTGAGAAAAAAGATCCAGTTGTTTGAATGGGGTTAAAAAGAATTATAAATGAGATGATATAAATTAGATCTTCATTTGATTTTTTATTAAATGAATAAAAATTTTTTAATAATTTTATAAATATATAACTTAAAAAACATACGAAAAATAAAAATCCTATAATTCCAAGTTCAGATAAAATTTCAATATATATATTATGTGGATGTGTACTACATCTCACTTTTGCTTCTGCGCTATTAATACTAGAGTAATCTTCATTTGAACATGCGTATCTATAAGTATCAGCACCTGATCCTAAATATGGATTATCTTTAAATATTTCAACAGCTGTTAAGTAATGTGCTCCCCACTGACTATCCCAAAAGTTGTTGTGGGTATTTTGATTTGTTTTGGTAACTCCTATTTGTTCATATGTTCGGTCAATAAAATGATCTTTAAGTTGAGGATTTAAATTAAATAGACTTATTATTAATAATAAAAGTAGGATGATTTTAACTATTTTTTCTTTAATAGAAAAAAAATTGTTAAATATTAAATATAAAAAACTAGCAAATAAAAACATTATGGATGCTGATCTCTCATTACTTAAAATAATAATGGTCAATATCAACAACATTAAAAAAATATTAAGATATCTAAATTTTTTATAATCTAAAAATAAAATTGATAAAAAAAATAATTTACTCAAATAAGCACCTACAACGTACTCATCTCCAAAAGGACCACTAAGTCTTACACCATGACTAGTAGATATCTTATATCCAAAAATATCTGTACCTGTAAAATATTGTATAATCGTATCTAATGATACGAATATTATTAAATAAAATAAAATTTTAGATAATCTTATTTTAAAATAATTATCATTATTTATAAAAAAAATTATGGATAACATTAAAACGAAATGACCAAGAAATGCTATATATGTTATAGATGAGTGTAATTTATTAATTGAAAATATAATATTTAAAAAAAAAATTAAACTCATTAAAAAAAATACTTTATAGAAGTTTTTATAATTTTTGATTACTCTAAAATTAATCGCTAGAAAAATATAAAATATAAAAATAAAAAAATTAAATATATTAATAATTGAATTTCCTAATATGATAGCAAAAATTATACCGAATATTAAGTAATCTATTAAAAAAAAATTTTCTTTAAATGAAGAGATATATTTTGAAATCATCTATTTTTTATATTTAATAAATGAATATTTGAATAGACAATAGAGAGCTTTAAAAGCATCTAGTGCTCTTATTTTTTTTCCCTCATCATAACCCCTGCCATAATAAGAAATAGGAACCTCAAAAAAAATATATTTTTTTTTTGCAAGTTTTATTGTTATTTCAGGCTCGATACCAAATGAATTCTCTTTTAAATCAATTGACTTAATGACTTCTGATTTAAATAACTTATATCCAGTTTCCATATCAGTAAAATTCATATTAACGAGTATATTTGTAACTAATGTTAGAATTTTATTAGCAAGGTAATTCCAAAAAAGATGAACTCTTACTGGCCCACCACCTAAAAACCTTGACCCATAAACCACTTCTGCATTTTTTTCTAAAATAGGTTCTAATAATTTAGCATAATCTTTAGGATCATATTCTAAGTCTGCATCCTGAATTAAAACAATATCCTTTGATATAATTTCTAACCCTTTTCTGATTGCCGCCCCTTTTCCCAGATTTTTCTCATTTTTTATATATTTTATCTCGGGATGCTTTTTGCTCAATAATTCAACAATTTCTGAGGTACCATCATTAGAGCAATCATCTATAATTATTATTTCTTTTTCTAACGCTTTAAACCTGAGGACTTTTTCTATTATTATTTGAATAGTTTTTTTTTCATTATATACAGGTATTATTACGCTTAAAGACATGAATATTAATTATGAATTTTATTTATTTAACATAATAATTTCAACTATATCAATTATTTTAATTGAGTCTTTAAAAAAAAAAGAGAGTGCTTTAGTAATTTTTGATAAGCCTGACAATAATAGAAAAATTCATACCAAACCAATTCCTTTATTAGGGGGACCTATAATATTATTTTATGTGTATTCAACTTTAATATTCTTATCTCTTTATTCTGACATAAAATTTAAGCTAATTTTAATTTTATTTTTACTATATTTAGTGTTTTTTTTTTTAGGATTTATAGATGATAAGAATGGAATTTCACCTTTAAAAAAAACTTTAATAATTTTTTCTCTTTTATTTTTAATTTTACCTCTTGATCAAGATTTATTGGTAAAAAACTTAATATTTAAAGATATAAAAATTAACATTTTATTAAATCAAGCTAGTATTTTTTTTACAATTTTTTGTATTTATATTTTCTTTAATATTTTAAATTTTTCAGATGGGGTAAATGGTATTGCTTTAGGAATTTCAATATATTGGATTCTTATTTTTTTAATACTCGGAAACTTTAATAAATTATTTTTGATAAGTTTTCTAATCTGTATCTTTATTATTTTAATATATAATTTAAAAAATGATCTATTTATTGGAAATAGTGGATCTTCAATATTGTCATCTATTTTAGCAACCTTATTTATACTAGAATATAATTTTTATAATACTTTCTATTGTGACGAAATATTTCTACTAATGTTTTTACCTGCTGTGGACGCTGCAAGAATTTCTATAGAGAGAATTACAAAAAAAGCTTCCCCATTTTTACCTGATAAAAACCATTTCCATCATTTATTAATGAAAAAAGTAAATACTAATTATGTATTTTTAATATATATTGCTTTTTCAATTTTACCTTTTTTACTAAGTTTGACGGTCCTAAAAACTTTTTATTCTTTTTTATTATTTATAATTATATATTTTTTTATTTTATTATTTTTAAAAAAAAGTGATTAAGTGAAAATTATAGTATTACATTTCGTTCTTTTTTTATTTTTAATATATAGTAATGGAAAAATTTATTTTAAATATATTCATAATAAAAACATTAATTTAAATTTTTTTGAAACTAGTTTTTTTGGTTTAATTATTACTGGGTTTATTGCGCAAATACTCAATTTCATTACACCTTTAAATAATTATATTTTATATCTTAACACTCTTATTTGTTTGCTTTTTTTATTTAATAATTTTAACTATTACAGACTAGAGATAACTAAAATTGAATTATCCTTTTATTTTTCTATATTTATCTTTACGATAATATTAATTTATGGAAGTCCTTTTTCTGATGATTTGAATCACTATCATGCTGGTTCTATTTCAAATACAGATAATTCTAAACTAATAATAGGTAGTAATTTTCTTCATCATCATTATGGTTTATCCACTATTTGGTTAATTTTACATTCTTACCTTAATTTTAATGCATCTTTACTTCAAGATATTCACGTTTTGAATGGAATAACTTTTTTTCTTGTTTTATGTGTTCTTTTTAAAAAAATATTATTCAGTAGCTATTTGAAAAATGAATTAAATTTTACCCCAATTTTTACATTCTTAGTTTTTTTTATTATATTAAAATATTCTAGGCTTAAGGAATTTGGAATTGATAGACCTGGATTTTTGATAATTATATTTACTATTTATTATTTCTTAAATAATTTTATTTATAAAAAAAATATACAAACTTATCATTTTATAAATTTATTTTTTTTAACATTTTTTTTATTTTCAATTAAAATAACTTTTTTACCATTTTTTATATTATTCATTATTTATTTTATTTATAAAATAAGACTTAAAGTAATTTTTACAAGCAAAGAAAATTTAATTATTTTAATTTTTTGTTTTTCGTATGTGTTAAAACATATATTTACAAGTGGATGCTTAATTTATCCTATTGACTTTACTTGTATTGAAATGTTGCACTGGAATAGCAAAGAAATAGCTTCTAATTTAAGTTTTGGTGCAGAAGTAGTTAACAAAAGTTACAATACTTATAAAGGAAATTTACCTTCAATTGAATATATAAAAAATTTCAATTGGATAGAAAATTGGTATTTAGCAAATTATAAAGAATTACTCGATTATATATCAGTCTTACTTGTCTCTTGTTTTTTTACATTTATCATTTTTAAAAAAAATAAAAATATAAAATCTGATAAAAAAATAATTATTGTGAGTTTATTGCTGTTGATATTTTCTTTATTAATAGCCTCAAAAACTCCTGTAATTAGAATGTTTCATCACACATTCTATTTAATTGGGATTATATTAATAGCAATTTTTCTCGATTTCTCTTCAATAAATTTTAAAAAAAATTATTTAATAATAATATTAATAATATGTTTTAGTTTCACATTAAATAAAAATATAAATAGAATAAAAAAATCAAATTTTAAAAATGATCCCATTTTACATATTAAAGAAATTAATTGGTATGAAATACCAAAAAAAAGAAATTTAGATAATTTCATTTATTATATGGGTTGGATTGATGCAAGTCCTATTGGAAATGAAAATCTTGATAAGTTGAGTCATACAAAAAAATTTACATTTGATATTATATATAAAAATAATTAGTTATGAGTTTTTTATTATTTTTAAAGTTTCACTGACGTTTAATTTCCAACTAAATGATTTAAATCTCAAATTAGCATTTTTTAAAATTTCATTTTTATGTTTTTCATCATCTATATTTTTTAAAATAATATCCTCTATATTTTTGATGTTATCTGGGTCAAAATAATCTGCAGCATTTGAATTAATCTCTGGAAGTGATGATGTATCTGAAACAATCACATTACAACTTTGTGTCATTGCTTCTAAAGTGGTTAATCCAAAAACTTCTGAATAAGACGTAAACAAATACAAACTCGCAAATTTATACAAATCTGGTAGATATTCACTATCTATATTATTAAATATTTGAATAGAATTATTAAGATCTTCTTGATGTATATAATTCTTTAAAGTTTTGTAATATTCTTTATCGAGAATTTGCATTACAATAACTAATTTATATTTGAGATTTCTATATTTATTAAGATTATTAAAAGCCTTCAATATATTTAGTATATTGTGATATTTTACACATGACATTACTGAAAAAATGTAATTTTGATTGTAATTAAAGTTTTCTAATTTTTTTTTTTTTATATTTACTTTTAAAAATTCCTCACCAATCCCTAAATAAACTTTTTCAATACTTTTATCTTTTAAGTTTAGAAGACTTATTAACTCACTTTTAGCATAATTTGAATTTACAATTAATTTATCACATACGCGAATAGACAACTCCATGATTTTTTTTATAAAAATTTTTCTTATAATATTTCCAGGCATTTTTTCAAAATGAACCCATGGCAAATTAGTGTGTAAACATAATACACTCTTAATATTTAATTTTTTAATAATTAAAGGAACGAAATTCATTGGAGAATAAAGAATATCTATATTTTTTTTTTTTAAACTTATAGGCAAAATAAATTGCATCCATATTAATCTAAAAAATGTTATTGATAGAATATTAGATTTTATTTCGTAATTAATTTTTTTATTATAATTAAGATCTTTTTTGATTTCATTATATAAATTATTACATATATAAATAGTTACATTATCTTCCAACAAACATTCAGAAAAATTTTTACAAAAATTTGAATTGTATGACTTTGTGCCACTATTATTGCTAGTACAAATTAAATCTATTGCTAGTTTCATAAATTATCTTGCTTATAGCAACTTAATTTAATAAATAAGCTAAAAAAATAAACAATAAAAAATTTAATTAACTTTTTTTATAACAAAATGGAAAAAATACTCATTACTGGTGCTGGCGGATTTATTGGAGGTCATCTAGTCAAAGAATTATTAGACAAAGGATATGATATCAGGGCTGTAGATATCAAACAAAAACAAGATTGGTTTCAAACATTTGAAGCATCAGAAAATTTCACTCTTGATATGTCAGATAAAAGTAATTGCTTTAAAATGGTTGATGGTGTCGACCATGTAATAAATATGGCTTGTAATATGGGTGGTATGGGATTTATAGAAAATAATAAAGCTCTTTGCATGCTCTCAGTTTTAGTGAACACACATCTGTTAATGGCTTGCAAAGAATTTAATATAAAAAAATATTTTTTTTCATCTAGTGCATGTGCATACAATAAAGACTTACAAAATGATGCTACTATAAAAGGTTTAAAAGAGACTGATGCTTACCCTGCAAACCCTGAGGATGGATATGGATGGGAAAAATTATTCAGCGAAAGAATGTGTAGACATTTTCTTGAAGATTATGGGTTAGATGTAAAAGTTGCAAGATATCATAATATTTATGGACCCAATGGAACTTATGATGGTGGTAGAGAAAAAGCTCCCGCAGCTCTGTGTAGAAAAATTATAAATTCAATTATTAAAAAAGAAGATTTAATTGATGTATGGGGAGATGGTGAACAAACCAGATCTTTTCTTTATATTGATGATTGTGTTGAAGCAACCTTAAAATTGTTTGACTCTAATTTCCATGGACCAATAAATATTGGGAGTGAAGAGAAAGTATCAATAAATGAGATGATCGATAAAATAGAGGATATTTCAAATAAAAAAGTAAAAAAAAATTATCAGCTGGATAAGCCTAAAGGTGTAAGAGGAAGAAATAGTGATAATACTCTAATAAGAAAACAATTAAATTGGGAACCAAAATTTACACTTTATCAGGGTTTAGAAAAAACTTACAATTGGATTTACTCGGAAATTAAAAAAAAACATAATCAATAAATGCGTATAGTTCTTGGACTAAATTGTAATCATGCAGACTCTTCTGCATGCATAATTAAAGATGGTAAATTATTATTTGCAATTGAGGAAGAAAGACTAAATAGAGTTAAACATTGGGCTGGTTTACCAATTGAATCAATAAAAAATTGCTTAGATAATTTAAATTTAAAAATTTCAGATATTACAGATATCACTGTAAATACAAATCCAAAATCAAATATATTAAAAAAAAGTTTATATTTATTTAGAAATTATATTTTTGGAAAAAAAAAATTCGAAATTTACCAAAGGTTAAAAAAAAAATATTTTATAATAGATGAAATAAATAACTATTTTTTTCCTGAAAAAATATCCAAAAATGTAAAAATAAATTATATAGATCATCATTTATCTCATATCGCATCAGCATATTTTCCTTCTGGATTTGATAAAGCTATAGGTCTATCTATTGACGGTTTTGGAGATTTTGTAAGTTTAGCAGTTGCAAAATGTAATAATGAAAAAATAGAATTTATTAAAAAGATATATTTTCCTGATTCTTTAGGTGTACTGTATGAAGCGTTTACACAATTGTCAGGTTTTGAAGGATATGGAGATGAATATAAATTTATGGGATTATCTTCATATGGTAGTCCTATTTTTTTTGATGCAATTAAAAAAAATGTTTTTATTAGTTATAAAAATTTAAAACTAAATTTAAAATACTTTAATCATACAAATAAGAATTTTGTTTATAAATTTGAGGGCTCCCCAAAACAATTAGAATTATTTAATAATAAAATTTGCAAAATATTTAATGTAAATACAAAAGATGAGATTAGAAATGATGATAATTTAAAGAAAGATATTGCTAAATCGGTTCAAAAAATTTTTGAAGAAAAACTTTTAGAAATTTGTAATGATATAATTAAAATAAATTACTCTAAAAACTTGGTATATGCTGGTGGATGTGCACTAAATTCTTTGGCTAATAAAAGAATAATTGAAAGCAACATTTTTAAAAATGTCTTTATACCATATGCTCCAGGAGACGGGGGTGGATCAATTGGATCAGCATTATATTTTCTTAACCAGAAAAAAACAAAATTATCAAATTTAAAATCACCTTATTTAGGTAATGATTTTTCAAATTTGGAAATTGAAAAAGAAATAAAAAGAAACAAAAAACTTAATTCATTTAAAGTTGCTTTTATTCCAAATCAAACTGATTTAAATGAAAAAATTGTAAATTCTATATACCAAAATAAAATTGTTGGATATTTTCAGGGAAAGATGGAATTTGGTGCAAGAGCTCTTGGTAACAGATCAATATTAGCTAATCCATGTGAAAAAAATATAAAAGAAATCATTAATTTAAAAATAAAGAGAAG
>MDTD01074446.1_pt1 | contig 10696 bp, 11 predicted proteins | sample 811221 | NCBI WGS metagenome assembly MDTD01 (sample SAMN05326646, study PRJNA326480) | marine metagenome | isolation source: seawater | place: Pacific Ocean: South West | collected 2011
CAACTCACGATATGTCACAAGCAAAAAGGATTAGCGATGACATACTTTTTATTCATCAGGGAAAGTTAATAGAAAGTGGACTTTCAAAAAATTTTTTTTCCTGTCCTGAAAATAAACTCGCACGAGCTTTCATTGAGGGTGAACTTCTTTGGTAAATGCAATCTTAAAAATATTTGAGGATAATTAATTGTCGAACTCTCGGATACCTACTTTTTCATTTAGTTTTTTAATTTTGTGGGTGCTGATTGGAACAGAACTCGCAAAAAGCGATCAATTTTTAACATTGGCGTCAACAACCTCAACTCGAGACTCCGGTCTTCTTGACTCAATTTTACCAATGTTTACTAAAGAAAGCGGTATTGAAGTACGTGTTCTAGCTATTGGAACTGGGCAAGCTATTCGCCTTGCAAAAAATGGAGATGCAGATGTTCTACTGGTACATCATCAAAAATCAGAAAAGGCGTTTGTAGAATCAGGATTTGGAGTCAAGCGTTACGAAGTTATGCACAATGATTTTGTTTTAATCGGTCCATCAAGTGACCCGGCGGGCATCAATGGTATGCAGGACATAATAAAAGCACTGTCTAGAATTGCAGAAAACGAGTCATTATTTGTTTCACGAGGTGATGACAGCGGGACTAACAAAAAAGAGCGAGATCTCTGGCTAATGGCCGGAATAGACAAAAGCTTGCAATCCTCAGAATGGTACATTGAAAGTGGTTCTGGCATGGGGGCCACACTCAATATTGCAGTGGCTATGAACGGTTACACCCTCTCAGATCGTGGAACCTGGCTGGCCTTTAAAAACAAAGGAACACTGAAAATACTGGTTCAGAATGATAAGCACATGCGTAATCCCTATGGTGTCATCCTCGTAAATCCTGCTCGTCACCCTCACATCAAGGCCTCACAAGGGCAAAAGCTCATTGACTGGTTAATTTCTAAAAAAGGTAAAAAAGCTATTTCTGATTTTACCATTAATGGCGAACAGTTGTTTAAAGTTAATTAAAAAACGGTGCGTTACATTGAATTATAATGAACCTTTCCATTCTGTCTTATATCGTAACCGCACATTTCCCTCGCTTGTCTGAAAAAATTCTCACTTTTTGTCAACGACATGAGTTGTTGAAATGGTTTTTCAAAATAATCGCGACGACGAATCAGTATATCAAAACGTTCACGAAATAGAGGTAAAAATTCGAGATTAAAAAGTTTTGCCACTGATGCAAGGCCAATTCCAACATCTGCTTTTTTATCTGCAATCGCACGCCCCAACTCGGTTTCATTTTTTGCTACTGCGTTGCATATATTGAACTGTGAATGAGCAATGCCTGCCTGATCGGCAAGATATTCATATAACATTCTACTGCCGGAACCACTTTGACGAAGCAAAAGACGCGAGTCTTTTTTAATAAGATCAAATAATTCAGAAATTCCTTGCGGGTTCCCTGGAGGCAGAATCAAACCTTGCTCTCGTCGCGCCCATTCTATCAAAACCACATCCTTTGGCGGAGATCCGTTATAAACATTTTTTAGAGCAGAGATATTATAATCACCTGATTTTCTATCTAAAATATGCAAAGTACAAGCAAGAGCCTCACCTCGAGCAAATCTATCCAGCCCGCTAACACTACCTCCGCCAAGTAAAGCCAAGTTACTATTAATTTCCAACAGGCTCCAATCCAAAAGAAGATCATGAGAGCCAGCAATTACATTTGGTGGTATTGAATCATGTTTATCCTCCTCGGCCCACCTGTTTGAAATATCAGAACCCTCTATTCCAAGTGTAAGCCATTTATCAATTAATTTTTTAGGGAATAGCCACTTACCACTAACACGAGTGCAAGGTATTTTCTTTTTTCGCACTAAATCGTATACCTTACGCTCCTTAATCCGAAGGTATTCAGCAACTTCATGGGTATTCATTAAATCTGACAGTGTTTTTTCCTAATTTTCATAACGAATCAAACATTGTTAACTATAACAAAAAAAAGGTTACTTCCCAATGTGACAGCAACCCGAACAAAATATTTAAAGTTTTTTTTTGGGCAAATACTAGACTTATAGTTAAGTATTGGCTTAAGTTTATAAATTAGCAGGTTTTTTAATGATTGATCCAATAGGCCGAAATATAACTTATTTAAGAGTCTCGGTTACTGACCGGTGTGATTTTCGTTGCGTTTACTGCATGTCAGAGGATATGACCTTTTTACCCAAGTCAGAAATTCTGAGCATGGAAGAATTAGATCGCCTCTGCAGTGCTTTTGTTGAAAGAGGCATTAAAAAAATTCGCCTCACTGGTGGAGAACCTCTGGTGCGTCGTGGCATTATGGAACTAATAGGCTCACTAAAGCGACATATAAAAAGTGGTAAACTTGATGAATTGACTTTAACTACAAATGGCAGTCAACTTGAGAGATATGCAGAGGAACTAGCTGGGCATGGCGTGAAGCGCATCAATGTATCCCTTGACACGCTTGATCCCGGAAAATTTGAAAGTATTACTCGTGGAGGTAATTTAGAGAAAGTAAAACGTGGACTTTATGCCGCGAGTCAAGCCGGACTAGCAGTTAAGATCAATACGGTTGCACTCAGAAATTTCAATGAAGATCAATTTAGTCGATTAGTAGGCTGGTGTGGTGAGAAAAACTTCGACATAACCTTCATTGAAACAATGCCCCTTGGAGATATTGGAGGGGATAGAACGGCGCAATACCTGCCAGTTTCAGTCGTACGTAAAATTCTTGATCGGGACTGGACCCTTAAAGATAATGATTTCTCGACTGGCGGACCATCACGATATAGTGATGTATTAGAAACAGGCAGGAGAGTTGGTTTTATTTCACCATTAAGTCATAATTTTTGCGCTACCTGCAATCGAGTACGCATCACCTGTACAGGAAAATTATATATGTGTCTTGGGCAAGATGATAATGCAGACCTTCGCACCCCCCTGAGATCAAGCGAGGGAAATGTCCTATTTAATAATATCATTGATGAAGCCATAGGCCGCAAACCCAAAAGTCATGACTTCATCATTGAACCAGGAAATGCTGGTCCTGCCTTGGCTCGTCATATGAGTGTTACTGGCGGTTAATATTTACTAATTTCTTTTTATTGGCTCTGCCACCTCCCTTGGATATATAATTTGAAGATGACAAAAAAGATTGCTTTTTTAGCCATACGCCAACCATTAGCGCAAGAAGCCCTAAGAAGGCTTAAATCTAAATACGCGCATGTTCCAGCAAGCAAAGCCGATGTTATAGTGGCCTTAGGTGGTGATGGCTTTATGCTCAGAACACTTCACCGTTTTACAAATAGCGGTAAAGCAATCTATGGTATGAACAGAGGTTCGGTAGGTTTTTTACTCAATAATTATTCAGATAAGGCACTAATGGGACGGATCAATAAAGCCGTATCAATAGACTTGAATCCATTGATCATGAGTGCCATCGATACAAAAGGTAAAAATTACACTGCCCACGCAATCAACGAAGTTTCTCTGTTGAGAGAAACCCGACTAGCTGCAAAGATAAACATTGAAGTTGATGGTGTCGAGCGAATGAAAGAAATGATTTGCGATGGGGTGCTTCTTGCAACACCAGCTGGAAGTACTGGCTATAATTTATCAGCACACGGTCCAATTCTTCCGCTTGGAGCAGGAGTGCTTGCTTTAACTCCTATCAGTCCATTTAGACCACGCCAGTGGAAAGGCGCATTGCTCGCGCATGATGCAATCGTTGCTTTTGAAATCATAAGTCCAAAAGAGCGAAAAGTAAGTGCAGTTGCGGACAACACTGAAATAAGAGGTGTCACAAGAGTGACCGTCAGAGAAGATTTAACAAGGAGTGTGACGATACTACATGATCAAGATCATAATTTTGAAGAACGTATTCTAAAGGAGCAATTCCTTACGTAGTGTTTTCTTAATTTTTAGAAACCTTTTCTCATACGAGACTAAAAAATAAAATCTCATTTCACTTTCTAGTAGTTTTTGATGAAGTTAATAATAATCATTAAAAAAAATATAACTAAACTTTCAAGTATGTTCTGATCCAATAGCCTCAGAAATATTTGTGAAACCGTCTGCCCTAAGCAATTTAGCTAAGTCTCTTTTTATTAACTGCACCAATCCTGGACCATGATACACCATTGCAGAGTAAAGTTGAACTAGTGTTGCCCCAGCCTTAATTTTTTTGTATGCATCTTCACCACTACTAATGCCACCAACTCCTATTATAGGAACCTTCCCTTTCGTTAACTGATACATTTCAGATAGCACCCTATTCGATAATTCCATTAGTGGTAAGCCACTAAGTCCACCAACTTCTTCCGCTTTTTTATCCATCAAACCTTGAAATCTATCTGTGGTTGTATTGGTTGCTATTAGTCCATCAATATCCATATCAATTGAAATCTTTGCTATGTCGATTTTTTCGTTATCGCTCAGGTCAGGCGAAATTTTGAGAAGGATTGGAGGCGAGTCACTCGGAAAAAATTCACTGCGTGCTTTCAGAACACCGGAAAGAATAGTCTGCAATGAGTCACGGCACTGTAAATTACGTAAACCTGGTGTATTTGGAGAAGATACATTTATCACCACATAATCAGCAAGTGGGGCCAACTTAATTATCCCCTTTCGATAGTCACTAATAATATCTTCAGTACTTTTGTTTTTTCCAAGATTGATGCCAACAATCCCATTACGCACTCGTTCTAATAAACGAACAGCAACCTTGTCCATTCCGTCATTATTGAAACCCATACGATTGATAATAGCTTTATCTTTTTGCAAACGAAATAATCTTGGGCGAGGATTTCCTCTCTGCGGAAGTGGAGTAACAGAACCAATTTCAACAAAACCAAAGCCTTGGGATAACATCGGGTCAATAATTTGAGCGTTTTTATCAAACCCTGCAGCAAGACCTATTGGATTAGAAAAAATCTTCCCCCAAACCCTTTGCTCTAAAATAGAAGCCTCATATTTTTTGGGCTTGGGAATTAAATTATTTTTTAAAGCATAAATAGCAAGATTGTGTGCAATCTCAGGATTAAACAACTTTAAAAAAGGACTTAATAGATAAAATGGATAACTCATGCTAAGGTTCCCTATTGATCTCCAAAGAAGTCAAATTGTCAGGCAACCTGTGAGATCCATCTTCATTTAATGTTAACTCGTGAACGCTCAAAATCACAGACATATCAAGGACATCGTAAAGATGTGGGAAAAACTGATTATCTCTGGAATGCTCCCACTTCAACGAAGTTCCTAAATCATCAGCGTCTACACAAATCAAGATTAGATCTGTAGTTCCAGACCAATATAAACTGATACTCTCAGCAATTTGACTCGCTGTAGAAAAATGCAAAAAACCATCAACAACGTCATCTGTGCCACCCCGATAAACACCGCTGACTTCTGATTGAAGCCAATTTTCACGCTTACAGACATGATAAATTAGACCTTTTGACATGATATCACTAATTCCTAGTTGTTGCATTCAATTTATAAAACTCTAAATGATTGGCAACCAAATTAATAAAAATTATTATTGTCGACATGAGAGAGTTAAACTTTCAAGTTCGTTAATCAAATAATTAAACACAAAATGGAAATTTGAAACTGGAACACCCTTAATTGTTGATTGCTTTCGCACAATCATGGAATAGTTATGTGATCGTACTTTTTTCTTTCTTTTTTATGCCCAAGCATTACTAAATTTAGCTTATTAGAATTCAATTTAAAATTTCTTGCTTTTTTTAGAAATACAAAGAATTAATTAACAAACAAGCCACTTAAACTGCCAAGACTGCTAAAGCTAAATAAACCAACTAGGTTTTAAAATGACAAATGATGAAAATCAGCCCATTCCGAACATGGTATTTTCCAACGAAATTATCAATATGGCCAATGCATGTTTACAGAAAGGTAAAGATGTGGTGGAATTAGCTAAGGGTGTACGCCACGCTGCAGCTAATTTCTCTGCCTTTGCTATTTTCGTTCAAAACAATCTGCCATTGATCCGAATGAATTAATTGAGGATTTTGTCAAATTTTTTGAATACTACCTAAATCAACTTGCACCCAAAGGAGATGCCAACAAAGGGCTATTTGACACTATTGCAAAAGCCAAGGACAAATTGTAAGTGATGAACATCTCGATTTAGTCAACGTCACATTATGTTTCATTGATTTTGTGTTTTTCTAGGCTAAACGTACGCATATAAATAGTTGAATTCTGCGTCAATGACTTAGCTCTGATCTAAATAATATAATTCCTGTGTTTAAACCCTTCAGTTTAGTCTTATTAATTTTTAATGTTAATCAACATGCCGATTTTATCTCTAAATAGCTTTCATTTAACCGATATTTTTTTAGGAACGATTTAGGTGTCGAGAAGTAAGGCTAATTTATTATTACTACTTGCTGCGATTATTTGGGGAGCAACTTTCGTCATCCAAAAAATTGTTTTTATGGGTGACAGTCAATTAGAACTCTATACTTTTATTGCATTACGCTTTGCGCTTGGGGCTGTTGTAATTTTGCCTTTTGCCTTGCGAGAGAGCAGAACGGCTGATGAAGCTCTGTGTCATAAAACCATATATATATTTTTAGGAATAGGTATGGTCTTATTTGGAGCTCTGGTGCTGCAACAAATTGGAATTATCATCACGTCAGTAACAAATGCTGGTTTTTTAACTGGTCTTTACGTTGTCATTGTTCCAGGCTTAGCACTTATTCTTTATCGCAAACACCCGCACTGGTCAATTTGGCCCGCATCTGCTGGTTGCCTAATTGGCCTGTTCCTGTTAAATGGAGGTAGCCTAAATCAAGTATCTACAGGAGACCTGTGGGTGATTGCCAGTGCTTTTTTTTGGGCACTTCATGTAGTTCTCGTTGGTATCTTTGCAGCTCGAACTGGCAGACCTCTAACACTTGCTTGTATTCAATTCAGTGCAGGAGCCTTTCTTGGTCTTGTTGGCACTCTCTTGTTTGAAAATCCTGATCTCAATGAAATATTTAAATTTTGGCCTGAAATTCTTTACTCTGGTGCAATTGCCGTTGGTATTGCATTCACACTTCAGGTCGTGGGCCAACGCCATACTCATCCTGCTGATGCAGCTATCATTCTCGTTCTTGAAATGCCCTTTGCTGCATTAGCTGCCGCTTATTTTTTGCAAGAACGCCTCGATTTATTAGAGTTACTAGGTTGTATGATTATTTTGTTCTCAGTACTGATTGCAGAACTACTGCCGCTGATAAATAAATTTAATAGATCCTTCTCTAAAAAAAGAATTAAAAGAGGAGAAGAATTTGAGTGATTTAAAAAAAGGGCAAGTCCATATCTGGACTTTATCTGTTACAAAACGCGACAAGAATAAAATTGCAGAGTTAACAAATGTGCTCGGTGTTGATGAGCTAAGACGTGCCAATGAGATAAAGCACTTTCAAAATAAACTTGAGTATCAAGCAGCCCATATACTCTGTCGATTCATGCTATCAAATTTTTCAAATTACGTTCCCTCAAAATGGTGCTACACAAAAGGAGAACACGGCAAACCCGAAATATTGAGAGATTTAAACCAAAAAAAAATGCGCTTTAATATCTCACACACAAATGGACTGGTCGCCTGCGCAATAACTAAAGAGTATGATATCGGAGTGGATGTTGAGTGGCTTGAACGTTCATGTTTGTTACAATCAATCGCCAAAAAAAAATTTTCCAACTCCGAATTCAGGTATTTTGAAAAAACACCCGCCGCAGAAAAAAGGCGAATTTTTTTTTCATTTTGGACATTAAAAGAGTCTTACATAAAAGCTATTGGCCAAGGATTACAAAAACCACTGGATAGTTTTGCTCTCAACCTTGAGAATTTGCAAATTGATTTTCTGAATGAGGACGGACACTCAAAAAAATGGGAATTTAAACTGACAAACCCAACGAGAAATCATCTGTGTGCTCTCTGCGTTGCAAAACCAAACGCCGGATCAATAAGCTTTAATTATCGGGCACTTGATTGGTCTGACTTAAAAAATGAAATGCTTTTAAGAGATGCCCCAAAAAAAATACAATTTAAATCCTAACAATAACACTCCGGACTAATCCATTGTCGGGGTGGATAGCGATCTCCGTGAGCCCAGCCGACAGGCAATACACTCTCAATTGCCTCGAGATCACTAGATTTCAATTTTAAAACCGCACCTTCTGCTAACTCTCGTAAGTGTTGAACCGACCTTGTTCCAGGAATAGTCTGAATATGTTCTCCTTTATGCAAAACCCAAGAAACTGCCAAACTAGCTGCCCGAGTGCCCATATCAGCCGCCAACTCTCGAAACCTAGCACTAGCATCAATGTTTCGCTGTAAATTTGGAGACATAAATCGTGGGTTCACTCGAAAAAAAGGAATGGTCTCCACTTTCTGACTATCTGGGGGATTATCAGTCAAAAGACCTCTTCCGAGAGGTGAAAAAGCCACTAACGTTGTTCCTAATTCAAGGGTTTTTTGAACAAGACCCAACTCTGGCAATCGAGTCGCCAATGAATATTCAGATTGTACTGCTGCGATAGGGTGTATAGCGTTCGCAATACTCAGAGAGGTAGGAGCTATCTCAGAAAATCCGATTTGTCTTGCTTTTCCCGACTTAACAAAACTTGCCAGAGTTTCTGTAACTTCTTCTATTGACCTACTATGATCACGCCGGTGAACGTAAAAAAGTTCTATTTGGTCTACCCCTAATCTCATTAAAGATTGATCAAGCTCTGCCTCCAGATGCTCCTTACTATTATCAAAATAGTTGTCTCCATTTTCTTGTAGTCGTATTCCAGCTTTAGTAGCAATTTTAAATAAAGAATGACGCCTTTTCCCCTGTTCTCTCAGAAATGTTCCTATTCTTTTCTCTGAAATTCCTTTTCCATATAAGTTTGAGGTATCAATGTTATCGATACCCAAATCTAGTGCTAATTTTAAAATTGCATGAGACTCTCTCTCGTCAGTTTTGCCATAAAAATCAGTAAACGACATAGCTCCAATACCCATTGCTGAGATTATCGTCCCGCTATTTCCAAGTTTTCTCTTCTCCATAAAACCTCACAAATAAACAACTAACTAATTGGATAAAAAAGGTATAACAACAAAACTTAATTAACTTGAATTTCCCTTTTCATAAAAATAACCGTATTTCTAATTTCCCCAAGCCTTTAATTCCACTTATTATAATACTACCCACAACGATTGATATTAATCCTCGGTGTCAGCATCAATATAAAATTATCATTTGTTGACTACTATTCACAGGGTTAACAAAATAAGAAAGCACGCCTCGTTTGGTCATTAGTATGCTATTAATCTAACAAGTATGTTAAAGTTTAAAGATGATAAATTTTTTTTTCGTGATAGTTCTGTTAGCAACATACACTCTCTGTGGCGTCGCTGCTAAACCGACAATTTTAACTGGCATGGTTACTCATGTTCGCGATGGGGACACCATTGAAGTAGGAAAAATTCCAATTCGCCTAAATGGCGTGTCTGCACCTGAGTTGCATGAATTACTTGGAAATGAATCGAAACAATTTATGAACAACATGATCGCTGGTAAGCATTTAACATGTGAACTTTCTGGTGAAAAAACTTATGATCGCTATGTTGGCACCTGCTATATCGAAGAGCAAGACATAGGAGAAATATTAATCAATTATGGTTTAGCTTTGGATTGTCCACGTTATTCAAATGGAAGATACGCTCAATTTGAAAGGAAGGAGGCACAAAAAAATATCGAACTCCCAACCTATTGCAGGAAGAAAAAAAATATACAAAATAAAAAAAGAAAACAGAATTAATCCCTACTATTGAGATATTTTTTTTACCAAAAATAAACTTCCAGCTACAGAAGGTCCGATAAAAAAAGCGAAGAGAAGTGTGCCGAGTCCAACGGTTCCGCCCATTAACCAGCCCGCTATTACTGCAGTTATCTCAATTCCACTTCGAACCCACGCTATTGGAAAATTCGTTAATTTTTGCAACCCAGTCATCAAGCCATCTCTCGGTCCGGGACCTAAGTTAGAAATCAGATAAATCCCGCCACCTAAACCGGTAACCAACACACCAAAAAAAGCTTGGACTAATTGTGCTGACTGCGTATTTGGCTTGGGCAAAAAGGGCAATGCATATTCCAACATAAATGCAATTATTATTGCATTTAAGATTGTTCCAATACCTGGTACTTGTCTGAGAGGAACCCAAAGAAGCAATACGGTCACACTTACAACTAGTGTTGAGAACCCAATACTCCAACCCAAAAAATTACCTAATCCTTGGGCCAAAACTGTCCAAGGGCTAACCCCAGCACCAGAAGCAACAAGAAGTGCTTCACCAAAGCCAAACAAGGCTAACCCTAGTATCAAAAAAATTACTGTTACAAATCTAGGTTGAATGTTGAGTGGATTTGGTGAACTCCATGATAGGATTGGGACTCTTTTCACTGAGAGAAAAGAGAATATTACTCTAATTTTACTCACTACTCGACTATAATTGCGTTTAAGATCATTCTGTCTATTCTTCGACCACATCACTTCTGAGCAAGATTAAGATGCTGTAATTATCTATGCAAATTACCAACTAAGTCAGATTTGTTAACATTAGTTTATTCAAAATAAATATTTCATTATTGACTGTCACAATCAAATAATTTGTTTTTA
>MDTD01086432.1_pt1 | contig 10695 bp, 7 predicted proteins | sample 811221 | NCBI WGS metagenome assembly MDTD01 (sample SAMN05326646, study PRJNA326480) | marine metagenome | isolation source: seawater | place: Pacific Ocean: South West | collected 2011
AACTGGGAAATCTGTTGGGTAAACCATCTTTTTGATTGATGATTGGAGTCAATAATAACCAACTGGCTAGGAATAGTATAGTTGCCACAGTTTGGTCATCTGGAGTCCTCCCTGGAAATGCCAATGGAACCGCAGAGGCAATGAGGAAAAATGGAGCCCAAGCCGTGGGATAGAGGACTTTCTGGCCAACAGGTTGCAACCTCTGTCTGGCCCAACCTCTTCGCGATGATGATTTCGAGATAGTTTCCCAATTTTCCCCAGGATTCACCTCCCCTGTGATATGTAATGGAGCCTTTTCGGAGTTTGGGAACCAGTTCGGCGAACCCATTAGCAAATCCAAGTCGCCTGCGGCCTGCATGCTAACCCGACATGAATCGTATATTTGGTTCGCCCGAAAAAAGAGAGTCAAATTTTAGTCGAATTCCTTTCGCAAAACTAGACTTCTAGCTGCAAGAACTTCGTCTACACGTCTGACATCAGTATCATGAGGTGCTGTTTGTACCAACTCAGGATCTTCAGAAAGAATTGTCAGGAAATCTTCAGCGAATTTATCCAAAACTTCACGGCTTTCTGTTTCAGTAGGTTCTATCATCAAACATTCTGGTACAATCATCGGGAAATATAGTGTAGGTGACATATAACCATAGTCAAGCAGACGTTTTGCAACGTCTTTTCCAGTGACTCCAGTAGTCTCCTTCAGTGGCTGCATACTTAGGGTAAATTCGTGTTTTACGACTTCCGCGGGAGCCCCATCTATTGGCATGCAGTGAATTGCATCTCTTTTGTCTGAATCCGCATTCATGATTTGATGACGGAGATAATTTGCGTTTAGTACAGCATGCTCACTCATCAATTCTAGTTCCTTACCATAACGACGATAATATGCCCATGCTCGTACCACCGCGCCTGCATTTCCGTGCCATTGCTGAACCTTGCCGATAGTACTGTCTGGTGTTCTCCAGAAATATCGATAACCATCTCCGGTTACTCCCCCATCTTCTGCCGCTTCTCTATCTGCGATAGGAGATGGTAAGAACTCTGCAAGATGTTCTTTGACTCCAATAGGTCCGCTTCCAGGTCCGCCACCACCATGAGGTTGACTGAAGGTTTTGTGTAGATTGTAATGAACAGCATCGAATCCCATTCTACCCGGATCCGTTTTCCCCAAAATAGCATTGAAGTTAGCCCCATCGTAGTACATTTGTCCTCCTGCAGTATGAACAATTTCTGCGGCTTTGGCTATCTCCGGTTCAAAAATTCCGAGTGTGCTAGGATTTGTAATCATCATTGCAGCTGTGTCTTCACCTACAGCTGCCCTCAGTGCTTCAAGGTCTATACGTCCATCATCACCACTCGGAATCTCGACGATTTCATAGCCGCACATTGCCGCAGATGCAGGATTTGTTCCATGAGCAGAATCTGGAACGATTACTTTGTTTCTTTGATGATCACCGTTTGAACGGTGATATTCTTGAATACAACGAATCGCAGTGAATTCACCCTGGGCTCCCGCTACTGGCTGAAGTGTCACTTGATCCATACCAGCACAGATTTCTAGCATTTCTTGCATTTCGAAATAAATAGAAAGTAAACCTTGGATTTGATGTTCCGGTTGTAAAGGATGAACCCTATCTATACCCGGTAACTGAACAATTCTCTCGTTAATTCGGGGGTTATGTTTCATTGTGCATGAACCAAGAGGATAGAATCCGGTGTCAATGCCAAAATTACGTTGAGACAATAGGGTGTAGTGTCTGACTAATTCTGGCTCACTAGCTCGCGGCCAACGGGGAAGAATCGCCCTTCTGAGTGATGCTGGAATCGTATTCAAGGAATTATCAATGATTGGTTCTGGTTGCGACCAACCAGAACCTTCAGCACCGTTGAACTGGAAAATATCGCTCAAGCAGACACCTCCTCAACCCATTCTGAAAGAGATGACACTAGAGCGTCAATATCCGATTTAGTTGTCCTCTCATCACACCCTATCAATAAACAGGAAGACATTGACTTCCACCACTCCCCCATAGGAAATCCACCGAGAACTCCAACGGAATCCATGTATGCGACCGCATCTGCTGCATTACCGGGTAATTTGACAGCAAATTCTCTGAAATTTGGCGTATCAGGATCGACTAATTCTACCCCAGGTATTTCAGTAACCGCTTGTTTTGTCACCTCGGTTGTAGCCGCAACTCGCAGTGCTAGTTTCTGCAAACCTTCTGGACCTAGTAATGCCATATGCATAGCGCCCATTAGCGCAATAAGTGTTTCATTGGAGCAAATGTTTGATGTTGCCCTATGGCGCCGTATATGTTGCTCTCTAGTAGATAGAGTCAGAGTGAAAGCTTCCTTTCCATCTTCATCGAGAGTTTTTCCGACAATTCTTCCGGGCATTAATCGCAGGAAATCTTTCTTGCAGGCAAACAAGCCGTAAATCGGACCTCCTGCCGTTGGACCGATACCAAATGGCTGGCCTTCCCCCACAACAATATCGGCGCCATAATTACCTGGTGCTTCGACAATTCCCAAGGATACAGCATCAACCCCGACAATCAAAGCGGTATTTTCGCCGATTATCTCCTTCAATTGAGAAATCCCCTCATCTAGTTCTCCGAATGCATTTGGTTGCTCGACATAGACCGCACAAGCACCTTGGGCTTCTGTTGCGGCTTCGAGATTTACTCTACCATCCATACCATGCTCTAGTGTACGCAATTCAATACCTACACCTTGAGTATAATTTTCTATTACAGACATTCGATGTGGAGGAACAAATTTAGAGACATATACAACTCCTTTTTGTATAGCCTTACGCCCTTTTACTCGAACCGCACAGGTAATTGCCTCCGCAGCGGCTGTACTAGCATCGTACATTGAGACGTTGGATACAGGTAAGCCTACCAGCTCTGAGACCATAGTTTGGAATTCCCACATTGCTTGCAACATTCCTTGGCTAACCTCAGGCTGATAGGGTGTATATGAAGTAAGAAATTCACCACGTGTTGCTAACATAGGAACCATAGTTGGAACAAAATTTCTAGATAGCCCGGCAGATAGGAAAGATGGTCTTGAATCTAAGTCGATATTTACCCCCAATAGATGTTGGGCGTCGGCCCATATTTCTTCTTCGGATTGAGGGCCGCGAAGAGGAAGTGAATCTGTTCTACGGACATCTTCAGGTATATCTGAAAACAAGTCATCCATCGATTTCAAACCCATTAATTGAAGCATTTCTTGCTCTCTTCCAAGATTTGGCAACTGGTCCATGAACGCACACCTCTTGCCCTAGGGCAGGGGTGCTGAATTGCGGGTGGTGCTTCAATAGTTCGTTGTAGAATTCAAACACTGAATACCGACACACTCTTAGGTCAAAAGAGAAGGACGCATATCAGTGGTACAGTGAAGGTAGCAGTCAGCGCCCCAGATCACTTTGTTGCTCCATACATAATGGACATGCTAGGAGACTCTGCTGTTGAGATCCCCGCCGAGGCTATGGAAGACCCAATGATACTCGATGCACTGCTAACCTCATGCACTGCAATCATTCACATCAACTCAAAACCATCTGATTCTACATTTGGCAGAAATGATAGGGAAACTTTGCTTCGGATGCGGGAACAGTCAAGGCCTATTTTAGACGCTGTAGATAGGCACGGTGAATTACATTTGATAATCGTCGGAACCCTAAGAGTTCACCCTCAGTGGGAACCCGATGGACCATACTACGGGTACGATTCTACCCTAGCCCCAAGAGACACTGCGGCAGAGGGTCAGTTGTGGATGGAAGAAATGGCACTCGAGAGAGCCCAAGCGGAGAGACCAGTGAGCATTATTCGAGCCTCAAACGTTCAAGGAGTTCTCTTGGACGGTTCTGAAGCAAATGGATTGCTACATCGATGGGCAATGGAGTGCATGATGGGTTGGGTAAACATTCCAGGAGATGGTTCTGACGTCAAAGACTTCGTTCACGTTCATGACTTGGTTTCGATCATTGGAGCCGTTTTAGATAGCCCTCCTCCCACTAGAGAAAGCATTGCAGTTGGATCGGGCAAGGCAATCACCATGAGTGACCTAGCTGCAATTTACAATCAAAAGACTGGCTGCGAATCAGAATTTGGTCAAGATGATTCACAAGAAGTGTTTGGAATAGTCGACGCTCATGACATTGAGATGAGGTTTGGCTTTACTCCTCAGATTAGCCTCGAGGAAATGCTTCAGGAAGCGTTTGAATTCGCAGGTCACTGAGCGTACAATTCTAGCCTTTTTCGGATTCCATTCCACTTGTGCAATGAAAGAGTCAAATTACACGATTGATTAATTCGTATATCGGACATATCCATACTTAGCTTGAGATGTATTTCGACATCACCAACGCCTTCGATACTACCGATAATTGTTTGACCACCACGATATTCATCATCTATACCGATCGAAAATGTCCTCTCGATTTTTTCGACTCTAACCGATGCAACAGCGGTCAGTCCTTTGGTTGATTCTACGATTTCAATCTGGTCGTTTAGAAATCTCGATTCACTCAATGCTGCAGCTACTGCTATCAAATCTAGCCCGATAGTTTCGGCATCTGGTTCCGAGACCGATTCAGGTTCGGGGATGGATGTGGATTCTTGCTCGACTTGAGTTTCAGTTTCGGTGACTGAAACTTCCTCTACTGGAACTACACTGTCCATTACCACGCCAGCGGCTTGATCGATTACCGTGTTTACCACTGCATCTACAACGGCATCTTGCGGAGTTTGACCTTCTAATCCTGCTTGTGTGGCTACTGCTGCCGCTCCTACTCCAACAGCGCTAGCTACTGCAGCAGCTTTGGCTAAATCTTCCGCAGGGGGTAGGTTTTCCGCGATGTTTGCAAGTATAGAATCCGCGTTTTTTGACCACATTCTTCTAGCAGGAGATTGGAAAAGGAAGGGTAATTCACTGATTTTTTGTTCTGCAATTTCGTCTGCAGCAGCCCTGACATCACCTATACTCTGATTCGGATTTGAAAGCGTGTTTTGTAAATCATTGACAAAATCTTGACCCATATCTGACATCATTTTATCGACTGAATACAAGCCATCGCCAGGAGAAGATGTTTCTAGTTTTTCTAGTGTATTAGTTTCCATTGTTACTGGAACGATTTCCTCTTCCACTGCTTCTACGTTGAATTCAACGTAGGCTATTTCTTCACCATCATCATTGTTCATTCTGATTGTCCAATTACCTTCACCTGGATTTTCAAAAATATGAGTTCCGATAGATTGGCCTTCCATATCAACGTATGATAATCGATTGTATCTGTTCACTGTTTCATCACCGTGCTTAGTACCTGCTGGGACAATCCCCATCCAAGAATCAGCACCTAACAAAGGTCCTGTAAAATTAACCGATATCGATTCGTTTGACATGTATGTTCCTTTTTGTAACTCTATTCTGATATCGGTGGTTTCTTCATTTTCTGCTTCCTGTGCATTAGGAGTCATACGGTCACCAACAGCTGTTATCGTGAGCATACCAACACCTACCCACCTTCGAGTACCTAGAGGAATGCCTCCTGAGGAAGGAGGTCTTGTCCAACCGCCATCATAGAGATCTTTCCGACCATCAGTTCGCCTTTTGTGCAAACTCCAAGACTTAGCGCCTCCAGCTGACATATCGTAAAAATAGAGAGTATGTCCAGATGATTTTGAAAAACTGGGGCTTCCATTGATATCTTCTCCACGCATATAACCGCCATTATATTCTGGAATAGTATGCCCCTGGATGGTAATTTCGTTGATTTCTCCAGTGATAGCACCAGCCTGTCCTCCCCCCGCTAGGGATAGAACTTCAGCAAGGTCAAGTGCATTATCACCATCATTGTCAAGAGCCGAAAAAACTGCTCTAATGATTGCATCTGGGGCATTTTGCCCTGTGATTGAGGCTATGGCTAGGCTGAATTCTTGGGGATCCAAACTGCCATCGTTGTTGATATCGAATTTTGAAAAAATTGCCTCGGCACTAATCCCTTTTTCCTGAATTATCTCTTGCAATTTCTTCAGTGCGACCGCTTCAAATCTCGCGCTCATATGCCCAACTCAATGTTTGGTCAGTATCCTTGGTCAAGAGTATTACGCCGGCGCATCTCTGAATTATCAAACATAATTAATTCAAATTTCACACAAATGGTGGTGATACAACTTCAGCTCTAACACGCCTTCGAGTACTAGCTTGAATCCAAACCTCGGAACCAACTTCAACGTTCTCGAGATAAGCCATGGCAATACCAGCGCGATTTAGAGAAGGCGATGGGCAACCACTGGTAACATAGCCTAAAATTTCTGATTCTTCATTATCTGAAAGTTTTACTTCATGCCCCAAACGAGGTGCTGGGCCACGGTCTAAGCACCTCAGGCCATGCCACCTTATTTTAGATTCAATAGAGGAAATGACCGAATCTCGACCTACAAAATCATGATCTAAATCTAACCCGAAAGGTACCGCTGTTTCGGCAGTATTTCGAGCGAGAAATTTGGCAGGTAATGAATCGTCAGGATTTAATCCAAGGCCTGGCCATAGGAAATCTTGTCCTGATAACAAATATCCTTTTTCCAATCGTAATGTGTCTCTAGCACCAAGACCAACTGGCACCAAACCATGGGATTCTCCTTTTTCCAATAGAAGGTTCCAAAGTATAGGTGCTTGTTCATTATTCACGAAAATCTCTGCTCCACTTTCACCTGTGTATCCCGTTCCCTGTATCCAACCAGTGATCCCTGCGTCATTGGTGAGAATTTCTTGACATTTGAACCGGGAAATTCTGTTCGAATCACCCAAGGCTGCAGTTAGTATCTCTCCCGAATTCGGACCTTGTAAAGCAATGATGCTGGTATCACCAGAGAGATTTTGCATGGTGATGGAACCATCCTTTGGCAATAACTCAGTTAACCATTTCCACATAGTCGGAACCATGGATGCATTGGGAACACCAAGTACACAGGTTTCGGATTTAACTGCAAAAATCATATCGTCAATAATGTTCCCATCGAAGTCTAGAAAATGAGTATAACCGCATCTACCAGTTACGAATGAAGAAACCTTCTGAGTTGATAGACTCTCGAGCCATTCTCTAACATTTTCACCTTCAAAGGAGAAGAAACCCATGTGTGAAACATCGAACATTCCAGCTTTTGAACGGCATGCGAGATGTTCTTCCTGTATCGATGAGTACCAGATAGGCAACTCAAAGCCGTGGAAATCAACCATCTTTGCGGTTGACTCTAGGTGGCAATCAAACAAGGCGGTTCTGACAGGTCGAATACCGGACACAGCCCTTGGCGGAAGCCACAGGTGCAATAATCTCTCTATCGCAACGTGTCAGATAAATCTGCCATATACAATTCTTTCCGAAAAAACACAAAGGACAAAAATTTATATAACAGAGGCTAGACTATACAACTAATAGTTAACATGAAAGAACAGGACACTGGTAGTCGGCAAACAAGGAAAGTGAGTGCAATGAAGAACACAAAAAGGAAAAAACAATTTGTTACTGGAGTAAGGCCTTCTCAGGCCAGAAATACAGAGGGTGTATCAGGTGCTTGCGAAGTTTGTGGTAGTGATGAGTGGGATACTGATGACGTACGCGGTGAAACCAGTTGTGCAGTATGTGGCTTTGTAGCTGCACAGAATATGATTGACCCTGGAGCCGAATGGGTAAATCACTCAGATGGAAATGATAGGAGTAGAGTTGGTGCACCTACGACTCTTACCATATCGGACAAGGGACTATCTACTGAAATAAGCAGAATTGACCTTACTACGGGCGCAGCCAAGCGGCATGGAATGACTGGGAAGGCTGCTAGAGATTGGCGTAGGAGACAGCGTATCGACCAACGAAGCAAAACTAGGGATTCACGTGCTCGAAATCTAACAACTGCGATGCAATTCATCCGAGATCGTGGAGATTTACCGCCTCAAATCGAACAGCAAGCAGCTTCACTTTACAGGCACTCGGTTGAGCGCGGATTGGTCACGGGCAGAAGTATTCGTGGTGTATCAGCAGCATGTGTATACATAGCGGCAAGAGAGGCTAGGATACCTAGGCAGATTGAGGAGATTGCTGAAGCTTTTGATATGCGAACCGAGGTTGAAGAGAAGGAATTGAAGAGAACAATTAGGCTAGTTGCTCGCAATCTAGGCACTCATCACATCACAGGGCCTGACGAATATTTCGAAAAATTCCATTCCGACCTACAACTTCCTCCAGCAGTTCTAGGAGCAGCCAAGGATATGTGGAAAAAAGTCGGAAATGATTTGTCATGGCAAGGAAAGAAACCTTCTGGTATTGCTGGTGTAATCCTCTATCGCGTCTCACAAGAGAGTACCTCACCTCGAACCCAGAGTGAAATCTGCAAGGTGTCAGGAATCAGTGAAGTAACTCTTCGTGGCTTACTAAAAATCCTCAATCAGCTTGCGCCACCAATCAAGACTTGATGAGTTAGTTTAACTCAAAAATAGATTCTGGCGTGGGGCACTTGGATTAATTTCATTCAAGAAGACGTCCTTCAACGCTCAGTTCCTCGTATGCATCCATGGCATCTTGCAGTAGTTCAGGAAGTCTCTCAACTTCAGATTTGGAAATAGATTGTTTGCCATCAATGAGTTCGACAATATAGTTGACATTCTCTAAATTATTCATATCTTTGAAATCACTTCGTTGGTGGGCACCTCGACTTTCTTTCCGAGCAATTGCAGACCGGATTGTGGCTTCCGCACTATCGATTGAACCAAGAAGGTCGAGAGCAAGAGCAAGGTCGGAAAACCCTTCAGCACTGGGGCGAACATCAACATCTTTGGAGGCTAGTTTAATCTTCATGAGTTCACTAAGTCCTTCCTCAAGACCTTCATTTGACCGAATCACTCCGCAAAAATTCCACATTATGTTACGAACCGCTCTTTGCAAAGGTCTTGCCAATTGGTCACCTTTGGATGTGAGTTTATCCAATTCCTCGATAGCATCGTTGATTATGTTGCGGTTCCGTATCTGGATATCCAAATCTTTGGAGAATCCTGCCGCGCACTCGCCAGCAATTTTGCCGAAGACCAAGATTTCTGCAAGAGAATTCCCACCCAACCGATTGGCACCGTGTACCCCTGAGGTGCACTCTCCAGCAGCATAGAGACCTCTTACGTCCGTCGAGTGGGTCTCAGCATCGACAACGACGCCGCCCATGCTGTAGTGCGCTGTTGGTGCAACCTCCATTGGATCTTTGGAAATGTCCAACATTTGCGATTCCATAAATTGTCGGTACATGCGAGGAAGTTTCTCCAAGATAACCTCTTTTTCCACGTGGCTGATGTCCAAAAACACGCCGTTGTTTGATGTTCCTCGTCCCTCTTGGATTTCTGTATAGTTCGCGAGGGCAACTCTATCGCGTGTTGACAACTCCATCCTAGCGGAATCGTAATCTTCCATGAATCGACGACCATCGGCGTTGACCAAGTGACCTCCTTCGCCACGAACAGCTTCGGTAACGAGAGTGCCTGCAAGCGATTCAGGATGTACCATACCCGTCGGGTGGAATTGTATCATTTCCATATCTGCAAGTTTGCAGCCTGCATGAAGGGCGAGTCTCATAGCATCTCCGGTGTTTTCATCCCTTCTGGACGAACTCCTTCTCCATATTCGAGTATGACCTCCAGCGGCCAATACAACCGAGTCGGATAGAAAAACCGTCCTGTTCCCAGAATTGATATCGAAGCCAATCGCTCCAAAGCACTGTTTCTGGCCGTTTTGAGTGTTGACCAATAATTTTGACACATAGGTCATATCGATGATAGGTATTCGCAATTCCTCAACTTTGGAAACCAGTGTGTTGAGGATTGCGCGTCCAGTGTAATCACCTGCATAGCAGGTTCTACGATGTGTATGAGCGCCAAAATATCTCTGATCAAGTTCGCCTTCGTCCGTCCTTGCAAACGGCGCGCCCCAATCTACGAGTTCGAGAACTCGTTCGGGAGCATCTTTTACCAAAATTTCTACCGTTTTCGGGTCACCAATGTTATATCCTTCCTGATACGTGTCAACAAAATGCTGTATCCAGTCGTCTTCTGGGTCAACGGTTCCGAGAGCTGCGTTGATACCTCCAGACGCTAACGTCGTGTGCGCATCGTTCCTGATTCGCTTCCCAATGACTAACACTTCACAGCCGCTTTCGTGAGCGGATATGGCTGCTCTCAGTCCAGCTCCACCAGAACCAATAATTAGGACATTGCAGATTCTCGTTCGGTAATCATTTTTCATTGCATTATCTCCATTAATAAGGATTCAAACTTTGTGCGCGAACAGACGGCACATGGCGTCAAACATCCCTCGATTTTTGTCTCCCTAAACCCTTTAATGAACATATCTAATTGCGAGGTCAGGACTCAATTGTTAGTCACTCTTCTTCTGACTTGCCTGGTTTATCCAAAAGGTGTTTAATAGCGGTTATTGCTAGTGTAAAGAATATGAGGTATGCAAATAATTTGATTAACGTATTAATTGTTTTAGATTGATTACTCATTCCCCTGTTTGAACTTTCTTTTGAGTCTTCATCGTCGTCGTCATCCTCATCGTCGTCGTCATCATCCTCATCGTCGTCGTCATCATCCTCATCGTCGTCGTCGTCATCCTCATCGTCGTCGTATTCATCCTCGTCGTCGTCGTCG
>MDTD01154753.1_pt1 | contig 10695 bp, 12 predicted proteins | sample 811221 | NCBI WGS metagenome assembly MDTD01 (sample SAMN05326646, study PRJNA326480) | marine metagenome | isolation source: seawater | place: Pacific Ocean: South West | collected 2011
CCAGCGCCTCGGTGCAGGAAGGCCCTGCTTCAAACTGCGTCAAATCCACCACCTTGATACCATTCAGGGCAGCAGGTGCATCCGTTGTCATCATGTCGTTCATCACATCCTCCCGCATCCGGATTTTCACGCCGCGGGCGATTCGAAATCGTCTGCGGAACTCGAAACCAATCGTACTGCCTATTGAGGTGCCTGTCCGAAACGCGAAGTCAACGTTGCCGGACGCATCATTCGTCAATAAACCTTGTTGGCCTTTAGGAACATCGCCTGTTCCATCGCATAAAGTATCTCGTTAAATCAAAATTTATACATTAAATCGAAAGAGGATAACGTCCGCGTCCTGGACAATGTAGTCGCGACCTTCAAGGCGCATCTTACCCGCGTCTTTGGCGCCCTGTTCGCCATCACAACCGATAAAGTCATCGTAGGAGATAGTCTCGGCCGCGATGAAACCGCGTTCAAAATCGGTGTGGATGCGGCCAGCCGCGGGCGCGGCCCCGGTTCCGACCGGCACTGTCCAGGCCCGGCTTTCCTTAGGTCCCGAGGTAAAGAACGTGATGAGGTCGAGCAAGCGGTAGCCCGCCCGAATGACCCGGTCGAGACCCGGTTCGCTGAGTCCCAACGTTTCGAGATACTCCGCCTTCTCTTGCGTATCGCCAAGCTGCGCAACTTCCGCCTCGATTGCAGCGGATACGGTAACCGTCTCCGACCCTTTAGCCGCCGCCATCTCAGCGACGGCTCGCGAATGCTCATTGCCTTCGGCGGCGTTTTCTTCCTCGACGTTGCAGGCATAGAGCACCGGCTTTGCGGTCAGCAGGTTGAACTGGCGAAAAATCGCCCGCTCCCCGGAAGAGACCTTGGCGGTGCGGGCCGGCTTGCCTTCGCGCAGAGCCTCCAGGACCGGTTCCATGACCGCAAACCGTTGCTTCGCTTCTTTATCGCCCTGCCGTGCGCGCTTTTCGATCAGGTCGATCTGACGTTCGATGCTCTCGAGGTCGGCCAACAACAATTCGGTCATGACCGTCTCTGCATCTCGGATAGGGTCGATCGAGCCTTCGACATGGCTGATGTTCTCATCCTCGAAACAGCGCAGCACCATTACTACCGCGTCGACTTCTCGAATATTGGCGAGGAACTTATTGCCGAGTCCCTCCCCCTTCGACGCGCCGCGCACAAGGCCGGCAATGTCCACAAACTCCAGAAAGGTGGGAATTGTCTTAGCGGACTGGGCCAGACCACTGATCCGATCCAACCTCCTGTCCGGTACAGGCACCCGACCTACATTTGGCTCGATCGTGCAGAACGGATAGTTCGCGGCCTCCGCCGAAACGGTCTCCGTCAAAGCGTTGAACAGAGTAGACTTGCCTACATTGGGCATGCCAACAATTCCGCAATTAAACCCCATCCTCACCCTCCTTCGGCGCGTCTTGTCGTTCCGGTTTCGGCGGTGGCGGCTTTATCGCTAGCGCCACCTTGGTCATAAAGGCATTGTGATGTTCGGGCTCGGCCAGCATCGGCGCCGCATCTCCAATGGCGCCGATCAAGACCGATAGGTCGCGTTCCTCTGCCTTGGCGAAGTCCGACAGGACATGTCCGTGGACACGGTCCTTGTCGCCTGGATGCCCGATGCCGATCCGCAACCGCACGTAGTTTTTGCCAAGATGAGCGTCAATGCTGCGCAGACCGTTGTGCCCGGCATGCCCGCCCCCTTGTTTGATACGGATTTTACCAAAAGCGAGGTCGAGCTCATCGTGCAAAACGACGACGTTTTCCGGGGCGAGTTTGAAGTACCGGGCGGCCTCTCCGACGGCCCGTCCGGATTCGTTCATGAAGGTCGTCGGTTTCATTATCAAAACTTTTGCGCCACCGAAGTAGCCTTCAGACATGGTGGCCTGAAATCGACCACGCCATGTACTGAAGCCATGGCGGCGGACAATCTCGTCCACCGCTATAAACCCGATATTGTGACGATTCTTCTCGTATTTGGGGCCGGGGTTGCCCAGGCCCACGAGCAATAACATGAGAGAGCCCGCCTACTCCTCGCTCTCTTCTGTCGCCGCAGCCTCTTCGCCTGCCGCATCCTCGGAGACGTCGCCTTCTTCGCCTTCTTCAACGTCTTCGCCCGCCGTCTCTTCGGCTACAACGGTTGGGGCTGCGATTGTGGCGATGGTGAAGTCGCGATCCGTAATTGTCGGCTCTACGCCGTCCGGCAGCGTCACCATGCTGATATGAACGCCTTCACCGATCTCAAGGCCGGACAAGTCGATGTCAATCTCATTCGGAATCTCGTCGACACGACAGATGAACTCGATAGCATAGCGGACCACGTTCAAAACGCCGCCACGACGCAGACCAGGAGAGCCATCCTCATTGATGAAGTTGCACGGCACTTCCACGGCGAGCTTGGTATTTGAGGTAACTCGCAGGAAATCAATATGCTGTGCCCGGTCGGTCACCGGGTGATATTGGATATCACGAGGCAGAACGCGCTCGTTTTTGCCACCAACGTCGAGCGTGTACACCGTCGAAAACAGGTTCCCCGCGGTCATCTCGCGCTGCAGGTCGCGGGGCTCGACGGAAATCATCACCGGGTTCGCCTTACCGCCGTATATTACGGCTGGAATGCGTCCCGCTCGACGTTCCGCCCGAGCTGCCCCCTTACCGGCCCGATCACGCGCCGTTACCGCCAATGTGGCTTCGGCCATGGTATCTCTCCTTAAATCAGGTAAATCCGACGCAGCCTCCAGGGGTGCCGTCGCCGAAACGCTTAATTCGCCGCGGTGAATAGTGCTTCATAGCGAATTAGTCAATCTGAAAGGTTGATTTTGGCCGGCTGCCGTCCGATCAGGAACCGCAGTCATGCGTCTCTGACAGTACCGCAGCCGTAAAACGATTAGCCACCAATGAATGCACCTTAGCGTTTAAATGACCGTCACCACCGAAAAAATACGAAAGCGGTTCTCCGCCTGCCTCAAGCGATTCCACAACATCTACAACTTGCTGGTTAGCATCGCACGCAAGGAGGTGAAATGCCATATGCACCCAGCGCTCTTCGTGCTGGCTATCACCGATCCAAGGCGCTTGCGAGGGTATCAGCAAATCCGTCGAATCAAATCGTCGCGTTAGACGTGCAAGCCAGCGGCTCGACCGGTCCAGCAAAGTCGCATCGAACGCATTGCGAGCAATATGGAGCAATTCTGGGCGGATGAGCCCCAAGATTGCCCCACATCGCGGAGGAATTGGTTCATGTGAACGAACGATATCAGAAGAAAATACACGGCTGAATTCTGTATGAGCTTCGTATTGATAACCTGTAAAGGTTCGCATGCGGGTTCGGGCGACCACGCAACGGTGGGCTGCATTTCCGCGGTTTACGCCTTTCTTGCCCGTTTCGCTTCAGGCAATTCATAATGAAAAATCTGTTTCCGTGCTCACGGACACCACCAGACGACGCACCTCCGCCCCCTTAGAGATCGCTTAATCGACGAGCCTCTCGTAGTTTTCATGGCTTCCGGGAATCCACAGGTTGAATACGGAGACATTAAGGACCTCGGGCGCCAAGTCGAAGAACCGTTTTCCCTCTGCGATACCGTATCCCATGCATTGGGGGTCCCCAACGACGAACAAATGACCTGTCTTCGACTGAGCCAAGTCCTTTGTATTGCGCAATCCGTGTCCGTTGAACCGAACGGCGATGTCATACGCGCCGTTATTCCGGATCATGCGTAGTTCAGTATCCGCTGGGCCCAGTATCGGCCAAAAATTATCGCCTCCAGGTAGTGAATATGTTTGCCGGGGTAGAAGTTCGTCCGAGCCCAACGAACCGTATACTCAACGGCAACAGCCCCAACTGTGAAGCTGACGCAGAGAATGCAAATATTCAGAACGGTTCAGGTCAAGCTCGTGTAAGCCAATGCTTGCATCTACAGATTACGTCGTCACCTTCGGCGGTACAGAGCACTTTTGGCGTTTATTGCACGGTTCGCGTCAATCAAACAAACTCGATACGGATTGTGAACTACTAATCCTCATGATCGCCTCCGCCAGGAGCGGCGCAATCGTAATTTGACGAATGTTCTGAGCCACCCGGACCGCTTCCGTCGCGAGGATACTGTCCGTCGTGACCATCATTTCGATCGGCGAGGATGACACTCGCGCCACCGCCCCACCCGACAACACACCATGCGTGACATAGGCGCATACTGACGCGGCGCCTGCGTCGGTCAAAGCGACCGCCGCGTTACACAAGGTGCCGGCGGAGTCTACGATATCGTCAACTAGGATGCAGCGTTTACCCTTCACATCGCCGATGATGTTCATCACTTCGGAAACGCCAGCCTGTTCACGCCGCTTGTCGATAATAGCAAGGTCGGCATCGATGCGTCGCGCGATCGATCGGGCACGGACCACGCCACCGACATCGGGGGAGACGATAATGGTCGCTTGATCGTCGTCGAACGCCTCCTCAATGTCGCGACCGAAAACCGGCGCGGCATACAGGTTGTCAGTCGGAATATCAAAAAAGCCCTGTATCTGGCCCGCATGCAGGTCCATGGTGAGAACCCGGTCGGCACCTGCTGTCGTAATCAAGTTTGCAACCAGTTTGGCCGAGATTGGCGTTCGCGAACCAGTCTTGCGGTCTTGGCGGGCGTAGCCGTAATAGGGGATAACCGCGGTAATGCGCCAAGCCGAGCTACGCTTCAAAGCGTCGATCGCAACCAGCAATTCCATGAGATTGTCGTTCGCCGGGTAACTCGTCGACTGAATTACAAAAACGTCCTCGCCACGCACGTTCTCGAGGATTTCGACGAACACCTCCATATCGGAGAAGCGTCTGACGGACGCCTGCGTTAACGGCACATTCAGGTACGCAGAAATCGCTTCCGCCAACGGACGGTTACTGTTGCATGGCAAAATTTTCATTTGAAACGTCTCCCGGCGGCCGCCTGTCTCCGGCGCAGATTTCTATAACAAGGCCATTTCTTCCTGTAAACGTCGCCGCGAAAACGGGCCGCCCAAACCTCAGCGGAGCGCTGGAGGTACAGCAAGGCTGTATGACTGCGGATCGCGCAAACGACGAACGGCTTCAACGATTTGCGGCCGAATCGCAAGCGCAATATCGAAAGCCAAAGACCCCCATTTGCGATCAATGCGCCCTTTCGGGAGAACGTTCTCCTGTTTCAATACAGCAACTGTTTTTTGCTCGGAATCCCGAATCGTCCACACGAGTCGCACTTGGTCCTGCTTGTCCGAATACGACGCAACCTCGATTTGTGCGTCGAGTCGCGGGCCTGAGGTGTCAATTTGCGATGTGAGCGCCACTTCGGTGCGGCGAAGTACAGCATGAACTGCCCTTCGTAGAGCAGTGTCACCGTCCCCTGGCGCACCGGAAATTTTTCCCAATATCAGCACAAGATCTTGATCCCGCTGCACTTTCGACCGGTCCCCGATCATGGTCCGGGCCACCGCGGGCACGATATGTTCCGCGAACTCTACCCCTCCCAGAGCAGGTTCCCGCGCCAATCTCTCGAGTAAAACGCGTGCGCGACTCTCCTGCGCCAGCAGTTCGCGGCCCTCACGGTCGGACAACCGCCAATAGACAACGACGTCTACACGTCCCGCGCGGGAATCCGCGAGGAAATACCATCCTTCCAGCAAATTCCCCAAATTCAGGACTTCCGCAGAGGTCGCCGGTATGTCGTGGAGACGCAACCCTTCGGCAATGGATTCCGCAAGTGGCGCCGCAAGCTCTGGCGGAGCATCGTATATTGGCGCCACGACGACCCCGGGACTGTCACTGAGCTGCAGCAAGGGGTTTGCCCGGTCGTTGGCGCTCGGTTCAAACGGCTTGGGCAGCTTCCCGCAGGCCGAAATCGCAACAAACGCGGCCAGAACCGCGATCTTAGTCCAGAATAAGAACACAGCAGACGAGCAATCCAACGAGGGTCATGGCGACGAGTTGCATTATATACGGCATGGGTCAGGGTGCGATGCAAATGGCAGACAAACAACGGCCATAATCGGGTTCACTTCGATGGGTAGCGCGACGATAGCTGAAGAACCGTTCGTCGTCGGCACAAGTGTCAAAATCCAAATGCTTAATCGAGGACAGCTTCAACCGCTCCAACAACCGAACGACACAGCCGGTTAGATCGAACATATGATGATCCGCGCGCGTCGACGGACGGAAAAAACGGCCATTGTAGGAATCGCTGTCGAGAAAAGGGGCGGGAAACTCGGGGCCGACCTCGTAGGAGGCTTGCGCAATCGCTGGGCCGACGGACGCATGAATGTTCTGCCGGTCCGCGCCGAGCGCCTCCATCGCATCTACGGCAGCCTCGAGCACGCCGACGAGCGTGCCCTTCCAACCCGAATGTGCCGCACCTACAACGCCAGCCGAGGAATCGGCAAAAAGGACCGGAACGCAGTCCGCGGTGAGTACGCCCAGGACAGCGCCCGGTCGAGACGAAACCATCGCATCGGCCTGAGGCGCAGACCCGACCTGCCAAGCTTCGCCGCTGTCGATCCTGACGACGTCAGCGCCATGCACCTGATATAACGTATGGAGCGCATTTGCTGGCATATCCAGCGCAGCCATCGCGCGGCGCCGGTTCTCGACAACATTGTTGCGGTCATCCTGCGAGCCGATCCCGACATTAAGCGACGCGTAGATACCGCCGCTCACACCCCCAGTGCGCGTATAGAAGGCATGCCTGATATTAGGACAGCTGCTCAAATTTTCTGCCGAAAGAAAGGTTACGTCATCCGTAGTCATTATAATCCGCCGTTTGAATTGGCAATCACACCACCAGAATAGACGGGATGCTCGCCTTGCGCATCACTGCTCGCATCATGGCGCTTCAAATCCCGGTGGCGGCGGCGCGCTCAGCCCAGTAAACGCGACCACCTTGAAGAGTTGCCCCATTTCCGTCGGATCCGTGAGGCGACGGTGCGCAGCCTTGATTGATTTGCGCAGGCGTGGCGAAGCGCTCTGCATGAGTTTGCGGCTTCGCTCTCCAATGCCAAGACGCTCCAGGAACACACCCTGTTCGACAGGTCCGTGAACCAGCGCGTTGCCCGCGGCCCGCGCAAACGCACCAAAATCAACATGCGCAGTCAGGTCGGCGCTTCCCGGGTCCGCGAGCACGCCGGCAAAGGCATGGTCTCGAACAGCCTGCAGGGATTCGCCGAGCGCGGACTCCGTATGACCGTAGTCAATGAATAGGGCTGCGCCACCGTCACGCGCGATCCGGGAGGCGGCAGTCCGCGCGAGACTGAGCACAGCGGGAGAGACTTCCGCTATTTCGCCGTTGTGAGAACTTTCACGTAGCGTATCCGGGAGCAATGCCGCCAAGGGGCTTGCCGCCGGATCGAGCACAAACCGAAACGCGTCATCCCCCCAGGCGATTAGTCTTTCGTGCCATGCGCCATCACGACGCACCAGCTGTCGAATTGGCAGAGCGTCAAGGAATTCGTTTGCGACCAGCACCGCGGCGCCATCCGGAATGTCCTCAACCCCATCGTGCCATGAGACGGTATAGTCCGACAGCGCTTCGCGCTGTCGGGACCGTAGAACCGGACTGACTTCAACGAGGCGCACATCCACACATTCGAGAAAATCCGGTGCCAGTTCCAAGGCGCGTAGGGCGTCGGCCATCAACGTCCCGCGCCCCGGGCCCAGTTCGACAAGTGCGACGGGCGATGGGGATCCCAACTGGCGCCACGTGACCGCGCACCATAGACCAATCAATTCACCGAACATCTGACTGATTTCGGGCGCTGTCATGAAATCCCCGTCCGTGCCGAACGGATCCTTACGGACGTAATATCCGTGTTCGGGATGAAGCAAAACCGCAGTCATATATTCCGCGACAGTGAGGGGGCCTTCAACGTCAATCCGCCGACGCAGGATCTGTGTAAGCGGGTTCACTTCGAGGCAACCGCCGATTGCCGCATGGCCCGCTGCACCATATAGAGGCCGAAACATATCATTGGAAACGAGAGCCATTGCCCCCAGGTCGTCCCGCCGATCAAAAATCCGATATGGGCGTCCGGCTCGCGGACCGTTTCAGAGATGACCCGCGCAATGCCGTAACCTGCCAAGAACGTTCCGAATATCATGCCCGGCCGCCTCAGCGCCTCAAACCAACGAACCAGGACGTAGGCGAGAACGACCAATACCAGACCTTCAAGCACAGCCTCGTAAAGCTGACTTGGATGGCGCGGCAGCGGGCCGCCACGCGGGAAGATAATACCCCACGGGACGTCAGTCGTCCGGCCCCATAATTCACCGTTGATGAAATTCGCGATGCGCCCGAAGAACAACCCGATGGGGCCGACGGCGGAAATCAGGTCGAATAGCCTCAGGATTGGGATCGAATGCCGCCGCGCGAATACATAGGCTCCCCAAATCAGGCCCAGCAAACCACCGTGGAAGGACATGCCGCCCTTCCAAACCTTTAGAATTTCGAGCGGGTGCTCCAGGAAGTAGAGCGGTTGGTAAAAAATTACGTAACCCAGTCGTCCGCCGAGGACGATCCCGATGGTCGCCCATACCAGGAAATCATCAAGCTGCGGCGGCGTCACCGCCTTCGGCGGAAACCGGGTGAGATAAACGCAATAGCGCCAACCGAGCAGTAAACCCGTGATATAGGACAAGGCGTACCAGCGTATCTCAATGGGTCCGATCTTTAGGGCAATGGGATCTATATTCAGGAATTCCATGAAGCCGCGCCTTAGCGATAGGGATCGTTGGTTTGCAGATAGCCTCGTACGTAGCTGGCAACTCCGTCCTCCAGCGATGTAAAAGGCTGCGTGTAACCGGCGGCGCGAAGGCGTTCCATCCGGGCTTCGGTAAAGTACTGATAGTGTGCCCTTAGGGATTCCGGCGTGTCGATGAAATCAATGGCTTCCTCGCACTCCATCGCCTGGAAGCAGGCGCGGGCAAGATCGGCGAAACTGCGCGCCTCGCCGGTACCGCAATTAAAGATGCCGGAGACCGCAGGGTTGTCGTAGAGCCAAAGCATGACATCAACGCAATCGCCGACCCATATGAAGTCACGCAGCTGGCCACCGTCTTCGTAGTCCGCGTGGTGCGATCGAAACAGCTTCGCACGCCCACTTGCCGAAATCTGCTCGAATAGTTGCACCGCGACCGACCGTTGACCGCCCTTATGATATTCATTAGGTCCGTAAACGTTGAAAAACTTGAGGCCGGCCCATTGTGGCGGACGACATCCCATGCGGGCCATCAACGCGGCTTCAATATCAAAGAGCTGCTTGGACTGGCCATAACTGTTCAACGGCTCCAGAGCCGCCAGCGCGGGTGGATCGGGGTCGTCGTCGAACCCATTGGCACCATCCCCATAGGTCGCCGCCGAAGACGCATATATCAGCCGGGTGCCCTGCGCCGCACACCATCGCCATAGGGCAGTCGGGAAAGCGACGTTATTATCGAGCAGGGCCACCAGATCGCGTTCTGTCGTCGCAGAGATCGCGCCAAGATGAAAAATCGTTTCCGTGGACGCACCCGGGCCCTCGAGCCACGTCATAAGGTCCGCCGGAGCGACAAGCCCGGCCACCGCATGCTTTGCGAGATTTCTCTCTTTCTCCGCGCTGTCCACGATATCGCAGACATAAACAGGCGCCCCGGAACGTTCGCCGAGCGCGGCGACCAGGTTTGAGCCGATGAAACCAGCACCGCCGGTTACCAGAAGCATCTTGAAAACGCTCGAGCGCCGATCATGCATTGGTTATAGGCCGGTCGACGCGGCGGCGGCAAGCGCCGACAATGTTTGTCTATGCGGCCTTCTTTTTCGGCTTTACCGCACCTGCTTTCGCGACCTGATAGGTATTGTCGGCAACGTTGTAATAATGGCGGTTGGCCGAATAGTTCCCACCAACAATCGTCAGGATGAAGGTACCTTCCTCCTGCGCAGTGAAGCTGTGAATTTCCGCCGGCGGAATCACCATCGCCATTTCCATCGGTTTGAAAATCTTGTCCTCAATGCACTTCAGTTCGGCGTAACCATCAACGCTGCCGTCATCCATCCGGTCATAGACCTCATGATGCAGGCCGCCCTTCAGAATAACCAACGCTTCCCAGATGCCGTGATCGTGAGGTGGCACGACCATATCCTTCGGCAATTCATCAAGCGTGATCGACAATTCGCCGTCGTAGTAAATGTACTTCGAGTTGTCGATGTGATTGCCCGGACGTTTGACCCCGAGCTCAAAGAGGTCGGGACGCGCAATGAACGCCCACACGGCCTCGAGAAGTTCGGTCCGCAAGGCCTCCGTATTGTCCCTATTCTCTTCGATTACCGCGCGCACGGCGTCAGCACATTCCCGTATCGAGCATAAATCGGACATCACAGATCTCCCTTCCATTCTCGCAGCGTCCACGTCTATGGATATACCTTGCGCTCGAAGCCGTTAAAGGTGTGGTCTTGGTGTGCCGCCCCACGCAACAATATCTATTCAAACGGAAGTTCCGAAGAGGAGTGAGGGCAATCGATCTCGAACTAAAAGAAAAATCGGTGGTGGTGACAGGCGGCAATCGAGGCATTGGCCTCGCAATTGCGCAGGCCTTCGCCAATGAAGGCGCCAATGTCGCGGCCGTTGGCCGGGACACGGAAGCGCTTGAGCAGGCACGCGCCGATATCGCGGGTCGCGGGGTCAAGGCGCAGGCGATTA
>MDTD01053485.1_pt1 | contig 10694 bp, 9 predicted proteins | sample 811221 | NCBI WGS metagenome assembly MDTD01 (sample SAMN05326646, study PRJNA326480) | marine metagenome | isolation source: seawater | place: Pacific Ocean: South West | collected 2011
GATACTGGCAGCTGAAAACGAAATCAACGCCGGAAACTTCAAACTGGCCCTGGCCGACTACCAGCGGGTCATCAGCGAATTTCCCCAGTCTGACCACGTGCCACTGGCCTATATCGGCATCGCCGAGGCCCACATGCAGACCGGCAATAATGAGGCGGCCACCCAGAGCTTGACCGAAGTCCTGGGCCAGTATCCTGATTTTGAAGCCCGGACTCGCGCCATCTACATGCGTGGCTCACTCTATTACCGCATGGGTAGGACAAAGGAAGCCATTGCAGATCTGGCCACGGCCCTGAAAGATGCGAATTTTGAGGATCGGGAATTTGCCCGCCTTTTCCTGGCCTATGCCCTTTGGGAAGAAGGCCGTGAATCGGAATCCCTGACCCTCTTTGCCAACCTGCTTGATTCCGGCAGCGTCAACGACACCCTCACCCCCGGTATGCTGCAGCAAATTGGCAATCGCTACCTGGAGACCAATGATCTGGCATCTGCCCGTAAAGCTTTTAATCTCCTGGTCAGCTCAAACGATCAGGATCTGCAGTCGGCAGGAAAAATCGGCTTAGGCAAAGTGGCCTTCCGAGAAAAGGATCTGGCTCGCGCAATTGAGATTTTCCAGGGCGTGAGACGAGCCACAGATCCCGACACCGAAGCCCATGTCATTTCATTGGCTTATCTTGGAGAATCCTACCGCCTTAAAGGCCAACAGAACCGGGCGCTGGTGGAATTTCAGGATGGCCTCAAACTTGGCACCACTGACGCCAACGCCAACGTGTTGTTGCGCTACGGGATGGCCCTGATTCTCTTTGATTCCGGCAACAAGGACGATGCCCTGCGCTATGCGACCAGCGCTTATGTACTTTTTGATGATCCCACCTACTCACCAGATGCCATGTTGCTGGCATGCCGGATTCTGCTGGCGCAGGGTATGACAGAAGAAGCGCAGATTACCCACAAGGAACTTGCGCATCGTTTTCCGATCGCCCTGGCCAGGCAGCAACGACTGGAGCAGAATCGCGAGCTTTTCAAGCAATTGGAACCTGCCACACCAGAGCGAACGGAACCACCATCCGAATAGGGATGTCTGATAAAGAACAGCCTTCCGCAATATCAGGTTATGGGTATTTTTACCGAGACCTATCTCTTGCACTTGCGCATCGTCGGTAGCAAAGATATAATTTCTCCGTTACTCTGCTTAATTGAGCTCAAATACTGCTTCTGTATAAAAATTGGATTCCCTCTCGAATGTCTGCGTTCCTGGAAATAAATGAAGGCGGAAAGCTGCAACGCATTATCTGCGGCAGCCTTGTAACCATGGGACGCGATGTCAGCAGCACGCTGCAGGTCAATGATCCTCTGGTCTCCCGCTTTCACTCACTCATCCGCTTTGTCGGCAATGATTCGTACTACCTGCTGGATGCCGGCAGTCGCAACGGCAGCTTCCTGAATAATCATCGCATCTCCACTCCAACTCTGCTCAAAAGCGGCGATGTCGTCACCCTTGGCGATACCCACATCACGTTTGTGCAGGAGACTGGTGGCGATCCCCCGATTCCACAGCAGACTGCCGTCAACATGGGCGAAACCATCAGCCATGTACGCTTGGAAATTCAGCCAATCACCATCCTGGTGGCAGATATCCGCGGCTACACCACCATGTCAGAAAGCCTGCCTATCACCTCCCTGAGCAAGATGATGACCAAATGGTTCAGCGATGTCCAGGAAACCATCGAACGGCGTCGTGGCCGGGTTGATAAGTTTATAGGCGACTGCGTCATGGCCATCTGGTACCACAATGAGCAGGTAGAGCAGGACCGAATTCATGACTGTCTGCGGGCAGCAATCGAAATCCAGGATCTGACCCAGAAGCTCATCAATGATTTTCCCGATCTCCACGAACCGTTGAGTGTCGCCGCCGGCATCAATACCGGTATGGCCGCGGTTGGTGTGGGTTCTGATAACACCGCCATGGGCGACGCCGTCAATCTGGCTTTCCGCCTGGAAACCTCATGCCGCACCTACGATGCCGAAATCATCCTCAGCCAGACGACTTATGAGCATTTGCCGGAGGAACTCTGCAGTGGTCGCGAAAAAGAGATCAAAGTCAAAGGCAAAACCCAGGCCACTAAGATCTGTACTTTCCAGTACGACGATCTCAAGCCTTATCTCTAAGCCTTTGCTGCACATGCCTTTGCTGCACATGCAGTTCAGTAAAGCCTGCATCCTTATGCTTGGGATCGTCTGGCTCTGCGCTATGCCTGCCCATGCCGAACAGCAGCCCCCCACTCTGCCCTTCGGCCTCTCCGAGCTGCTCCCCCCGGAGCTTGCCCAATCGCTATCCCACGCCTGGTCCCCTGACACCGCAGAAAAAAACCTTCGCCAGCTCGAAAAACTAACCGACGGCATCCTGACCATCCATGATGAGAACGATAAAATCACCGTCACCTTTGACAAGGACGCCTACCGTCGTAAGGAAAAAGAAATACGCCAGAAAATCGGGCAATATATCCGCGATCACCATCCCGAAGAAGCTGACGCGGTTCAACACCAGTACGGACTGCGCATCTACCAGCAAGACCAGAAATCCCGTTTTCTGCCAGTACATGAAGAACTGCCAGCAGATCTGAATCTGGCAGACACAGACGTGGTGATCCTGGTTCATGGGCTGGACGATCCGGGAGGCTTGTGGGACCAGACCATTCCGGTCCTGCAGGAAAAGGGTTTCCTCCCCATCGAAGTGACTTATCCCAATGATCAGGCTATCCAGAACTCCAGCGAGCTGGTAGCCGACATGTTCCAGCAACTCAGGACCATGGATTGCCAGCAGCTTGCCATCGTCGCTCACAGCATGGGCGGCCTCGTTTGCCGTAATCTTCTGACTCACGACGACCTTTATCCCTCTGATTTATCAGCAAAAATCTACCCCCAAGTGACTCAGCTCATCATGGTGGGAACCCCAAATCACGGCAGCGAGATGGCCCGGCTTCGCATTTTTTCTGAACTTCGCGACCAACTCACCCGCGTCTGGCACAAAGAAGACCTCTCTCTGGGAGCCCTCCTTGATGGAGCAGGTGAAGCAGGTGTCGACCTGCTTCCAGGCAGTCCATTCCTGAAAGAGTTGAATGCCCGAGCAAACCCAGAAAGAATCATCCTCCGTATTATCGCCGGACGTATCAGCAACGCCGATACCACCGTGCTCCAGAACGCCATCCGCGCCCTGCCCTGGGAATCGGAAAGTGCCGCTGATAAAGTGGGTAAGTCGATGCAATCTCTGGCTAACGGTATTGGTGATGGTTGTGTTACTATCGAATCCGCGTCCTTGCAGGGGGCGGCATCCATGGATATTGTACAAGCCGACCATATTGGCATGCTGAGAAGTTTTTCCCTGAAATCCCAGGATGCCTCCGCAGACGATCCATATCCTCCTGCGATCCCGCTCATTGTGAAATATCTCAAACCTGCTGAATAGGTTGCCCCCCGATTGCGTCCAATGGATAAAGGCACATTACACGATCTCATCCAACAGGCAGCAAAGGGCGATATGGACGCATTTGCAAACGCATTCGAATCTCTGAGACCCGGACTCACCGTCGCGGCTTCCCGTATTGTCGGCCCGGATGATGCGCAGGATGTGGTCATGGAAACTTACCTCAAGGCATGGAAAGCGCTGCCTAATTTCAATCAGCGATCCTCCCTCAAAACCTGGCTGTATCGCATCGTCCGAAATTGTGCGATCGATTATACCCGCAAGCGCAAACGCAGCAAGGAAGTGCATATCGTCGCGACGGAAGATGATGATCGTACGATTGACGACCTGGCAGATCCACGTGAAGAGGTTCCAGGTGATGCCATCGTTAGTCGGGAAGAAAAGGATCTGGTGCGAAATGCCCTGAAAGAACTGGACGAAAACCATCGCACGATTCTGCTCCTCCGATACACCGATGAAATGAGCTATGGCGATATGGCCACCATTCTGGGAATTTCGATCGGCACTGTCATGTCCCGCCTTTTTAACGCGAAACGCAAACTCAAACGCATTGTCAAACAACTGGAAGGTTGAGGAACGTCGCCGTATCCTCTATATTCGATTGTAAGCAGCACCGCAGGTGACACCATGAAATGGAACAATATCAAAAACGCCATGCACGAGATGAAGGCTGAAACCGGAGCTGAATCCGGTGAAGCAGATGCCTTCTGGAATGCATTCCGTGCCAGGGCAGCTTTGGTGAATCAGGAAAAGGCAGGGGAAGCTTCCGACAACGTAAACGCGCCCTTGCCGAACTGGCACCTGCGTATTGCGATGTCCGTCAGTTGTCTGGCTCTGGTAGCGATAATCTCTGCTATCGTCTTTATGCAAAATCCGACAACGCCTGTTGCGCCACCACCTATCGCCACCCGGGATACGATTCACGAGCTTTCAGTCCAGGCAGACCATGATGGCAAGTTCATTCTGGTCGACCAGACCACCAACAGCACGATTGTCTGGATTGCTTTTGATGATGCAGACAGCTCAGACACGCATTGAGCATTGCATAAGCCTGTTCACCCGCTATTTTCCGAGATAGAGCAAACTTTTTCAACCAACATATAACCCCACTTTCACCCCGTACCAAAGGATGGAGCCCACTTATGCGGATTCCTCTGTTAAGATCCAGCCTGATTCTGATTGCGGCTGCCATATTTTCCTTTGCCAGTTATGCTGGCGACAGCGTTTCTCTCCGCCTGGTTGAAGCGTCAAACAGTAGTGACATTGTTTCAGCAGAATTGAGCGACGTGGCTGCGACCTTGCAGAAAAATCTGCCTTTCCGCAGCCTCAAACTGCTTGACAGCAAGATGACTGCAGTGCCAGCCGCAAACAGCAGAATCACCATGGCCGGCGGTTACGTCATTGTCTGCAATGGCCCACAGGATAAACTCCAGATCAGCATCAGCAAAGGCAAGAAAGAGATGGTGACATCTACCGTAGAGCTTCAGGACCAGGTCCCGCTGTTTATCGGAGGTTTCCCAGCCGGAGAAAGCCGTATCCTTCTGGTACTGATCAGCAAATAAGATGAAGTATTCCTGCATATTTCCAGGCGTTCTGCTCATCGGTCTGGCATTTTTCGGAACCGGTTGCGGTCAGAAGAAGGAAGCTGTCCCTGCCATGCATGTCCTGCAAGAGCAATCCGCAGCAGTGAAGGTGGTCCTTTCGGCAGAAGATTTCGATGGCCTCACAGCTCCAATGCGTATCGAAACAAATAGCGGAGCCAGCAGCGGGAAGGCAATCCGGATTCCGGCAAAACTTCCGGTAGATGCCCCCCTTACAGGGCAGGCAAAGGCATCGGTTATGGTGCCAGAAGCAGGGCATTATACCATCTGGTTCAGAGTACGCTGGACTGGAACCTGTGCCAACTCTTTCACGCTGTCGATGCCCGGTTTCCCGGATCTGACCATCGGGGAGGATGGCAATTTTGATACCTGGCACTGGATAAAGGCCCCAGGTCCCTTCAATCTTAAGGCAGGAGAAACTACCTTTACCTTGAAACAACGGGAAGAGGATATATGGGTTGATCAGGTCCTTCTGACCAAAGATGCATCCATGATCCCTAACGGCATAATTTCCGACACGAGGTAAGCGTTTGATCCCCGTCAGTTCCTGGTATACTCAACTTTCCATTCATACTTTCCCCACCCTTTTCATCGGACTTAATGAGCAGGAAGCCGAGGCATTGGCGGCAGGTGAACAGGATGGAAAATACACCGATGCGGTTGTCAAGCGAATTAATCAGGCGATTCGTCTGTTGCCGGGCTCGATCGTGATTCATGCTGATGTCTGTGCTCCGACAGACTCCCCACTCTTCCAGAAGATTCCTGCCTGCAAATCCGGTCGACAAGCCTGGCGGATGCTGACTTCCAGTGCCAAGGTCGTGAATGCGGTCAAGGAAGGAAAAACCCGTCGATTGGGCCTGCATTCCTACCGCCGTCTGGACCCGATCCGAGAATTCCGCATGTTTATCAAAGATGGTGAACTGAAAGCGATGAGCCAGATGCGGCTCGAACGCCATTACCGTCGACTGGAGGGGCGCAAACCTGCGATCTGGAAAGAGGGCCTGAAACTGTGCCTGGCCATTCATGACTTTCTGCCGTCGCCAGACCTCACTATTGATGTCTATTTTACCAGCGACAGCGAACTGATGATCATCGACATGAATCTTTGGGGTGATCCTACCGAACCACTACTGCTAAAGTCCTGGGACCGGGACTGGAAAGAAGCAGTTGGCCTGCGTACCATTCCCCCACCCTTCCAGATGAAGGGTAATGTCGAAGTGAATTTCTGACTTCGCCGCAGCACGAGTAGAGAGTCCAGCCTGTATACAGGAAATCAATCCTGAAACCAGACCACCATCGGTGCATAAACGGAAATCGTCGTACCGGGAGTTTGTACCGGGCATATGAGCGAGTACAGCACTCCCTGATTATCGGCTGGTACCAGAGAAATAAATATCTGTCGTGTTGCATCCAGAGTGATACAAAACTGTGCAGACTCAAGATCTTGCATTTTTGCAGATTTCGCGAGCGCCAGAATGGAGTTGATCGTACTTTCAGGCTTTACACGGAAAGCGCCGTAAAAATCTTTCTGGTCGTTAAAAAACGGCAGATGTCCAGTTCCAAGACTGTAGCTCTTCCCTTCTGATACCTCGACCAGGGAAATAACGGCAGCCATAGTCGGGGTGACCCCTTCAGGAGTCGCAGCCTGCCCCAAAAGCCAGAATTTACCAGGTTTCTCAGCTTCCGTGGAATATGTCATCCTCCAGGCGCCTTCATCCTGAGCAAGCGTCTGAAACTGCACATAATCAGGATCATAGTAATCCTGATGTTCGTTCTGCTTCAATTCAGTGATTGGCACAATCGTTCGCGTGGCAGGCAGCTGAAGCGTCAACGTATCAATCGTGCCAGCACCATAACTGGTATCTCGACCAGTCAGAGATGCATAGTTACTCATCGATGACCAGTCAGCATCCCTCACCTGTTTGTTCCAGACATGCTGAAATTGAGCGGAGTGTATGAATAACCCAGTTTTGAGCCTGTCCGCCAGCCAGGCAGAGATTTCGGTATCTGTGAGGCCAGCTGGTATAGCCAGATGACCCAATCGGCGCAGGTACCAATCCACTGCCACGGTACAGCTTGGTCCCATACCAAGAATGGCAGGTGAAGGTAAACCTCCATCTTCATTCGATAACCGTTCCAACTCAAGTAAGACTTCTTTCCAGTCTTCCTGGTAGCCACCTGCTAACTGATTGGGAGTGTTCCATACCTGTAAGAAGAATGACAAAGAAGAGAGGACGGCAATCACAATCAGGAGAGATGCTCGAAATGTTGCCTGTTTTGCCTGCATGGAAATAAAAATCCAGTCACAGGCAAATGCCAGTGTCAACCAGACTCCTGGTAACGCAAACAGAAAAGCTCGTGGGGGCATGGACTTTCCGAGGATCAAAATAAGCAATATGGGGAACACGCCTCCGGCAATAGTAAGAGCCCCATAGCGTACATCTTTACGATACGCTGCTATTACACCTATCGGTACCAAAACAAGCATCAGACTGAATGGTACGAGACTGACAAGAAGTGAAAACCATCCTGCTAAACCGCCTAAAGCAGTTGTTGATTTTTCTGCTTCTCTGCGAATGTCGTCCAATATAGGCTGATATAATGCCAGGACAGCACCTGCAGCAAGTATTGCTCCGCCCCACCAAACCAGGTTCAGTCGGGAAAACAACCTATCTGCCCCTGAGGGCTGCTTGTTCAACTTGCGTCTGATAAGGTCACTGAGCCATTCAATCAACGGATACAAACCTATAGGTACACAGACAAATGCTGCCGGCGGCAAAGTATACAGTGCCAGGATAGCACCGATCCAGGTCACCAGAACCCAGGGCCAACGCACACGTTCAGTCTCTTCCCTGTCTCCGATGAAATAACCCATGATGCCAAGTAACATCACAGTGACAAACAGAACCATCAGTGAATATCCCCTGGCCTGAACCGTATACAGCAGGAGGGGAGTACCAAAGGCAAAAAGCAACGTCATGGAGAATGCCAGCATGCGGTCAAACAACCGTGCCAGCAGTGCCAGCATGACCCAGACAGAACCCAGGCCGGCCAGAAACGCGGGAAACCGAATCAGCCAATCGGCAGTACCGACTTTCAGCATCTGCTGCACGAGCAACGTATGCAGGATGTGGTTATTGGGGTACATATAGTCTGTCATCACCGACCAGGCGGAAGCCTTGCTGGCGAAAAATCGGACGGTTATCAGCTCGTCATGCCAAAGGCTTCGGTCCAACGTTTTCCAGGCGACAAGCAGATAACCAAGCGTCAGGATAGCGCCCAACACCCAGGTTGGTATAACAGGGCCTGAATCGGTTGGAGTCGTACTTGCTGCGACTACAGAAGTTTCTTTCGGGCTATCAGATTTCTTCTTCGTCCGATTCTTTTTAGCCATAGCAATCCAGATACATCAACGGTGGCGGAGGAAGCCCCAATATCCGTTGTCACATGGATTAGTCAAGATCTTTGCAGTGAGGTTAAGAATCAATAATTTTCCTGACTGCACGCATCTGCTCCGGTCCTCCCACCACAATCAGGACATCATCTGCCTGCAACTCCAGATCACCACTGGGATTGTACATGTAGCCTTCTACTTCACGGCGTATCGCCACAACCAGCAATCCCGTTTTTTCGTGTATCTCCGATTCTTTCAGCTTTTTGCCGACGAGTTGAGAATTAGCAGGCACAGAGACTTCTTCCAGGCGAAAGATATGCTCATCGTCTTTGAGCATGGCATCGAGAAAGTTGACGACATGGGGGCGAATGATTTCTGATGCAAGTCGCATACCGCCAATGGCGTTTGGTGAAACGGTAGCATTTGCCCCTGCACGCTTGAGTTTGATTGCGCTTTCGTTGGAAATGGCTTTGGCCACAATCCGCATTTTCTTATTCAGTGCCCGTGCCGTCAAGGTGACGAAGGCATTGTCTTTGTCCTCGGGCAGGGTGGTCACAAATCCTGCAGCACGCTCAACCCCTGCCATTTTCAGAATGGTGTCGTCTTCAGCATTGCCCTGACAGACCAGCAGCGATTTGTCCTCGATCAGCAACTGAACCAGAGCCGGATTTTTTTCCACAACGACAAATTGCTGATGTGTACGCTGAAGCTCCTGAATAACATGAGAGCCGGTAGCTCCTGCACCACAGACAATGTAGTGCTGATCAAGCTTGTCAATTTCTTTCTGCATACGTCGTCTCCAGAAGATTTCGCCAAGGCTGCCCTCGACCAGATACGCAGTTGCCATACCAAAGGCAGACAGGACGGCTCCAGAGCCAATTATCAGCAACAGCAAGGTAAAGGGGCGGCCTGCGGGACTGGCTGCTACATCGAGAGTTTCCTGATATCCGACCGTGGTGAGGGTGATGACCGTCATATAGAGGCAGTCGAACGCGGACCAATCCTGACCAGCGGTTTTGCCAATGATCCAGTAGCCCAGAGTGCCTCCGATGACGATGATCAGGACCAGAGCCAACACCATGCGCAAACGCCGGGTGATCATCTCTGACGATCGTCTGGCGCTTGCTTCGCCAGGTTGGCTCAATGGTAAATGATCCATACAACATTATACAGAAAAAAAGAAAAGTTTCACAGACAGAAGCTAAAGATACCTAAAGACAACGAAACGTGCCTTGTCAAAAGCGGGTTTGCAAGGGTTCTCCGACCAGTACGTTGTGATTCTATTGCGACCACAAAGCTCCAGCCCGATTCTTGGCGCGCATGAATTCCCCTGAATCGAATCAGTCGATGATATACTCGTATCGCTCCATACGAAGCTCATTGGTAAAGACATCTCGACTGAAGTATGCCATGATCTTGCGCTCTGCAAGTATTCGGTCAACGCCCTGGTTGTAGATTCCTTTTACTCCTCCCATTACCCCGCTGTCCAGATCCTTAATGGACTGAGCAACAATAACCACGACAAAATGATTGGTTCGAATGGTAGTAAGGCCAACAAACTTCCCAATAATCTCTTCGCTTTTACGGTCACTATCGCAGTTGATCCCAGAAGGGAATACGGCATCAATTCGGAGATTGTCGGCGATGGCCACCTTGCCGCGTTCACGGAATGGCGTTCCAGAATTGCTGCTCTTGATAATGCTTCCCAAAGCAGGTGAATGAATGTCCGGGTCCAGCGTGGAAGGATTACCAAAAGCGATCCATTGCGCCTGATCCTCAGTCAGGTAATAATTGGCCCCGGTGCCTGCGAGTGGAGAGTCAGGGGTTGCATAGGAACAATTAACCGGTATGCCAGTTAAAAGTCCCTTCAATACCCGGTAGTGGGCAGTGTTGATATTTATCCTGCCTGTTATTTCTGTGTTCGTGTTCAGCTTTACCTGCTCCAACAGGTTGGCATCACCTTTATCGTAGTCGCCCATCCCCTCGTTTACGGAGACATCGCTGTTGTATGCGGACAGATTCAAGGTCTGCCACGGAGCCCCGCGATGAATAGCCCCAAGCTCCCATAATGTCACCATCGGACCGTTGCGGACGTAGGCAGTAGATATGTTGGGATTCCCCACCATGAAGTCAACCACTTCCAAATCGGCATCGACAGCGGTATCGGAAGGGCTGACCTTGCGGAGAGCACGACAGTTATAGTTTTTTGCATCCA
>MDTD01010283.1_pt1 | contig 10693 bp, 9 predicted proteins | sample 811221 | NCBI WGS metagenome assembly MDTD01 (sample SAMN05326646, study PRJNA326480) | marine metagenome | isolation source: seawater | place: Pacific Ocean: South West | collected 2011
GGCGGCCGCCCGTGCGCCGGATGCCGCTCGCCGGCGTCGCCCGCTCCGCCGAGGAGGCCTGCCGCGCCGTGGACGACTCGGCGCGCCTCGCCTTTGTGAGCCAGCTGCACGACCGGACGATGCTGCGGTTGCGGAGCGCCAAGCCGCTCGACGAGCTCAAGGCGTCGCTCGCCGCGCGCTTCCCGCTCGCGCGCGTGCGCACGTACGCCGACTGCCTGGACGGCACGGCGGGCGCCGAGCTGGAGATCCCTGGCGGCGACGAGGCGTTTGTCCTCGCACGGCAGAGGGTGCGCGCGCGCCCAGTGTTTCGCGCACTTCGTGTGCTCTCGCAATTGTGTCTGATAATGGCGGCATGTGTGTATTTTAACAAGATGCTCTCATGATTGAGCTATCGTCCTGTCACGACGCCTCGAGCGAGGACTCGAGCGCCATCGTGTTTGCCGGCCTCTTCCTCGCCTACCTGGTGGTCGATGTAGCAGTGTGTTCCTTTGTCTTAGTAAGAAAGTTACGATAGCCTACGATGCAGTCCTCTGACGCTTGGCCTCTTCGTTCACATTCACCCTGGCCGACTGCGCCCTCATTTTGGCGATGCTAAACCTTGGGTTGGGCGCCTTGGGCATGTCGAGGCGGACAGTCTTTTTCCTCTCAACCAGCTCGGCGGTCGGTGCGGCGGCATCCGAGGGGCCGCCCGTGCCCGCCGTCGCCGTCGCCGCCGCCGCCATCGCCGCCACCGCCTTTTCCCGTTCCTTTCGCCGGGCCTTCCGCTCGGCCCTCTCTTCGGCTGTTCTCGGGCGGCACGGTGCGACGGCTCCGGTGGCGTCCACGACGAACAGCCGCTCCGCCTTCTTTGCAAGGTCGTAGACGTTGCCGATGCTGATTTGGAAGGTGCCGTCCCCGCCTGCGGACGTGGCGCGCACGACGCGGTTCTTGCGGTCGAGGACGAGAATCGGCGTGCACTCGCGCAAATACCACGAGCCGACCCACACGAGGAGCTCCACGACCGAGTCGCAACTGTCGACGCACTCTTCGGCGCGGCGTTGCATCTCGGCCGGGATCTCCGTGGAGCCGACCATGTCCTTGAGCCGTCGGACGATGCGCTCTGTTCCTTTCCACGGCTTTTCTGCCTGGAATGCGAGAAACTCGAGAATGTTCTCGACTGCAATCGGAGTGACGGTCGCCGGCGAGGAGGCGCGGACGACCACCTCCTTGGCCCCGGAGGCCAGGCGCTTCCACATCTTGACCTCCGCCGAGGTCTCCTCGACGCGCGTCGCCTCGAGCTGGAGCACGGCCTTTGTCTGCGCAAACGCCTCCGGCAGCGACGTCTCCGTTCCAAAGCGAAGACTCGCTTCGTCGACAAACGCCTTGAAGTCGCCAAAGTGGTCGACGCCGCTCAGATGACGCCCCAGGTCGCCGAGCGTCGCCCGGGGCGAGTTCAGGCCCAGGCACAATGCCGACATCAGCCAGCCGGCGGGCGTTTGCTCGTCGTCCGGCGCGTCCGGCGCCGCCGCGGGTGCCGCGGATGCCGCAACCGCGGGCGCCGCCTGCTGTCCTTCGGCAATCTTTCGAGCGAGGTTCCACGCCCGCTGCAAAAAGTTGGTCTGAGCTGCGCGCAGCTCGGACTGGCCAGCTTGGCACGACTCGTTGTCGCAGGGCTGGACGAACCAGTTCCGCGAAAAGTTTTCGTCGTACGGAAGGGCCATCGTTTCAAACCGCCACACCCATGAACCGCCGCGATTCAGCGAGTGGCCCGCCCGCGTGGTCGCTGCGAAGAGCGTCGCGTCGCGATTCAACGGAGTCTCCATTGCCTGGACGGCGACAATATGGACGCCTAGCTGATCAAAGCCATTTTCGCACAAGGGCAGCGGCCCATCGGAGGCCAGCACGCGCTCAAGCTCCTGGAGGCCCGATTGCTTGCACAAGAGCGTGCCGTGGATGGCAAACTGGTCTGTCAACGCATGCTGGAGATGAGCATCTGGCACCCGCCGAATGAGCCGGATGAACGCCTGGACGGGCATGAGGTCAAGGCTGGCGTCGACATTGTTGACCTTGGTTTCCTGCAACGCGAAAAAGTCGCGCGAAAACTCGGCTTGCAGCTCTTGGAAGTCGGTCTCCAGGCCCTTGCTCCGCGAGGCAAATGCCAAATCGTCCACGGGCGCGCCGTCGGTGTGCTTCGCCATGAAGAGGATGTTCTGGATCCGATCTCGAGCCTCGTAAAAGGAGTGAAGCCCGACGTCGTACACGCGCGTGGTGATCGTATCCTCCTTGAGCCAACGCACGGCCAGCGAGATGCCCGTCTTGGACGTGGACGGGTCGATGCCCTCCGCCTCTTTGAAGAATAGGTCCACGTCGACGTCGGCGAGCGCCGCAAAGCGCAGCACCGTGGCGGTGGGCCTGGGGTCGACGCTCCCCTTGCCCGAGGCCAGATTGCCAAAGGCATTCAACGCATGCCGCCCAGCCTCGGAGGCTGTCTGCGCCTCCGGCAGCAGCAGAATCACGGCGCAAGACCGCGGCGGCAGCGTGCCGTCGAGAAAGTCGCCGCCGGTAAATCTGTCGGCCGCGCGAAACTCGAGGGCTTCGGCGGCGAGCAGGCGCCGCAAAAAGTCGTGGTCCTCTGCCACCTCGACGAATCTTGCGGCTAAATAGGCGTCAAGCTGTGCCTGGTACACCGGGTTCAACACCTTCCCACTTCTGTCGCGCGCCGGGCGCGTGCACTGGATGGAGCCTGCGTTGACCATGCCGCGGGGCAAGAATGTCTGACCGCGATAGACCTTCTGCTGCATCGTGGCGACGCCGCCGACGGGATGGTGAATGGGCAGTAGGGCGCGTGGCATCGTGTGCGCGTGTGTGCTAGGTGATGCTGTCAAGGCGTGGCGGTCCTCCGGTCATAACGAGTCATCCTTGATCACAAAGCTTGCGAGATCTCGCGCAACCTCGAGCTTCGTGGTCTCGGAGTTGATATAGTCTTTCAATACGACAGATTGTGAGTAGGCCATGTCGCTCGTCTCTGACGCGGACGCGCCGCCGCCGGCGCCAGCACCGGCGCCGGCGCCGCTGCTGTCGCTGCCGTCGCTGCCGTCGCTCGTCCACCTCGCCCCGGGGCCGTCCGCCCCGCCGACCGAGCCGCCGCTCGACGACGGCACCGGCCCGCTCCGCTTCTACTGTTCCGAGGCGATGGGCGTGCGCGACAGCAAGGCCACGCCGCTCCTCAACGAGCGCGACCGCAACGGCCCGCGCGCGATCCTCTGCAACTTTGCGCCGATCCGCGTCCGCGTGCTGTGGGACGGCGTCTACTACGAGTTTCCGTCGTCGGAGCACGCCTTCCAGGCGCTCAAATTTGTCCGCGCGGCGGGCATGGAACCCGATCCAGCGCTGAAGCAGGCGTACCTGGCGTACGCGCAGGTCGTTGGCAACGCGCGCACGCCAAACCGCTCGTACCTGCTGGCCCAGATGAAGACGCGCGCCGACGGCGAGCTCAGCTTGTCGGGCGGGGGCGATCGCACGTTTGGCCCCAACAAGAAGACGGGCTTCGCGGGCAGCCCCGACTTTCTGGCAATGAAGGCCGCGTTTGACGCCGGCGTGCGCAACGTCGGACCCAAGTGGAAGGACGCCGACCGCCTCGCGGTGATGGACCTTTGTTTGTACGCCAAGTTTGTCACAAACGCCGACGAGCGCCCGAAGGCGTACCTGCTCTCGACGGGCGACCGCGAGCTCGTCGAGCACACGACGCGCGACTCCTTCTGGGGCGACGGCGGCGACGGCACGGGGGCCAACCAGCTGGGCAAAGCTCTGATGAGGATCCGGACGCAGCTACAGGAGTGGGCGCGCTTTGATTAAAACTGAAACGAACTACGCGCTAATTCCAAAATCTCTTTTAGAATCTAAAGAGTCAGGGAGCACGCGGAGGCCGCGATGGAGGACGCCTTACTGCGGTGCTTCGAGTACGCCATACTTCAGGTGGTAGAAGCGCAGCGGAGCGACCTCTTCCCTCTCGTCCACAAGTTTTCTTGCGTGAACAAGGCGCTCGCCGCGGCGGCGCGCGCCGACGAGCGCGTCCCGTTCCTGATCGCATACTTCTTGTCGCCCCAGCTCCCATCGGGGCGCGTGCCAACCTTTTTCTTCGAAGGCGTGCCGCGGTCGGTGAATCTCTTCGAGGGCCACGTTCCGGAGGAGACGGCCGCGCAGGTGCCGCTGCAGCGCGTCACCAAGCTGAGCTACAGCGAAGTCTTAGGGGACCGCAAGGATACACGCACGCTCCTCGCCAAGAAATCTGTCAAAGGCCTGCGCCAGCTGGCCGCAACCAACACGCCCAACGACCTCCCGCCCGGCGTGCCCGACTTTGCCGCCGTCTACGTGGCGCGCCTGCGAGCCGTGGCCCAGGCGCTCGTGACCACGAAGAATACCCAGTCCTTCGCCGAGTGCGAGCATCGCGGTTGCCGCCAGCGCTTTTTCCGCGCGCCAGGCGTGGTCACTGCGTCCATCGACCTCGACGGTCCGCGCGCCCGCGTTGCTCCCACCGACCCGTCGCACGACTACTGGTCGCTGCTCTCGGGGAAAAAGTCGGAGGCGGCGCCCGAGCGGCGGTTCTGCTCGCCCGAGTGCTGCAAGCAGTTTCATTGTGAGCTCGACCGGGTGCTTCCTCGACTTCGCGGCAAGATGCTCGACGTGGAGCCCGACCCCGGCGCGGAGCTGTCGCCCCACAGCCGCGTGCTCGCCGGCCTCCGCGCCGCCGCGCGGCGCAACGAGGACTTTGCACGCCGACTCCGCGGCGCGCACACCCACCGTTTTCGCGCGTGTGGCAAGAGCGTGTTTCGCGAGCGCGCGGAGACGCTCACAACCCAGCTCAACCTCGACTTTTTGTTGCTGTACGCCGCCTCGGTGCTTGCCGAAAGCAAGTCGCTCTCGGCCGGTCTGGTGCTCGCGGGCACGCAGCCGCGCTGGCGCAACCGCCCGCAATTTGTTGCCGCGGCGGTCAAGCGCATCAAGGTCATCTACGCCAAGCACCACCGCGACCCCAACGTCGTCCTGTACAATTTGCTGCTCTCGTCGCAGCTGCTCCAGAAGGTCAAAGAACAGAGTCTTACGGTGTTTCGCTAAGAGCGTTGAGGTAAGCGTAGTGTGAGTTTGACAAAATCTGAACATGCGCCGCCCCAAGCGCATTCTGTCGCTCGTCGGCATGGCCGCCGCCGCGCTGAGCCTGACGCGCGTCGCGGTCCTGGTGCTCGAGTCGCTCGCGGTCGTCAACGACGAGCGCCAGCAGGACCAGGAGCTGATCGCCCTGTGCCGCCAGGGCGCCGCGCGCGGCAGCGCCAAGATGCGCAGCGCGTGCTTGCAAGCGCAGGCCGATGCCGCCTCGCCAATCATCCTCAAGACGATCACCCGGAGCCTCAGCGTCGCGTGGACCGAGTTTGCCACGTCCGTCTCGACGCCGTGGGGCTTGGCCATGGTGTTGCTCTTCTGCGTGTCCTCGCTCTTCCTGCCCGTGCTGCCCATGCTAAAGGCCGTGCTTGCCGCGTTCGAGACGCGCCGCCGGCGGCCCAAACTCTTGCGCAACGACGACGACGACGACGACGACGACAACAACCCTGCGCACATCATCATGCTGCCCGGCGCGCTGCGGCGGCGGGTGCAGAGCGAAATCGAAGAGCTGTAAAAGACTAAGCCTACTCTCTGCGCTCCCGCTCGCGCGCTGTAGTCGCGAAGGTGTAGAATGATTGCAACGCAATCGCCACTAAAATGTAGATTTGCGCCGCCTCGTCGCGGAACCGGCGGCCCACGTCGCGGAACGCTGTGCGATTCTCCGGATCGTTCCGCAGCTCCTCCGGCACCTCGAGCGGCATCACACAGCGTCGTCAGTCGACGCGCTGCTTGTTTTGGAGTCGATCCACCTCGTCAAAGATGGCTAGCGTAGTGCGTGTGAGCGCGGTGCCGCTCGCCGCCAGGACCGCCGCCGCCGCCGCTGCGGCATACCCCGTGGAGGGCCCGCTCCGCGCGCGTCCAAGGTGGTAGCCGGCCGGAAACGCAAACACGTCGGTCAGCAGCGCGCCAATCGACACCGACTGCACCGCCCACATCCCTATACAGACCACGGGCATCACCCGGCTCCAGTGCCGCTCGCTGCCCATGCGCAGCCCGCACGCCGAGATGGCGAAGGCACACCGCTGCAGCGCGACGCTCGCCAAGAGCATGGCCGTCAGCAGCCGTGCGCTCCCGCCAAAGGTCTCGTAGCTCGACGACAGCAGGGGCACGTCGGCAAAGGACAGGATGACGGCCGCCGTGGCGTCGACAATCGCCGTCGACCCGCCGAAGCGGGCGAGCGGGCTGCGCTCTCTGCGGTTGTGGTACTCGATGACGTACCGCAGGACAAAGTGCGCCAACGCGACGGCGGCGGCGACGCTCTGCAGCACCACGATCCGCGTGTGGCCATCCGAAACTAGCCCCGGCCCTTTCCAAAACACCACGACAATGCGACCGAGAATGGTCAGGCCGCCCAAGATGCCGTCCTCGAGCACGTCCTTGAACGACGTGGTGCCCGCAATCAGCGGCGCGCCGTCCCGCGACACCACATAGGCGTCCACAAAGATGAGCGCGTTGCTCGACGTTTCGCGCCGCGAGCGCGTAAACACCACCGCCGCCGTGAGCACGAGCAGCGCCAGCTTCAGGATGGACAACCCAAACTCCACGTTGGAGTTGGCGTCCGGGTCGTGCAGCGTCGAGTCCTCCTCGACGCCGTAGGCGAGCGCGGTGGCGTTGAGCGCGTCAATGCGCAGAATGCGGTGCGCCACGCGGCGAAAGGGAATACTCGGGCCGCCGTCGCACGGGCGCGTGTGCAGCGGCGGCTCCGAGCTGCAGTCAAGCAAGAAGATGGCGCGGCTGGCGCTATAATTGGCCGCCCCGCATGTGGCGCCCGCCTCGACCACTTGCCGCCGGAGCTTGCTCGCGTCGGTCTGCAAGATGCGCATCGACGTCAAGGCCAGCCACCAGGCTTCGCGGACACTGCCCGAGGGCAGCATCATCACGCGCTCGTCGCTCGGTGCGCACGCTGTCAGCGGTCCGTCGGGCAGCAGCTCCTGCGCCTGCGACAGCGAGAGCGTCGGCGCGCCGTCGACCGGCATCGAGTAGAGCGACGAGATCCAGTCGGTGCGCTGCTGCACGCAGAACGAGGCACGGAGCAAAAGGTGGGACATGCCCGCCGACAGGCGCACATCGCCGTCGAGCCCGAGCTCGTAGGCGTGCGACGCCGGCGCCAGCTCCTCGTCGAGCAGACTCGCGTACTCAAACGAGAGCCGCACCTTTTCGTTCACGTTGGTCGCGCCGCGTTGGACAATCGCCGTGTCCTCACAGAGTTGCCCGGCGACGCACGTGAGGGACTGGCTCTCGGCGACGCGCGATGAAAAGATGCGAAACGCTGGACCGCTCTCGACAACCTCGTCGAGGAGCACGAGCAGGCGCAAGATGTGCATCGGCGCACCGAGCGCGAGCTCGACCACCGCGTAGGAGTTTTCGCGGCTGGCGCGGAAGCAGACGGCGTCGGCCTCGACACGGACGCTGTCTCCAAAGCTGTGTTGCTGTCCCGGTGGCACGGCCAAGCAGAGCGCGCTCGTGAGGAGCGCGACCGCCATTCCAAACGACAAGCAAAGCCCGGCGCTCGTTCCGCCCGCCTTGCGCGACGGTGCTGGGCGCTTGACGCCTTGGTCGAGAAGGAGCGGCACGGTGTCCCATTGCCGCGACGCCCTCGCCGACTTGCCCGTGGCAGTGCCGGGCAGTAGTGGAAGGTGTGCATGCGCGTGCGCGTTCGTTCGCATCTTGTCAAGCGCTACACTCTTCTAAGCGTTTAGCTCACAGATATCGGCGTCGAGCTCCGCCGACAAGGCTTCAAAGTCAATCCTCGTCGGGTGGTAGCGACGTTCGGCGACCAACTTCTTGAGCCAGCTCGTAAACGCCAGCGCGTGCAGGTGCATCCGCACCTTCTTCCAGAGTGGATGGGCTTTGCGAAACGGACGGAGTCCGAAGACGAAGGCTGTTGTCGTCGGGACGAGCGCAACGCCGCCGCGCGCAAACTCGCGCCGGAGCATCGGACCCAGCGCTCGATGGTCGCCGACAACGCAGTGCAAGTACGCGCAGTCGCACTCCTGGTCGTAGAGTCGAACAAAATGAGTGATCCCTGCTTTCAGCACATCGTTGCGACAACACACAACGCAACAGTCGCCCGAATCTTTCATGCACGCAACCCCTTTTTTGCCGAGCCGTCGGAGGACCGGATAGACATGGCGCTGCCGAAATTCCATGGCGGACAGTGGTCGTTCTTTACGGTTACTACTGCGAAGCCGGCGGGGCATTGTGCGCGCCCCGGCTTCTCTCTCCCTCTCCCTCGCTCTCCCCTTGCCCTGGTTGCCCCACGTGGAGCGCGCGCCGCCCGCGCGTTTAGCGAGGGTTCACGCGCATGAGGCGGAGCTCCCACGGCGGGCCGTCGACATACTTTGCAAGGAGGTCGAGGCTGCTATGCAGCTCCTCCACTTTGCTCCCGATGCTGGACGCCATCGCCATCGACGGTTTCTTGGCCTCCGCCGGCGCCCCCCGAGCCGGCGCCGGCGCCGGCGCCTCGCTTGCCGCCGCCGGCGCCGCCGTCGCCTTTTGCTTCTTGCGCGGCGGCGGAGGTGTCGGAGCAACGCCCGAAGGACCCGCTGCCGCCGGCGCCGAGCTCGACGCGCCGGCCTCGTCGCGCTTCTTCTTCTTGCCCATCTCGTCAAAGTACGGCGTCTTGTGCAGCGAGGCGAGCATCGATTGCTGGGTGAGCGTGCCGTCGCCCCCCTTGGACGCCTTCGGTTTCTTGACCTTGTCGCCGCCGTCCGCGAGCGGCGCGGGTGGCACGGCGGCCGGTGGCGCCGCCGCCGCGGCCGCGGCCGCGGCCGCCGCCTTCTTCTTCTTCGGCGCCGGCGCCTCGGCCGGCGCCTCGGCCGGCGCCTCGGCCGGCGCCTCGGCCGCCGGCGCCGGCGCCGGCAGAGCCTTCGGCTCCTTTGGCAGCGCAGTTCTCACGGTTCTCACCGACTTGAGGTTGTTGATCGTCGTCGGAAAATTCTTCTTGTTGCTATTCCAGGCCTTGTACGACCGCAGGCAGCTGTCCTTGTACTTGTCGGACGTGGCGGGCTCGACGTTGATGTCGCGCCACAGCTTTGTCACGAGCTGCTCGGGCAAGAGACGGACAATCAGATTGTCCTGAGTCTCCTCGTGCCCCTTGACGACAAAGCGAGCACCCCAAAGAGCGACTTTGTCAAGCATCTTGCCGCCGATTTGCCCGTAGCCGACGACGATGTGCTTTGGCGTAATCTCCTCGGACACGCGTTCCCACGTCGCGCCGAAGACCTTGGGGTTTGCGATGTCCTTGAGCTCGGCGGGCGTCTCGAGGACAATCGGCGGAACGTCGAGTGCGCGAACGTAGCAGGCGTCCGAGTCGTTGCAAGTGTGGCGCGAGTTCAACTGATAAAAGCTCGCCTGAATCGACCAGAAGAGAGGCTCGGTCCACTCCTTGGCATCCTCTACGTCGTTGTCGTCGTCGTCGTCGTCGTCGTCGTCCTCGGCCGGCGCCGGCGCGGGCGCCGGCGTGGGCGCCGGCTCGTCGTCGTCTTCGTCCTCGTCGTCTTCGTCCTCGTCCCCCTCGGGCAGCGGCGGCGGGTCGTCGTCGAGGCCGGCGTCGGAGTCTGAGTCGGACCGCGGCGAGCCATTGAACATTCCGGCCATGTTGCCATTGTCATCATCGTCCTCCTCGTCAGAAGACCCCATGCCTCTGCGTAGCGGAGTCGATGGCGGCTCGCGCTCTGCAATGCCAGAAGGCGCGGCGGCGCGCGCAGAAGCTAGCGCGTGGCACCTCTCCTTTGCGTGTGTGCCATATGCGTGACGCGCAAACATCTGGATCACGAAGCTATCGAAATCTCGCGGGAGCTCAGAAACGCTCGCTTTTTAGTCCACATCGCACAACCCTTCTACACCGACCCGCGCTCTACGCCTGCTCTTGCGGTGCATCGTGCGCCGTCACCACCCCAGCCGTCGCCGCCGCCGCCGCCTTCGCCGCCGCCGCCTTTGCCGTCTCGTTGTAGAGCCAGAATTCATCTTCACATGCGGCCTGGCATTCTGCCTCGCGCAACTCGAGGCTGTCGATGAAGACGCTCTCGACGGCTTTCATCACGCGCCTGCGCTTGGCCTTCGTGGAACCCTTGGGGGCGACTGGCCACTCGCCTACAATGTCGTAGTCGGACTGCCTGGAACGCTTCCCTTTCGCTCCAAGCTTGTACCCGAGCTTGTACAGGCCGAGACCGTCGGGGCCTTCGGGTGGATCATCCGAGCCTGCTTCATCCACTGCGCGGTGTAGGTAGAGATGGTACATGGGGGGCATGAGCTTGCCGTTGTCCCAGTCGCCCTCTATGACACGGCCGTCGGTGTCCGTATACTTGCCCTGGCCGTGACGCTTGCCGTTCTTCCACGCGCCCTCGTACGCGGCGCCACTGGGGTGCGTATACTTGCCGTCGCCGTGACGCTTGCCCTTCTTCCACGCGCCCTCGTAGACCTCACCGTTAACATACGTATACTTGCCCTGGCCATGGCACCAGCCGTTCTCCCACGCGCCCTCGTAGACGTCGCCGTCCATGTTCGTATACTTGCCCTGGCCGTGGCGCATGCCGTCTTCCCACGCGCCCTCGTA
>MDTD01052143.1_pt1 | contig 10693 bp, 1 predicted proteins | sample 811221 | NCBI WGS metagenome assembly MDTD01 (sample SAMN05326646, study PRJNA326480) | marine metagenome | isolation source: seawater | place: Pacific Ocean: South West | collected 2011
AAAGGTGTCACCAAGTCAACATAAGGGTGACTTCAGGGTGGGTGGCTTCGGATCGTCGATGAACGGATTGTCATAAAATCCGGGTTGGCGGCCCCATCTTGGGTGCCTAAGTTGGTATCCAAGAACCTTTATTTTTCTAATCTGGACCACGGGAATTCCCCCATAGTCCGTGTGGTTCAGAGACGGTTTTCAGGAGGAGGGAACTATGCATATTTATGCTATTGCACGTCAGGTTACAATAGTCGTTTTAATCATCGTTTCGCTAATCTCCACCGCAGATACTATTTATGTCGATGGTAATGCGATGGGCACTGAATCGGGAACCAGCTGGGCGAATGCATTTACGGATCTTCAGGATGCGTTGGCTGCTGCCAGTTCAGGTGACCAGATCTGGGTCGCGACAGGCAACTACAAACCAGGTGATAACCAGAGCGATACGTTTACGCTGATCAATGGTGTGGAGATTTATGGTGGGTTTTCTGGATCAGAAACGAGCCTGGTACAACGGTCACCTTCTGGGAATGAGACCACTCTTTCTGGAGATTTGGCCGACCTTACATCCTATCATGTTGTCACAGCCTGGACTGATGCCACCTCATCTGCCATTTTGGACGGATTTACCATTGAAGAGGGGAATTCGGCTACTCAGCATGGTGGTGGTATATATGTTTATGGTGGTTCCCCCACACTACGTAATCTCGAGGTGAGCAACAATGACAGCGCCTTCAGTAATGGAGGTGGTTTGTATGTTTTTGGGGGTTCTGAGCCCCTGGTGATTGAGGACTGCTTATTTCAGTTTAACAATGCGGATGAAGGTGGCTCGATCTTCATTGATGGCGGAGCAATCGTGCGCGCCACCTCAACCCGATTTTATAATGAAGACTCTGACGATGATGGGGGTGCCATTAAGATTGAGGATGGCGAGCTATACACGGTCAACTGCTATTTTGATGAGAACGATGCACAGATAGGTGATGGAGGCAATGGTGGCGCGGTGTACTTGCTCGACGGCGCGGCAACGTTTGTGAACACGATCTTTTATAACAATGATGCGGACAAACAGGGAGGTGCTGTTGCCTGGTCATCAGGTACTGTGACGCTGATCAACTGCACCTTGTACGCCAATCAAACCGCCATCAATGGTAGAAGCCTTTATGGTTTTGGCGGTGATCTGGTTATGCAGAATTCCATCCTCTGGGGGCAACTCAGCTCGAATGACCTGATTGAGACCGCTGGAACATACACCATTCAGAATTGCATCATTCAGGGTGGCGAGAAAAATGCATCCAGCAGTGATCCTCTATTAATTAAACCAAACGATGGGATTTTCCTGCTCCAGGCAAGTTCACCTGCTGTCAACAACGGCAACAACAGCTATTTACCTGCGGATGTACTGGATATTGATGGAGATTCCAATACTGCAGAAACGCTTCCCCTTGACTATGGCAACCTGGAGCGGATACAGAATTCGACAGTTGACATTGGCGCTCACGAGGGTGGTTTCAGTACCGGGCCCATTATTTATGTGGATCTGGATGCACCATCTGGAGGAACCGGCGAAGCCTGGACCAGTGCTCTGCAAAGCGTTTCATTGGCACTTTCCCTGGCGGACACCAATGACCAGGTCTGGGTAGCTGAAGGCACCTATTACCCCACCACCTCAACGGACCGCAGCATTTCATTTTCAATAAATGATGATGTTTCCCTTTACGGTGGATTTAAGGGGGATGAAACTTCGCTGTCACAACGTAACTGGCGCATGTATCCGACCATTTTGTCTGGAGATATCGGTACCATGGGCTGGAGCCCGGATAATACCGAAACCGTGGTTTACATGGAAGATGTTGCCAGAATCGACGGCTTTATTGTCCAGGACGGATATGCAGCGGAGTTTGGCGCGGCGGGAATCTATGCAGGAGGATTTGGTGAAGGCGGCGGAGGTGCTTATCTCGCCAACCTGACTGTTCGCGACTGTTATGGTATTTATGTTGGTGGAGGCATTCTGGTCGATGGTGGCGTGGAAGCGATTGTCCACAACGTTGAGGTCTTCAATTGCGAGTCAGGATTCGCAGGCGGGGGAATTTGTATTGGTGGTGATGCCATTGTTGAAATGGCAAATATTGCCCTGGCCGGCAATAAATCGATGAATGGAGCAGGCATTTATATCTTTGAGGATGCTGAAGTGTCGATCCTGGGTGCTTCTTCGAGTCACAATGAAGCTGATGACGGGGGGGGGATTTATGCTGAAAATGGCTCCGAGGGGATCATTCTGGAGCTCAGAAATTGCGCCTTCTGGGACAATACTGCCAGCAGCAATCTGGAAATCTCTGCAAACGGAGCCGATTCTGATATCGACTTCAGCAATTGCATAATAGAAGACTGGACCGGGGCGACCCAGAGTAATCCGATGTTCATGGATCCAGCGAACAATGACCTTCGCCTTCAGTTTGGTTCTCCGGCCATCAATGCAGGGAACAACAGCTCGATTCCAGTAGATGCTCTGGACCTTGATGGCGATGGGGATACCGCTGAGACCCTGCCACTTGATCTCGATCTGCAGGCTCGGGTACAGCTAAGTCCTGTTGATCTTGGTGCTTACGAAGGTCCGACCATCTGGTATGTCGATTATACCTCGACATCAGGAGCGGAAACCGGCCTGGACTGGACGAACGCCTTTCTCCGGGTCCAGGATGGTTTAGCCGTTTCCGAGAGTGGCGACCAGATCTGGATCGCTCAGGGAACGTACACACCGACGCTGGATCTTGATACGTCCGTATCTTACGAATTGGTGAGTGGAGTTCCCGTCTATGGCGGTTTTGCAGGTACCGAAACCCTCGCATCTCAGCGTGATTCAAGCAGTTATGAGACCATTTTATCCGGTCTTCTTGATGGGGCATCGATGAAATCTGAAATTGTTGTCACCGTTCCCAGTGACACCGCAGAATGTGAATTGCATGACCTCACTATTAAGAATGGATCTCGGTCTGGCAATGGTGCAGGACTTGTCGTCAACGGGCAGCTCAGCAGTTCCAGCATCACCGTCTCAGATTGCACCGCCACCAATGGCGGAGGCATCTTTGTCGGCAGTGCCGGTTCATTGACCATCGTCAATTCGACGATCAAGGACAACAACGCCATCAATGGCAGCGGCTTGATGTGTGGCGGCTTGATGACGATCTACAACACCCTTTTCACCGGCAACAATGCGAGCTCCTATGGCTGTCTGGTACAAACCGTCACCGGCAGCTCAAGTTCAATTGTAGGCAATTGTACCTTCAGCGGCAACGTGAACTCAGGAGGAGTCTTTTCTCAAGGGTCAGATTTTACCATCCGAAACAGCATCATCTATGATAATGGTGGCAATGCACTGACCATCACGGACTCAGGTAGTCTGACCGTCTCCAACTCCATCGTCGAGGGTGGCTGGACGGGGGCTACAAACTCAGACGTTGACCCGAATCTGGATGGTGATTTCATGATCACGTCGACATCATCCGCTTACAACCATGGTAATAATTCGTCCCTCCCAGTCGACGAACTGGATATCGACAAAGATGGCAACACCAGCGAAATCTTGCCACTGGACCTGGCACGCAACGCTCGTATTTTCCAGATTACGGTTGATGCCGGAGCATTCGAGGCTCCCTATTCTCCTCCGGTTGCGGTGGATGATGCCTGGACCTCTGACAGCGATATTCTGCTTTCCGTCAGCGCTGGTAGCGGTGTATTAAGCAATGATACAACCTACGGTGCCATCACTCTGACAGTTGCCACCAACGTCAGTAATGGTGTCCTGAACCTGTCCAATGACGGCTCCTTTACCTATTTTCCGAGCGATGGCTTTATCGGTACGGATTTCTTTGTTTATGACCTTTCCGATGGCATCACAACGGCGCAGGCAACCGCAACGTTGACGATTCAGGATCCAAGCCGAACCGTCTCCATCGCCGGCACCACGACCAGTGAAGCCGATATCACCGTGAATCTGGTGGTGACATTGAACCAGGTCAGCGGTCGTGATGTGCTGGTGGATTACGACACCTCAGATCTGACAGCTACGGCAGGCTCAGATTATGATGCAGCCAGCAGTACCGCCACGATTTCCGCAGGCCAGCTCACGACCACTATTCCGGTGACCATCAATTCTGATTTCATTGATGAAAACGATGAGAGTTTCCGGGTAACCCTCTCCAATCCCCAACGGGCATCATTGGGCACGAGCACCGGTGACGTCACCATCACTGACAATGATGATCCACCCACCGTCAGCATCAGCAGTAACAGTGCCAGTGAAGGTGATGACATCAACTTCAAAGTCTCCCTCGGCCAGCCAAGCAGCTTTACGGTGACGGTCAATTTCTCTACCACCGCGGGTACTGCTTCCCTGACTGATTTCAGCAGTACACAGGGTACCTTGACCTTCAGTCCCGGTACCACTCATGTTACCGCCACGGTACCTACGACCGAAGACTCGATTGATGAAAACAATGAACAATTCAGTGTCACTTTGACAAACGCCATCAATGCTGATCTTGGTGAGTCTAATGCGCTCGGCACCATCATTGATGATGACGATCCCCCCACCGTTTCCATTGGTGATGCCACGATTACCGAAGGCAGTGATTTCAGTTTTGAGGTAACCCTGAGTACGGTCAGCAGTTTCACCGTCACCGTGGCCTATTCAACGACGATTGGCAGCGCCACAGGGGATGACTTCACCAGCGCCACCGGCACCGCCACTATTTCGGCAGGCCAACTTACGACCACCATTCCCATTACCACTACCGACGACAGTTTGGACGAATTTGACGAATCCATGGGTGTCACGCTTAGTTCGCCGACCAACGCCATTCTGGACGACAGCACGGGTACCGGCACGATTGAAGACAACGACGATCCACCTGCTATGTACTTGTCCAATTCCACGGCTGCCGATGAAGGTAATAGTCTGACCTTTTTCATCGACCTTTCGACTGCCAGTGCCAAGACCATCACCGTCAACTATTCGACCACAAATGGCACCGCTGGAGATGCCGATTACACCACCATTCCGACTCCCCTGACAGCAACCTTTGTTGCTGGTCAAACTCAGTTTACCGTAACTATTCCGATCACCGAAGATACACTCGACGAAACTGATGAAACCTTCACCGTCGACCTGTCCAACGCGACTAATGCGACCATACTCAATGCGCAGTCTACCGGCACGATCCAGGATGATGATGACCCCCCAACAGCCAGTATCAACGATGTCTCTGCTGACGAAGGTGACGGTCTCTCCTTCACAGTATCGCTCTCCACGGCCAGTGGTCTGGATGTCAGCGTCGCTTATTCCACTACCATTGGAACGGCCGGCAACAGCGACTTTATCAGTGTCATGGGGTCGGCAACCATTTCGGCAGGTGACACCACCGCAACCGTCACCATCAGTTCTACCGAAGATACGTTGCTGGAAGCAGATGAAACCTTTACCGTCACCCTGAGCTCTCCCTCCAATACGACTCTCAACGATGCCAGCGGTACGGGCACGATTAATAACGATGATGCCCCACCAGCTATTTCTATCGATGATGTGACCGAAAGCGAAGGTGACAGCTTCAGCTTCACCGTCTCACTCAGCACCATCAGCGGTTTGACCACAACCGTCCAGTATTCAACGACGATTGGTACCGCAGACAACGGCGATTTCACAGGAAAGACGGGAACTGCGACCATTCCTGCTGGTTTAGATTCCACCTCTGTGACAATCAGTTCCACAGAAGATCCCATTGATGAACCGGACGAAACCTTCTTCGTCAATCTGTCCAGCCCGACCAACGCCACCCTGAACGACAGTCAGGGGCAGGGGACCATTCAGGATGATGACGATCCTCCGACCGCTTCCATCGCTTCGGCGGAAGCCACGGAAGGCAACAACATCAATTTAACCGTCACCCTTAGCCAATACAGCAGCTTTGTGGTCAGCGTTCCTTATTCCACCTCGATTTCTCTGGGCAGCGCCACTACCAGCGACTTCATCAGCGAATATGCCACAATTACCATTCCTGCCGGACAAACTCAGGGCACGGTGACCATCGCGACAGTTAATGATACTCTTGATGAAGACGACGAGACCTTTGCCGTTATTGTCGATCCTCTCCTTATTGGCAAACCCATTGGCCCGCTCGACCCTGGTGATACCTGGGCCGTGGCAATTATTCGGGATGATGATGATCCACCGACAATTTCCATTGGTGATATCTCTGCTTCGGAGGGGGACAATCTTGAGTTCCCGGTTTCCCTGAGTGCAGCCAGTTCGTTCCAGATTATGGTGCAATACTCCACGACAGTGGGGACGGCTGGCACTGGTGATTTTACCGGCAGCATGGGGACACTGACAATTCCGGATGGTGATACCGAAGGAATCATCACAGTCCAGTCCACGGAAGATACCACCGATGAACCTGACGAAACCTTCACTGTCACCTTGAGCAATCCAGTCAGAGCGACGCTGGATGACGATAATGCAACAGGTACGATTCAGGATGATGATGAACCGCCTGTCCTGTCGATCAGCGATGCAGAAGCCTCGGAAGGCGATGACTTGGCATTCAGTGTCAGCCTTTCTGTGGTCAGTGCGTTCAATGTTACAGTGCCATATTCCACCACCCTTGTTACTGCCGAATCGACCGACTTTGTCAGCACCATGGCAACCGCAACCATTCCAGCCGGTTCCACTCAGGCAACTGTCACGATTCCGAGCTCCCAAGATACGATCATCGAGGACAATGAGACCTTCGAACTCACGATCCTGACTCCCGGGCATGGGACCTTTACCGACGCGACACCAGTCGGCACTATTCTGGATGATGAGCCGGCTCAGATCGTTTCTATCAACGATGCATCCGCGACCGAGGGAGATGCCCTGTCTTTCACCGTTTCACTTACTTTTGAAAGTGAGCAAACGGCGAGTATCACCGTTTCCACGTCTCCTGATTCGGCGACTTCAGTCGATTTCACCGCGACCAGCCAGACACTCACCTTCAATCCAGGCGTCATGACGCAGACTTTTGTGGTCAGTACCACTGAAGATACCCTGGACGAAGAAGATGAAACCTTGATCGTCACGCTTTCAGACGGTGTCAATACGGATGCAGGATCTCCCGGTACCGGTACCATTCTGGATGATGATGATCCACCAATTGCTTCGGCATCTACCGAAACCGGTGACGAAGGAAACAGCCTGACCTTTACGATTTCCCTTAGCGGTCCCAGCGGCAAAACGATAGGGGTCAGCGCCACTGCCACCGAATCCACGGCCTTGGAACCGGAAGATTTCAGTCTGGCGGGTGGTTCTGTCACCTTCCTGCCCGGTCAGATCACCCAGACAGTGTCGGTCACCACCAATGACGACCTGCTGGATGAGTATGATGAAATCTTCTACGTCACCCTCCAATCACCAGTCAATTGCACGCTTGAGCCATCTCCGCAATACACCGGCACCATCATTGACAACGATACGCCGCCGATGGTCTCCATTCTGGATGCAGACATCACCGAAGGTGACAGTGGCGAAGCGCAGGTTGTGTTGGCAAGTGCCAGCGGAAAGGAGATTCAGGTTTCCTGGCTGGCCTCTGCGAATACCGCTCTGCCTGGCATCGACTATTCGGATACCAGCGGCACCATTACCTTCGCCGCCGGACAGATCACCCGGACTATCCCGCTTTCAACGCTTGAAGACACGCTTGATGAGCCGGATGAATCCTTCAGTCTCTTCCTGCATGCCCCCGTGAATGTGGTTATTGATGATGATCAGAATACCACCACCATTCTGGATGATGATGAGCCGGGTACCATCTCTATAGGCGATGCAATCGCGCTCGAAGGCGATGCCGGTTCCCATGATATGACCTTCCTGGTGTCGTTGAACGGACCAAGTGGTCAGACGATAACGGTTGTCGTTGGTACTCAGGGAGATTCAGCCACCACCGATATCGACTATACGTCGACCATGATGACTCTGACTTTCGCCCCCGGTGAAATCACCCGGCAGGTCATGGTCCCAATCTGGGGAGATGCACGTACCGAGATCGATGAAACCTTCAGCCTCTCGATCCTCAGCATGACCAACATCACTGCTGATGATGGCGAAGGCACCGGCACCATCGTTGATGACGACCCAATGTCCACGCTTTCCATCGGCGATGCATCTGCAACTGAAGGCAATGATCTGGTCATGACCATCAGCCTCGACTGGAGCAGCGGTGACCCGGTTTCCGTGGCCTGGGCCACATCTGACGAAACCGCCATCTCTCCCACCGATTATGTCAGCAGCCAGGGCACTGCAACCATTCCTGCCGGCCAAACCGCGATTACCATCACCATCCCGACTGTTTCTGATGATCTCTTTGAAGTTGATGAGACCTTCCTCGTCACCCTGTCCAACCTGACTGGCGATGCTACCTATGGCCAACGTACGGCTCAGGGCACGATTACTAATGATGATCCACTGCCGGAAATCTCCTATGCCACGGAATTGCGCGTCAATGAAGGTGATGATTTTGTCGAGATTCAGATCACCTTGTCAGCACCAATTGGTTCACCCATCACCTTTATTTATCAGACTCAGGATGGCGGTGCCATTGCCATCGAGGATTATGATGGTGGAACCGGCTCGGTCACCTTCCAGCCCGGTGGCAGTCTGACGGAATCGATCATCGTCCCGATCATTGATGATGATTTCCGGGAACCGGAAGAAGCCTTTACCGTTACCTTTGATGGCTTTGCTTCGATCTCCGAGCTGAGCAACAACAATGTCGAGATCAGCATCATCGACAATGATCGCTCCAGCAACGCGATTTACACGATCAAGACCAAAGGTTATGTCTACCTGGACAACGACCAGTACCGTCTCAAAACCATCAAGAAAGGTTATCTTGTGGTTGATCATCGGCGCGGACTGGCTGCTATGCTTCAGAAGGTGCAGGCAGGCGATACCGTCCTGCCGATCTGTGAAATCTGGTCATCAGACACCCTGATTATCCCCGAACTGGATAACGGCACCAATCGCGGTTTCGATAACATCTTCAATGTCGATTTCTCCGCTTCCGGCAATGATCTTGGTAATTATGCTTTCGATATCATGACTGGTAATGTTCGTTCCACCCGCCTGTCTCAGTGGGTGAATGGGGTCTTCTCCCGTTCACTGAAGGGTAATGGCTGGTCCGTTCCCGGAGCCGGGGTGCCGTTTGCCGGATTTGATTATGTCACCTACTCGACCTCAGCCCGTTACCAGTCGAGAATCACGCTGCCGCTCAATAATGACCAGTACACCTGGGAGGACGTCGTCGACTACTACAAGGATGAGCTGGGACTTGCTGAACTTAACACGGATGAGCAACCACCCGATCCACCGGATCTCTCTGCACGGGAGGAATTCCGCTTCCCAACCCTCATCTACAAGGTAAAAGCCAAATTCGCCCAGAAGGGCAATGGTTTCAGCACCAAGGGCAAGGAAGCCGGTTATCTGGTCGTGAACAAAACCGATGATACCATCATCTGGATTCGGGCCTGGGAAGAAAACGGCACAGACTATTACGAGGCGATCAATCTTGAAGACCAGTATGCCATGGCATTCTTCCAGAAAGGTGATGGCAAAAAGACGATTGAGGTCATTGCCGGGGCTTACTTCGACTGGCCCGCATTTGGTCGTACCGATGAGGACGAAGCGCGTCTCTTCCACCTTGAAGGTTATTCCAAACCGATCGGCCTTAATAATCTGGAAGTGGACGTCGCCAAAAAACTGACGGGCCGGGTCTTCCGGGTCTGGGCTGTCGGAGTTGAGGAGGTCAACCGTGTTTCTGAACTCAAAGCAAGCTATGACAAGTCTCTCACCGGCGACCTGCTGGAATTCACCGCTGAAGATGCTGCTGATGTCCTGATTCTGGATCTGCAGGACCACGGCTACCAACCACTCTCCACCGAGAAGGAGGTCGTCCGATGAAATACCCAACCTTTCCAAAATCCCAGTTTCTGAACATGCACTCGATTTACCATCTGTTGATTGTCATCAGCTTTTCGCTTCTGACGGCGGCGCAAGCGGTCACGGTTTCCATATCAGTCGCTGATACCTCCACCAATGAAAACAGCAATGCGGCTGTCACCGTTTCGCTTGACACGACCTCTGCAAGTACCATCACCGTCGACTGGCTGACGCTGTCCGGTTCGGCTTTACCCGGCAGTGATTTCACCAGTTCTTCTGGTTCACTGACATTTGATCCGGGCATCTCCAGCCTGACCCTGACCGTTCCCATCAATGACGATAGTACCGATGAACCAGAAGAGACTTTTTCGGTCAAGCTGATCAACCCTGTCAATGCTTCCCTCAACGATGATCTGGCCGCCGTCACCATCCTTGATAATGATGACCCCAGCCAGGTCAGCGTTGCAGATGGCGTTGCCCTTGAAGGCGATTCCGGCACCGTCAACCTCACCTTTGTCGTCAGCCTGGACAAGGCCAGCGGTTACTCGGTCGATGTCGGGGTTGCCACCAGTAGCGGAACGGCTACCTCAGGGGTCGACTTCCAGAACACGGCGTACACCCTCACTTTCTCTCCAGGTGAAACCTCGAAGGCCGCGACGGTACCGGTCAATGGCGATCTGCTGACTGAACCCGACGAAACCTTCTCCCTAGCTATCACCGGTACCAACTACG
>MDTD01112431.1_pt1 | contig 10692 bp, 12 predicted proteins | sample 811221 | NCBI WGS metagenome assembly MDTD01 (sample SAMN05326646, study PRJNA326480) | marine metagenome | isolation source: seawater | place: Pacific Ocean: South West | collected 2011
GAAACAACCTCATACACTTTAGGGTTTACAAGACCATAAACCCGAGGGCCCGGCCACCAAACCCCTCCCCCAACTCATCGTGCCGGGCTCTTTTCTTTTTGTTTAGTAATGACTGTCTCCCAATTTGTTGACGACCGTCACTGAACTCCCGCGCCCACGCACGTAATATCGTGATATGGCACTAACACCTCCACTTATAACAACAGCAGTATCGACAGCTCCTCTCGCAAAACGAGGCTACAAGGCCGCAGAGAAGCTAGTCCAAGAACATAAACCCGACCTCTCCGATCTCTACGTTCCCCGCAAAGAAACGGGAAACGAGGACGTCGACAGGCTAAGCAAGTATGCAAGGCAGTCGGGCCGTCAAGGCGCGGTGGGAGCTCCCGGTCAACAGAGAGGCTTCTCGCAGAGAACCTATCGTAGCAACGTTTACAAGACCGAAGCTGAAGCCGAAGCAGCCTTCCGCCGTCAACGCAACTACCTACTTCGTCCGGGCGGCTGGAACAACAACAGTCCCGGTCTGAGCTACGCCGACGCTCCGAATTGGTCTCATCACGGCAAGGAAGGAAAGAATCAGCCTGTCCAAGCGGGTGACGTTCTCAAGATAGAGGCTCCTATGAAGTCCGACTATTTCGTGGGTATAGAGCGTGTCACGGATATGAACGACAACGTGCAGTTCACCGTGCGTCCTTGCAAAGATCCCAGACTGGGAAACACTCGCGAGACGACTCACTTCTTCAACAACGGCTCTACCCGGACATTCGCTCTCCAGCGAATGGGCAAAGAAGTGATCTTTTCCACCCAGGGAAGAAACGAGCAACTCAACAACGGTTCTCAGTCCGGGCCTTTCAAGGTCATCAACAGCCTGGCCGGCACCGGAATCATTGCCGGCGGCGGCAACTTCTACTGGGATAAATTCGCAGATGGAGTCATGAACAAATGAAGACCGAGACCGAACCCAGACAGGGCCTTTCGAGGATAGTCGTTCCAACTCTCATGATGATTGGAGGCTTCGCTCTCTTCCGGGCCGCCCCAATGGGTGGACCCATAATTCTACTTCCAGCTCTAGGGTTGTCTTTGATGGGATTCATTCGTTTCATTCGGGTCTTCTAGTTTCAAATTCAAGATTCTAAAAGGACGAAACAACCTCATAAACTCAGGGTTTACAAGACCATAACCCGAGGGCCCGGCAAAAGAACCCCTCCCCCAACCCCCAAGACTTAGCCGGGTCCTTTTCTTTTGCCCGGAGGGGGTAAGCAGCGTTTTTTTTCGTCAAAAATCGCACTAGAGCAAACCGGGGCCGTTCTACCGAGGTCCAATTTCACGAAGGGGCATTAATAAAGGCGCCCGGGGGATGTCTTAGACGAGACCAGGCGGGCTCTGGCGTCACTCGGCGAAGAGTTCTTGAGCTTTCTTTGCAGTGACGAGAGCCTTCAATATCCGCTTTACTGCTTGTTGGTCTTCCTTGTCTAACGTTGGAATCGCTCTTACATACTCCGCAAGCTCGGGGTCTAGATTCGGGACATCCAAAGGTGAGGCGATCTCGGTGAACTCGGAGAGCGGCAACTGGAAGACCTCGGCGAACACTTTCAAGGTGGATTCCCGCGGCATGGTCTTGTTCTTTTCATAGCGCGACAGATTCTGAGCCTTGATCCCGAGCCTCTCGCCCAGTTCTTTTTGGCTCCAGCCTCTGGCTTGCCTCAGCGCTTTGATCTTCTCTCCGATAGTCACTCGTACAACCTTATAGGGGAGACGCTTCAACGATTTCGATGAATTTACTAGCCTCTACATCATGAAATGATGAGCCGGACGGAATGAAATGATTATTTGGATGGCTGAGTATAGAGGGCGGGTTAACTGGCCGCGCCGGCTAGATCTTGGAGCTTCTGACAGGTCACCATCGAGTGAAGGACCAGTTTCAGAGCTTTTCTTTGCTCGGGGTTGAGGATGTTGATCTGAGTGACGATCTCCAGAAGCTCGGGGTCTTCGTCGATGAGCTGGAGAGAAGCGGCCGGTTTCAAGTTTTCAAACTCGTCTTCGGAGATCCCGAAAACTCGAGCCAGGTCCTGAAGGTTGCGTGACCTGGGAGTGACGTGGTCTTGCTCCCACCGACTGATCTGCGCGGTCGTCATGCCGAGCTGATTGGCGAGCTCTTTCTGGGTCCAGTTTTTGGACTTCCGTATATCTCTGATCTTTTGACCTAACGTCATGTTCTCACTTTAACCCGAAACTTTGACGATTTACAGAGTCGAAAAGCAAGAAGTGAAACTTTTAAGCGCAACTATTGATCTTTATGTATTTATAAAATATATTTACACGTATCGAGTTCACGCAACAAATTTTCGCTTTTAAGCCCCAGACGGCTCATCCAAGACTAAGTAGAGAGGAACGTTCTATGTCCCCCATTCAAGCTTGGCGCTTTCCGGTGGAGTTAGCTCAAGCCATCACTCTCTTCGTTCATTCAATGAGGTACTTCTAGATGGCCACCATCACCGAGGCCCCTCTCCTCGAACTTTTCCGCTCCCAGGGCCACGAGCTTAAACGAGAGGGCAAGAACTACAAGACCCGCTGCCCGTTCCATCCGGACGACACGCCGAGTCTGTCGGTGAATCCGTCCCAGGGTCTTTGGAGCTGCTTCGGCTGTGGAGCCGGCGGCGACGGTATCACTTTCTTGGAGAAGTCGCTCAACATTTCTTTCGGCGAGGCTGCCGACATCTGGCGCGAGCTTTCGGGTGAAGAGCCCAAGTACACTCGAAATCATCATAAAGGGGAGGGGAAGCCCATGAATAGAGTCGCTGAAACGGTCCGCACTCAGGAAGAGCCGGCACCGCTGACCATCAAGGACATTGCCGTTCTCGGCCGCCTGCAAGAGCTCTACGCGAAGGAGCTGGGAAACAACAAGGAGGCGCTCGCCTATCTGAAGGAGCGGGGCATCACCGACTTCGAGACGATTCGAGCTTTCGGGCTCGGCTATGTGTCGGGCAAGAGTCTCCCGGATTTGAGCGAGGCGGAGAAGACTCATCTGCAAGCTCTCGGTCTGCTGAACGAGAAGGGCAACGAGACGTTCTATCGGTGCATCGTCTGCCCGCTCTACGATGCGAACGGCAACGTCGTCAACTTCTTCGCGCGCTGCGTGCAGCCAGTTGGGTCTAGCCGATCTGCCCCGTCTCATCTCTCTCTACCCGGGCCGCCTCGAGGTTTTGTTCACCGCCAGGCCGCTCGTGGCTCCGGCCAGGTGATCCTGGTGGAGGGCTTTCTGGATGCTCTGGCTTGCTACCAGGCGGGAGTCCGAAATGTCATGCCCATCGGTGGGTGCGGTGCGCGGCTGGATCTGGTGAAGCTTCTCCAGATGAACGGAGTGACTCAGGTTCTTCTGGCCCTGGACCCGGACGAGGCTGGAGACGAGGGGTCGCGAGTCTGGGCCGAGGAGTTGGAGCGTCGGGGTATCGGCTCGGTGCGTGTCCGTCTTGATTGGGACCCGTGCGAGTTCTTCTTGAGAGGGGGAACGGCGTCGGTCTTTCGACACGAGGCCAAGACAGGCGATCTCCTGGGCAAGCCCGCCGACGACTCCGAATACCTCTTAGATTCCCACGGCCTTCTCTATAGAGTCCGGGCCCTCGCAGGGCGGCAGTCAGGGGACAAACTCAAAGTCCAGATCTTCGCTTCGCTCGTGCGCCCAACCCAAACTTGCCGTGCGCAGCACAGGGATGTTTTGAATCTTTATTCTCACAAGACTCGGAAGACTTTTGTGAACGCGGTTCTGAGCCGCTTCGGCTCGACTCTCAAGAAGCTGACCTCCGACGACGTGGAGGACGATCTCCTGACCATCATCGAGGGCCTGGAGACTCGAGCCCGCCAACAGATGGAGGAGCGGGAAGCCGACAAGAGCGTGGAGCCGATGGCCCCGGAAGAGCGGGAGGCGGCTCTCCAATATCTGAGCGAGCCCGGCCTTGTCCGCCGCTTGCAAGACGATATGGAAGCTCTCGGCTACGTGGGAGAAGAGGAGGCGAAACTGCTGGTCTACCTTATCGCCACCAGTCGCAAGCTCCCCCGGCCTCTTTCCGGGATTATCGGTTCCGGGTCCGGTGCCGGCAAGTCTTTCCTCGCGGAGCTGGCCGAGCAGCTGACTCCGCCGGAGGAGGTGGAACTCTTCTCCAAGCTGAGTTCTCAGGCTCTGTATTACCTGCCCAAGGACTACCTCTGTCGAAAACTTCTGATCCTGGAAGAGCGAGCGGGAGGGGAGGGCGCGGACTATGCGATTCGCACACTCCAGACCAAGGACAAGCTCACTCAGGCCGTGGTCTTGAAAGACCCGACGACGGGACGCATGGCCACCCGTCATTATGAGGTCATCGGTCCCATCGCGTATCTGGAGACCACGACCCAGAGTTATCTGAACCCGGAGAACACGAGCCGCTGTTTCGAGATTCCGCTGGACGAGTCGGCCGACCAGACGCGACGCATTCACGAGAGCCAGAGAAAAGCTCGAAGTGTCTTCGGCTTAAAGCGCACCGTCTCCAGGACTGCCGTCCGCAGGACCCACCATAACGCTCAGCGTTTGTTGGAGCAGGTTCGTGTGGTGATCCCTTATGCGGAGGCTCTGACTTTTCCAGACCGTTACCTTCGCACCCGTCGAGACCACGAGCGCTTCCTGTGTCTCATCGAGGCGGTCGCATTCTTACATCAGTTTCAACGAGAGCGAGGAACGGCCGTCGTGGACGGTCGAGAAGTTCCGTTCATCAAGGCCACGGTCGAGGACTACGCTATCGCCTACAAGTTGGCGTTGCGAGTTCTCTGGGTTTCGTTGGATGAGTTGAGTCGATGGGGGAGAGAGCTGGTGGACTCTTGTCGAGAGCAGTATGAAGAAGCTCGAGCCCACAATCCGGATCTCGCCCCGACGGCGGTCAACTGGACCAGGCGTCAACTCCGAGAGTTTCTCGGCTGGCCGGACAAGCGACTTCGAGCCTGTCTCGACGAGCTGGTGAGTCTGGAGTACCTCCGGATCCTGGGAGGCGGGAAGGGCAAGACGTTCATCTACTGCCTCAATCCCGACTTCAGTCATAACCCCCGGGCTCTCGGTCTTCTCACACCCGAGGCCCTTCGGGCCAAAGTTGAGGGAAGCTCTCCTTAACCGCCACCTTGGCAAACCTTGGCAAACCCTGGGCAAGGTGGTTGAAGCCCGACACCATGCCGTCTGCAAGACCCTTGGCACCTTGGCAAAAATCACTAGACCCCTACACTGTATAGCGCTGCGCGGAACAGATTGACGAGCGACTGACGCCAGCAGAGCCCGGTTAGGGAGGAGAGAAACGAATCTCCCCTCGACCAAACCAAAAACTCGCCGTCGACAAAGACTATGGATGAAACCAGAGACATAAACCAGACCAGACCTAAGAGATCTTTCTTTAAAGAGATTGTCTCTTGGGATACCGGAGGTTGGGGGTCTTGCAGACGGCGGGTTGAGTAATCTCTCTCCTCCCTAACCGGCTCTGTGAGCGACCAGGGCGTGATGATGCTACGAGGTTATATCGAAAGCTTTCTGGACGCCTTACGAGTCCAAGAGTATTCGGAGAATACGATCTCTTTGTACAGCTATAACCTCGAACACTTCGCCCGCTGGATTGCAACTCAGGAGGCGATTGAGGGCCTCCAGGACATCGGCCGAGATGAACTCGCGGAGTACCAGTCTTATCTCCTCATCGAGCCCTCGGATCTCACCGGTCGACCCAGAAACGCCGGCACACGAAACCACTTCGCAGCCGCTCTCAAAACCTTCTTCGCTTATCTTGTCGAGGAGGACATTCTGCTTTCCAGTCCGGCTTCTCATCTTGTCTCGGCCAAGACCAAGGCGAGGATCCCCCAGGTTCTCACAGTGAACGAAGTCCTCGCTCTTCTAGCAGCGATTCCGGACGGCACGATCCTGGGTCGTCGAGACCGGGCGGCCTTCGAAGTCATGTACGGAACGGCCATCCGTATTACCGAATTCCTGAAGCTCGATCTTGAAGACCTCTGGTTGAACGAATCCTCTCTTCACATCCGCTTCGGCAAAGGTGGCCGCCCTCGTGTCGTGCCTCTGGTGGGTGAATCCGTTACCACGCTACGAGAGTATTTGAAGTATTCTCGACCCAAGCTCATCACCGGCAAGATGGGTGGAAAGGAGCGCAATCGCACTCCTCACGCCCAGGCTGTCTGGCTTTCGAAAGAAGGCACCAGGTGGAACGACTCTTCGGTGAGAGAGGCTCTCAAGAAGTATGCTCACAAGGCCCGCATCGAGAAGAACGTCACGCCTCACTTGCTTCGCCATTCCTGCGCCACCCATCTCTTGAAGGCGGGAATGGACATCCGCTACATCCAGGTCCTGCTCGGTCACGAGAAGCTCTCCACAACCCAGAAGTACACCCACTTCCACGCCTCCGATCTCCGCGACATCGTCCTCCGCCATCACCCGCGGTCCTGTACCCCAAGGGCACTTCCTCCGGGGCGCGGACGGCAGGTTTGGTCTAGCGATCTTGCGGATGGCTGAGTGTGAGCAAGAATGGGAGTTGGAGCTTGCGCGAAGGTTCATACTGCGTGAGCGTTCTCGCATTCGTACCTGGCTGAGGAGCCGGGACATTCTCTGTGCGTTTCTGGATGAGTTTCACCGTCGCGAGCAGCTTGCTCTAAGAGCCCGGGCCTCTGAGATCCTGGAAGTGATTCTTTCTCTCAATCGACAGAACGCCAATCCCACGAAGCTGCTCTTCGTCGGCATCATCCGAACCTGGTATCACTATCTCTACGAGCTGGGCGAGCTACTCCACCCGATCCATTCCCGACTCATCATAAAGAAGAAGCCGCGTCCCCTTCCAGCTCCTTATCTGTCGTATGAGGAGGTTGAAGAGTGGTTCTCCCTATGTCCCCCGGATTTCGAAGGCCGGCTCGATCTGGCGCTTCTGGAGCTGGTCTACAGCTGCGGATTGCGCGCAGGTGAAGCCTACGCTCTCACCCTCCACGACCTTGACCTCGGCTCCGAGGCTGTCACCATCCGCCGAAGCAAGAACGACGACGGCCGAACTCTTCCGCTCACCGACCAAGCCGCGGCGGCCTTGCACGACTACCTCAAGAGCCGGCCTTCAGGTGGGCGCTATCTCTGGCTCAACGAACAGAAGTGGCGTATTACGCCCAGTCGCCTCAAGAGTCGAATCCGCCGCATCTACCAACCGAAGCTGAGCTTTCGGACGAAGGTATCGCTTCGAATACTACGCCACAGTTTCGCGACCCATCTCTTGCAGAACGGGGCGGACATTCGCGCGATCCAGGTGTTGCTCGGGCATCGTGATATCAGGAACACGGCGATCTACACGCGGATCTATCCGGAGGAGTTGAGGGTGGAGCTGACCAGGGCGAGAAGCGCTCTGAGCCTCTCGACAGCAGGGGCGTTCTGAGTTGAGAGTAAAACAAATTTTGGCGAAACAGAATCCTCGGGCGCAAGACGCTAGTCGTTACGCAGTCCGGGGCGCTCAGGAGAGCTGGGCGATATTAAAAAAGGAGGCAGTCCCATGTTTCGCCGACGTGACTGCACTCCTGTCAAGATCATTGTGGCCGTTGCTACGGTCACATTGATTATCACGGTTCTTATTTTACTAAGAACCTAGACAGGGGTCAATGCTCTGGACGGCTAGCCTTCGGGTTAGTCGTCCCTCTTCGCTCTGCTGAGATCCCATGAGATGATTGAGTTCCAAGTTTATGAGCAAGACCATTGAGTTAGAACGGATGTACGTCTGGAAGTATTCCGGAGAGGAGAACTATCCCGGTTACAACTTTTCCGGTACTCCCGAGAGTTGTGAGCGATTGATAGCCAGTCTGGAACTCTTTGCGGCGAACAGAGTGACTGGTGAGAGATTCATAATGAAGCTACCTCCGGTTACGCGGGTCGCTCTCCGAATAGTGAATAGTCGAAGTTCGGATATTACAAGCTTTCTGAGCATAAAATTGGATTGTAGCCGGCAGGCAGAGTTTCGCGAAAACGGCCAACAGTTGGAGATGAGTTTAGGCCACGAGGACCTGCAGGTCTTCATCGAGGCCCTTAGAGCTATGCGAGACGGAGTCGGTGATTTCGACGCTCTCGGTGCGTATTTCTGGCCCATTCGAGATTGGGTAGAGTAGTTTGATGGAGGCAAGAGATTTCTCGATATGGGGTGTGAGCTTGGGGGACTCGATGGAGAGTCTTTCGTCTGCTCTCGGTGCGCCGACAGTCAAGGAATCCATGCCAGACCGATTGGCCCAGTGGCTTTGGCTTGAAGATGAAGACTATCAAAGACCTCTGCTTTGGGTCTCAGCTCTTGATGGGATTGTTTGTCGCATAGAAGGCAATCGTCTAGAGTACCAAACGGCCACTATTTCAGGACCGAAACCGAATCCAGAGGAAGTCAGCTACTATCTTCCTTTTCTAGAGAAATACGAAGGTTCACGGAAAGATGCTTACTATCGTACAACTGATTTCTATTTGTCAGTGAGCTACTCTGATGTTCGCAATTGCTTCCATCTTACGAATAATCGTGATGCCGAACGTGGCTGGATATACACCAGGCGCTCAGAGGACCTGGCACGAATTTTGATCCGAGGGAGTACGTAAGAGCAGTACTCGCTGGAGAAGAGCCGCCGCCTTTCCCTTGGGAAGAAAACAACCGCTCGTAGGTACTGGAAGAGAAGTTTGATTGCAGAAGAAGAACTAAAAAGAGCATTGTACATTTTGCATCTTGGGCTAGTGGAGATCCGAAACCTTGCCCTTGCTAACGATGCCGAGCAGATAGCCGATCTAGCCGATGCCCTAGAGATATTACCGACAGTCTGTCTGGTCCAGTCCAACTCGCAGCTACGAGAGTATTTGAAGGCCTACACCAGCAAGCACCAAGGCACCCTGATCTCTGACGACATGTGGGACAAAACTGTTTGTACGAACGAGATTGTAGACAGCGCCATCCGCAGCCGGACTTCGGGTTAGGCATTCCCACACATCCACCAAGAGAATCTCTTAAAATGCAATGTAGAGCGTTCCGAGGCCAAGGAATATACCCCTATAGCTTGGCGTCGGCCGGCCAAATCAATGCTGAAAGCGTGGAAGTCTTTGGTCTTCCCGCTGGAGAGTACGGCTCACTCGATGCGGACAGCAACCCGACTCTGATCTACGATGAAGCCGACAAAGAGCCGAGCCATATCGTTTCCAACAGCACGGCGGGTGGAGCTGACAAGGCTGTCACGCTCGGTAACGACACCAAAATCGCTGGGGACGTGAAGGCTTCCGGTGAGATTGAAGTCGACGGGTCTGCCCAGATTCAAGGCAATCTCCTCCCCAACTCAGCTGAGCAGAATCTTCCCAACGTTTCTATCGAGGCTTATGACCCGGCGGGTGAGCCGGACACGTACAACTGGACGGGGTCGCCCGGACCTGACGGGCGGCCGGTGTTGGTGGGTCGGTCGAGGTACCAGGGGAATCTCACTATCGGTGACCTGGATATGGCCGAAGGGCTTCTCTATGTGGACGGGGACGTTACGATTACTGGGACCGTGAAAGGCAAGGGCGCAATTGTGGCGACCGGCAAGATTACGGTGACCGGGTCTATGAACACGAACGCCGACCACGCCGCTCTCGTCGCGAAAGGCGACATCAAGATTCACGGCAACGGCCCCAACTCATCCAAATTCCAGGGCCTGGTCTATTCTGAGAAATCCATCGACATTGCGAAGACGCAGATTATCGGGGCGGCCGTCTCCAAAGACACCGTCGGTACCACGAAGCTCGAAGATGTCCGTGCGATCTCGGTGCCGGAGTTGACGAAGATAGAATTTGAAATTCACGCTACTTTGGAGGAAGCAAAAAAGGATGCGTTTTCGGCTCTTTATGGGGGAAAGCCGATAGGCATTCGAGAGAGTGATGGTACCTTCACCCAACTTGCACCGAATCCAGATACAGTAGGCCTGAAAGGACTTGCTAAGCGGCTCGCCGACAATGACGATTTGCCTGTCCGACCAGGTATCCACGGTAAGACCTGGGAGTTTGGGATGCTAGATGAAAACGGATTCGATCCTGCGCCATCCGAAGCTACGTCCGACTTTTTTGTCGCTGCGGGGCACTGGGGAGACTATGTCTTAGAGCACGATAATGCCAACGTTGAGATTACCGAAATTTTCGGCATAGACCTTAACACCTTGATCTCTCTGGATGTGGAACTTGAAATGATGTACCACACAACGGTGCTACTTAAGAATTAGACCTAGAATCCACAATCACCGTCATTTATCTCAGTAGGCATTGCACCAGTGCTGTCATCGACGTTTCCTGTATTTCCTGCTCCTGTTGGTTGTGGAGTTGTCAATAATGAAAGTTGCTCTACGCTAAGGACGGCCATCCCAATTGGGTTTTCGAAAAGGAGATAGGTTCCGTCATTTGTGTTGTCTTCCAGGTCTAGGCAGAACATAGAATCACCGGTGACTTGAATTTCAAATGCGTCTCCTGTCACAGTATTGTTTCCTTGGGCAACATTGCCGACAACAGAAGCAGCGACGTTACTAGTCGATGTGCTACCTATTAATACAGCAGCCAGACCATTTCCCGTCATCGTATTGTTTGTCACAATAATTGTTGCCGAGTCCGAGTCGACGGTTCGAAAGGCGACACCGCTGCCTGCCAAGTTTGTGAAGCTATTTGAGTCGACA
>MDTD01131718.1_pt1 | contig 10692 bp, 16 predicted proteins | sample 811221 | NCBI WGS metagenome assembly MDTD01 (sample SAMN05326646, study PRJNA326480) | marine metagenome | isolation source: seawater | place: Pacific Ocean: South West | collected 2011
ACACAGCACGCAACGTTGTTTATGATGCATTTGATGTGATCGAGCAGAGAACTAAGTCGGATGCTTTGGAAGTATTCAAGAAAGCTGTATCGAATGTAGCTCCGGTGCTGGAAGTAAGATCCAGAAGAGTTGGTGGTGCAACATATCAGGTGCCGGTTGATGTTCGCGAAGAACGCAGAATTGCTCTTGCACTCAGATGGTTAAAAGTTTATTCTAAAGCAAGACGCGACAAAACAATGTCGCTGAAACTAGCTGCAGAAATAATTGCGGCAGCAAATGGTGAAGGTGCTTCTGTTAAGAAGCGTGACGATACTCACAGAATGGCTGAAGCAAACAAGGCCTTTGCACACTTTAAGTGGTAAACGGAAAGGCAGAAATAAAAAAATGTTACGTTCTTTGTCAATTGAATTTTCCTTTCAGTTAGCATAATGGCAAAACGAATAGCCAAATCGAAGCTTAGGAATATCGGCATAATGGCTCATATAGACGCCGGTAAGACAACAACCACCGAAAGGATGTTGTTTTACTCGGGCTATCTTCATAAAATCGGGGAAGTAGATGACGGTACGGCCTTTATGGACTACATGCAGCAAGAGAGAGAGAGAGGCATCACGATTATGTCCGCTGCTACGACTAGTTTCTGGGATGATCATCAGATTAATATCATTGACACTCCGGGACATGTCGACTTCACTGCTGAAGTGCAGAGATCCCTTAGGGTCTTAGACGGTGCAATTGCACTGTTCTGTGCAGTAGGTGGTGTGGAGCCACAATCGGAAACGGTATGGCACCAGGCGGATATGTATAAGGTACCTCGCATAGCTTACGTAAATAAAATGGATAGAATGGGCGCCGATTACGACAATGTGCTTCAGATGATGCGAGACAGGTTAAATGCTAATCCGGTGGCAGTAGAAATACCCATCGGTGCTGAAGATGAATTCGCAGGTATTATTGATTTAATCAAAATGAAGGCAGTTTACTTCGATGAAGATTCCCACGGGATGAACTTCGAGGAAGGCGAAATTCCGGATGATTATCTCGAAAAAGCAGAAAAATACCGATCAGACATGGTAGAAGCTGCCGCTGAGATGGACGATGAGTTACTCATCAAATATCTCGATGGCGAAGAGCTGACTACCGAAGAAATCAAGACTGGATTGCGCCTTGGAGTGATCAAGGCAAAGTTCATACCGGTCTTTTGCGGCTCGTCCTTACGCAACATTGGAGTCCAGCCATTGCTGGATGCCGTGATAGACTACCTCCCATCACCTCTCGAAGTAACATATCAAGATGGTTTCGATTTAAAAGATTCGGAAAAAACATTATCCAGAAAGCCTGGCGACAAGGAGAGTTTCTCTGCGTTAGCGTTCAAGATACTGACTGATCCTTTTGTTGGTCGTTTGACCTTCATCAGAATTTACTCAGGAGTATTGAAAGTTGGCGAGCAGGTACTCAACTCAGCCACTGGCAAAAAAGAGAAGATCGGAAAGATCGTCAAGATCTACGCGAACAAGCGCGAAGAAGTCCAGGAAGCTGTAGCAGGCGATATTGTTGCCATACCGGCAATGAGATTTACTCGCACAGGCGACACTCTCTGCGACCAAAAGGATCCGATCCTATACGAAAAGATTCAATTTGCAGATCCTGTGATCAATGAATCGATCGAAGCGAAAACGCTTGCAGATCAAGATAAATTGATTGCAGCATTAGACAAACTGGAAGAAGAAGATCCGACATTTCGTCATTATATAGACGAAGAGAGTGGTCAGTTACTAATAAGCGGAGTTGGTGAGCTTCATTTGGAAATTATCGTCGACAGGCTCAATCGCGAGTTTAGCCTTCCGGTCAAGGTTGGTAAGCCGCAGGTAGCGTATCGCGAGACTATCCGGGATGCAGTCAAGCAGGAAGGTCTCTTCGACAAACAAGCAGCCGGCAAACATCAGTTCGGCCGAGTTTGGTTGAAGTTGGAACCTGCCAAAAGGGAAGAAGGAATCGTAGTTAACATTGAAGTTAGCGAAGACAAAGTCCCGAAGGAATTTCACGAAGCAATCAGAAGCGGAATCAGGGAAGCGATGCAATTTGGCCCACAGGGATACCAGGTGATCGATGTCAAAGCAACGGTATATGATGGATCTTACGACGAGGAAAATTCACAGGAATTAGCATATAAAATAGCTGCTTCGATTGCAGCTAAGGATGGTCTGAGAAAGGCAAATCCGATATTGCTCGAGCCGATTTTTGAGGTAGAAATAGTATCTCCGGAGGAATACACAGGTGATATTATAGCAGATTTCTCATCGCGGCGCGGCAGAGTAGACGGAATTGAACAACGAGGGCCACTGCAAGTGATTAAGGGAAATGCCCCGCTGTCGGAGATGTTCGGTTATGTAACGAACTTAAGATCAAACAGCCAGGGCAGGGCAAGCTTCACGATGACTTTCAGTCATTACGAGCCTGTAGTGATAAAGCAAACAAGCTATTGATATATAAATTAGATAAATAATTATTTTTTTAGTTTTTAATTGAATTAATAAGGAGCCAATGAGATGGCTAAAGAGAAATTTGATCGCAGTAAACCACACGTGAACGTTGGAACAATCGGACACGTGGACCACGGAAAAACAACTTTGACAGCTGCCATTACTATGGGTTTGGCAAAGAAAACTGCCGGTGCTGAAGTACGTACATTCGATTCTATCGATAACGCCCCGGAAGAACGTGCACGTGGTATAACTATTGCAACTGCTCACGTAGAATACGAAACTGATAATCGTCACTACGCACACGTAGACTGCCCAGGTCACGCGGATTATATCAAAAACATGATCACAGGTGCTGCTCAGATGGACGGTGCAATTTTGGTATGTGCTGCTACTGACGGTCCTATGCCTCAAACACGCGAACACATCCTTCTAGCTCGCCAGGTTGGTGTGCCACGTATCGTTGTGTTCATGAACAAAGTTGATATTGCTGACGAAGAACTTCTCGAACTAGTAGAGATGGAACTTCGCGAACTATTGTCAGATTATGAATTCCCTGGCGACGATATTCCGATTATCCCGGGATCAGCTCTTCACGCTCTCGAAGCTGGCTCTTCGCCAGATGCTGGTGCTGACGATCCTCGCTTGGAATGTATCTATAAATTGATGGACGAAGTTGATACATATATCCCAACTCCAGAACGCGATTCCGATAAACCATTGCTTATGCCTGTAGAGGACGTATTCTCGATCACTGGTCGCGGTACTGTTGCAACTGGTAGAATCGAACGCGGCATTGTAAGAGTTTCTGAAGAAGTAGAAATCGTTGGATTCGGCTTGCAGAAGAAAACAACTTGTACTGGTGTTGAGATGTTCCGTAAGCTTCTTGACGAAGGTCAAGCTGGCGATAACGTAGGTCTACTACTTCGTGGTATCGACAAAAACGAAATCGAACGCGGCATGGTAATTTCTAAAGTTGGCTCGATCACGCCTCACCACAAGTTCAATGCTCAGGTTTATGTATTGACAAAAGAAGAGGGTGGACGCCATACACCATTCTTTAGCGGCTATCGCCCACAGTTTTATTTCCGTACGACTGACGTAACTGGATCATTGGATCTTCCTGAAGGTACAGAAATGGTAATGCCAGGCGATAACGTTGACAAACTGTTGATCGAATTGATCACGCCAGTAGCTATGGAAGAAGGATTGCGTTTTGCGATTCGCGAAGGCGGAAGAACTGTAGGTTCCGGTATCGTAACAAAGATTATTGAATAGTATTAGAAATCTGGGTATGCTTTTTTTAGAAAGGCATACCCAAATTATTTTATTGAGAATTGGAGTAGAACGTGGCAACGCAAAGAATTCGCATAAAGTTAAAATCATACGATCATAATCTGATTGACAAATCAGCAGAGAGGATCGTACGTACTATAAAACAGACTGGTGCCGTTGTCTCTGGACCTATACCTTTGCCAACTAGGAGAACTATTTATACTGTCAATCGTTCGCCACACGTGGACAAGAAATCACGCGAGCAGTTTGAAGCAAGAATTCATAAAAGACTAATTGACATATTCAGTTCAACACAAAGAACAATTGATGCTCTAATGCGCTTGGAATTGCCGGCTGGCGTCGATGTTGAAGTAAAAGTGTAAATCTAAGGAGTAATTCAAATGACTGCTGCTATATTAGGGAAAAAACTTGGAATGACGAGCTTGTATACTGACGAAGGTATGCACATACCTTGCACTGTAGTTAAGGCCGGTCCATGCCCTATAATACAAATCAAGACAAAGGATAATGATGGTTACTCTGCTGTTCAGATCGGATTTGACGAAGTGCCGGAGAGAAAAGTGAATAAGCCGACTCTTGGTCATTTCAAGAAAGCCGGTATCAAGCCGGTACGCTTTCTGAAGGAATTCAGAGACCCTAAACAGGACTATGAAGTTGGGATGGAGCTCTCGGTAGAGCAATTCCAAATTGGAGATAAGGTAAGAATTTCCGGTACAGGAAAAGGCAGGGGCTTCCAGGGCGTAATGAAAAGACATGGCTTCGGTGGTGTGGGTATGACATCGCACGGTCAGTCCGACAGACAAAGACACCCGGGTTCGGTTGGTCAGTCTTCATATCCATCCAGAATCATCAAGGGTGTGAGAATGGCCGGAAGAATGGGCGGAAAAAGAGTAACAGTGAGAAATATTGAAATCGTAGAAATTATTCCAGAGCAGAATCTTATTCTTATCAAAGGTTCGGTTCCGGGATCCGTAAATTCACTATTGGAAATAGTTAAGCAATAAGATACGGTAGTAAAATGCAAATAGATGTTTATACAAAAGATGGTAGCCAAAACGGCCAGGTAGATCTAAGCGACGAAATCTTCGCAGTCGAACCAAACGAGCATGCAATGCACCTCGATGTGGTTTCGTACCTGGCGCACCAAAGACAAGGAACTGCAAAAACCAAAACTCGCTCGGAAGTGAGAGGTGGCGGTAAAAAACCTTGGAGGCAAAAAGGCAGAGGCACTGCCAGAGCCGGTTCCACAAGATCACCTTTGTGGGTAGGCGGCGGCACTATTCACGGGCCAAAACCCCGCGAATACAAACAAAAACTGCCTAAGAAAGTAAAAAGATTAGCCAGGAAATCGGCATTGTCAGTCCGCTTGCAGGAAAACAGCATCAAGATCGTTGAGGATTTCTCGCTCGATCAGATCAAGACAAAATCCATGGTGGAAATAATTGGGAATCTCCAATTGACGGACGAGAAGACACTTATTCTGATTCCAGAGCTAGACAACAAAGTTTATATGTCCTCCAGAAATATCCCTGGCGTATCTGTAAACTTAGCTGACAAAATTTCGACATACGATATTCTTAACCACAAGAGGCTCCTGATTTTCCGTGGAGCACTAGAAAAGATCGAGAATACTTTTAAATAAAATCCGGATGGATGAAATGCAAGAAATTATAAAAAGACCGGTTATTACAGAAAAAGCTATGAAGCTGGGAGAGCTCGGACAGTATGTATTTGAAGTGGCTGATAATTCCAACAAGATTGAAATTAAAAAAGCTATCGAAGGTATGTTCGAAGTGGAAGTCAAGTCTGTCCGTACCGTTCGCCAAAAAGGCAAGCGCAAGACTCGCATGACGCGCCGCGGCTATATCCGGGGCAACACCGCGCTCAAGAAAAAAGCTTATGTAACATTGAAAGAAGGCCACACTATAGATATGGTAGATGTTGGCGCACAAGGCGAATAATTTTTGTTAACATGACCTTGAAGAAAAGATAATGGGACTTAGAACATTAAAACCGATAACACCAGGTACTCGCTTCTACTCATTGAGTACTTTTGAAGAGATTACCACTAATAGGCCTTACAAACCGCTTACTCTTCCTTTGAAGAAATCCGGCGGCAGGAACAATACGGGTCGCATTACGTCACGTCACCGTGGTGGTGGACATAAGAGAAGATACAGAATCATCGATTTCAAAAGAAACAAGATCGGGGTTCCTGCAGAAGTTATGACAATTGAGTATGATCCGAATCGTACGGCACGCATTGCTCTTCTTAAGTACGAAGATGGCGAATTCCGCTATATCCTGGCTCCAGATAAAATCAAAGTAGGCGATACTTTGCTGGCCGGACCGGATGCTGAGTACAAAGACGGAAATGCATTGCAGCTGAGAAACATTCCGGTTGGTCTTTATATACATAACGTAGAAATGAAGCCTGGCAAGGGCGGCCAAATGGTTCGCAGTGCAGGCACGCAAGCTCAGCTTGTGGCTGTAGACGAAAAGTTTGCACAGATCAAGATGCCATCAGGCGAGATCAGAATGATTCCTGCCAATTGCATGGCTACTCTCGGCACAGTATCAAACTCAGAGCACTTGAATATACTTTGGGGTAAAGCCGGACGTAAGCGCTGGAAGGGTGTTCGCCCGCAAACACGTGCGATGTGTATGAACCCAATCGATCACCCTATGGGCGGTGGAGAAGGTGCATCGAAATCCGGTGGTGGCCGTCAGCATCCAAGTTCACCTTGGGGACTATATGCTAAGGGTAAGAGAACACGTAAAAAAGGTAAAGCATCAAATAAATATATTGTACGTAAGAGAAAAAAGTAAACTAGGAAATCCACATGGCAAGATCATTAAAAAAGGGATTCTACATCTACTACAAGCTTCAAAGAAAGATCGACGCATTGAACGAATCTTCGAAGAAACAGGTAGTGAAGACGTGGTCGAGATCATCGACAATCTCACCGGACTTCGTAGGGCATACGATTGCCGTACACAATGGCCATAAATTTATTCCGGTATATGTTACTGAGAACATGGTTGGTCATAAATTGGGTGAATTCAGTCCGACAAGAAATTATCGCGGACACGCGGGTCACAGAAAAGAGGCACGTAGTGCTGGTAAGAAATAATAATGGAGTAAAATGATGGAAGCTAGAGCACTAAAAAAATACATACGTTCATCGCCCCGCAAGATGCGTTTGGTCATTGACATGATTCGCGGAAAGAATGCAGCCGAAGCGCTGAATATTCTTAGATTCTCGACCAAGCACGCTGCTCGCGATGCTGAGAAGGTACTGCGTTCTGCTATTGCAAATCTGTCTAACGAAGACGAGAACCTTGCAAACATCAATTTCACCGATGTAGTAGTTAAGCAAGTTTTCGTTGATTGCGGACCGACTATGAAGAGAATTCAACCGGCTCCTATGGGCAGGGCTTACAGAATCAGAAAGCGTAGCAATCACTTGACAATAGTAGTAGCAACTGAAGAAGAAACAAACTAATATTATAAGGAGTTAATTTTGGGACAGAAAACTAATCCGGTAGGACTTCGTCTGGGTATCATCAGGCAATGGGACGCCAATTGGTTCGATGAAAAAGATGTTGCCGGTAAACTTGCCGAAGACATGAAGGTTCGCAAATACATCAAGAGCCGTCTGAAAAAAGCAGGTGTGGCAAGAGTTATTTTGGAGCGTACGGCTAAGCAATTGAGAATCACGATCAACACTTCTCGTCCCGGTGTAATCATCGGACGCTCGGGTAAGGACATCACCCAGCTGGAAGAAGAGATCAAGAAACTAACCGGACGTAAAGAAGTCAAAATCTTGATCAGCGAGATCAAGCGCCCGGAATTAGACGCGACATTGGTTGCACAAAATATAGCTCAACAGCTTGAAGGAAGAATTTCATTCCGCCGCGCTATGAAGCAATCTGTTGCTGCAGCGATGAGAATGGGAGCAGTTGGTATTAAGGTGATGTGCTCGGGACGCCTCGGCGGTGCCGAAATGGCAAGAACTGAACAGTACAAGGAAGGTAGAATTCCATTGCACACATTGAGAGCTGAGATTGACTATGCAACTGCAACTGCACAGACAATTTACGGATCGCTGGGTGTTAAGGTTTGGATCTCCAAGGGTGAGATTATTGGCAAGGCATTTAAATAGAACTGTGTTCACATGTTAGATGCGCAAATTTTGGTAATTGGTATTAGTAGAAGAAATTAAGAAAGAAAGTAACGATGTTACTTCCAAAGAGAACAAAATATCGCAAGTCGCAACGCGGCAGGAATCGCGGAAAAGCCCAAAGAGGACATTTGGTAACATTTGGTTCTTATGGCCTGAAAGCACTGAATCATGCTTGGATTACTAATCGCCAGATTGAATCTGCTCGTATCGCTATCAACAGATACTTGAAACGTGACGGTAAAGTATGGATCAGAATATTTCCGGATAAATCATATACCAAGAAGCCGCTCGAGACTCGTCAGGGTAAGGGTAAAGGTGCTCCCGAAGGTTGGGTAGCAGTAGTTAAACCGGGCAGGATTATGTTCGAAGTAGACGGTGTATCCGAAGAATCAGCAAAAGAAGCTATGAGACTGGCATCGCACAAGCTGCCGATCAAGACAAAATTTGTTACTCGTATCGACCTTATGCACTAGAAGCATTACTGGTAAGAGTATTACAATAGAATATTTATAAGAAATAATACATGGAATAAAGACATGAAGCCGCGCAAAGCAAGCGATATTAGAGAACTAACCGACGAGGAAATCCTTCTCTCGATCGAGGAAGCCAAGGAAACTTTGGCAAAGCAGGGCTTCCAACATGCACTTTCGCAATTGCATGATACCGCGTATCTGAAAATTTTGAAGAAAGATATCGCAAGAATGAAAACTGTTTTAAAAGAACGCAGTAAAGCTAAAAACTAATGGAACATTGAAATGGATAATGCACAAATTCAAGAAAATTTAGCTGAACAAAATGAGCAGACTGCTGCGGCAGAAGTTGCTGCAGAAATGCCGCCTGCCGAAGTTCAAACAACTGCTACTGAAGAGCCTAAGCAAGAGGCCGTGTCAGCAGCTCCGAAGCAAAAGGGCAGAAAGAGAATTCTTACAGGTAAAGTGGTTTCGAACAAGGGCGACAAGACTATTATCGTGAAGGTTGAGCGCCAGGTGGCACATCCTCTTTACAAGAAATATTACAAGAAAAGTAATAAGTTCATGGCTCACGACGAAAACAATGATTGCAACATCGGCGACCTGGTGAAGGTAGAAGAGCATAAGCCCCTAAGCAAAAGGAAAAGATGGAATTTAATTGAGATAATAACACGAGCCAAGTAATCTATAAGGAGATAAATCATGGTTCAAGAAGAAACCAATCTAGTTGTGGCCGATAATTCCGGAGCAAAGAAAGTACGATGCATCAGAGTATTGGGCGGTCACGGAAAGAAATATGCGAAATTAGGAGATCAGGTTGTTGTTACCGTAAAAGCAGCAATTCCTAACTCCAACGTTAAGAAAGGTGAAGTTTGCAGGGCTGTCATCGTAAGAACTGCAAAAGAAATACGCAGAAGAGACGGATCATTTGTCCGCTTCGATGACAATGCTGCAGTTATTCTAAATGCAAGTGGCGAACCACGCGGAACTCGTATCTTCGGTCCGGTAGCTCGCGAATTGCGCGAAAAAAATTATATGAAAATTGTTTCTCTTGCTCCAGAAGTATTATAAACGGTGGACGAAATGAAATTTAAAATTAAAAAAGGCGACGTAGTGCAAGTCATTGCCGGCAATGGGCGAGGCTTAACAGGCAGAGTACTCAAAGTAGATAAAGAAAAATTGAGAGTCGAGCTCGATAGCGATTCCAAATATCTGACTAAGAGAGTACACGAAAAACCAAATCCTCAGAACCAACAGGGCGGTATTGTCCAAAAAGCCAGAGCTATTCACTACTCGAATGTAATGGTTGTGGACTCCGACGGCGAGCCGACTCGTATTGGCATCAAGGAAGTAGAAAAAGGCGGAAGAAAAGAAAAAGTTCGCTTTGCTAAATCAAACGGAAAAGATTTTAATTAAAATAAAAGAAAATAGTCATGGCAAGAAAATCAGGTTCAATGGCAGCGATGCCAAAGAAACTCGACCTCAAGCCCGAAGGCAAGAGACTCGAGGACGTAAAAGATAAAAGCACTCCCAAGCCAAGACTCGAGGGCTTTTACAGGGAAAAAGTAGTGCCTGCTCTCATGAAAAAATTTGAATATAGTTCAATCATGCAGGTGCCTAAGCTAGAGAAAATCTCTTTGAATATGGGCGTCGGTCAGGCTACTCAGGATGTGAAATTATTGCAGGCAGCAATGAATGAATTGGAATTGATTGCCGGTCAGAGACCATGCCTGACAAGAGCGAAGAATTCGATTTCGAACTTTAAGTTGCGTGCGGGCATGCCAATTGGTTGCCGCGTTACATTGCGACGTGCGAGAATGTATGAATTTTTGGATAGATTCATCAATATTACTTCTCCTCGTATCCGTGACTTTAGAGGATTTTCTGACAAGAGCTTCGATGGCCGTGGTAACTACACTATCGGTATCAAAGAACAGATTATCTTCCCTGAGATCGATGTAGATAAAGTAAATAAAATCAGCGGTCTTGATATAACATTTGTAATGAGTGCACCGACTGACGAAGAAGCACACGCATTACTACAAGAATTTGGTTTTCCTTTCCGTAAACGCGAGGTAGAAAATGTCTAAAAGATCTGTTTTCGCTAGAAACGAAAAAAGAAAAAAGCTTGTTGATAAATATGCTAAGAGACGCCAGGAACTCAAAGAGGCAGGAGATCAGGAGGGTTTGCAAAAACTTCCTCGCAACTCAAGCCCTTGCCGCGTACAAAATCGCTGCTCGATGACTGGTCGCCCA
>MDTD01132931.1_pt1 | contig 10692 bp, 2 predicted proteins | sample 811221 | NCBI WGS metagenome assembly MDTD01 (sample SAMN05326646, study PRJNA326480) | marine metagenome | isolation source: seawater | place: Pacific Ocean: South West | collected 2011
GAGCGAGAACGTGGTATTACTATTAAAAGTCACGCCATACAAATGGACTATTTGTATGAGGGTAAAAAATACACACTTAACCTTATTGATACCCCCGGACACGTAGACTTTTCATACGAAGTATCTCGTTCAATAGCTGCCTGCGAAGGCGCATTGTTAATTGTTGATGCAGCACAGGGTATTCAGGCTCAAACAATTTCAAACCTTTATTTAGCATTAGATCAAGGGCTTGAAATTATACCGATATTAAATAAGATGGATTTACCGGGAGCAATGCCCGAAGAGGTAAAAGACCAAATTATTGAGCTTATTGGCTGTAATGACGAAGATATAATACCTGCCAGTGGTAAAACAGGCATGGGAATACCTGAGATATTAAGTGCTATTATAGAGCGTATACATGCGCCAAAGGGAAATCCTGATGCGCCTCTTAAAGCATTGGTTTTCGATTCAGTTTTTAACTCATTTCGTGGTGTAATCGGTTACTTTAAAGTAGTTGATGGCGTTATGAAAAGTGGTGATAAGGTGAAGTTTATGAATACGGCGAAAGAATATTACGCCGAAGAGATAGGTGTATTACGCCTTGAAAAAGAACCACGCAAAGAAGTAAAAACAGGCGATGTAGGTTATATAATCTCAGGGGTTAAAGAAGCCCGCGAAGTAAAGGTAGGTGATACCATTACTACTTCGTTAAATCCTACCAAAGAAAGTATACGTGGTTTTGAAGATGTGAAACCAATGGTGTTTGCAGGTATTTACCCTGTTGATACTGAGGATTTTGAAGAGCTGAGGGAGAGTATGTATAAACTACAACTAAACGATGCTTCGTTGGTATTTGAGCCTGAATCATCGGCAGCTTTGGGTTTTGGTTTCCGTTGCGGCTTTTTAGGCATGTTGCACATGGAGATTATACAAGAGCGCTTGGAACGTGAGTTTGACATGACTGTAATCACTACTGTGCCCAACGTATCGTACCATGCGTATACTACTAAAAACGAAGAAATAATAGTAAATAACCCAAGCGATTTGCCCGACCCGTCAAAATTGGATAGGGTAGAAGAGCCTTTTGTATTAATACAAATTATTACCAGTTCCGATTTTGTTGGTTCTGTAATGTCGTTATGCTTAGGTCGCAGGGGAATACTTAAAAATCAAATATACCTTACCACTTCTCGTGTTGAGTTGAATTTTGAGATACCAATGGCTGAGGTGGTGTTTGACTTTTATGATAAACTAAAAACAGTTTCTAAAGGGTACGCTTCTTTAGATTACCATCCGATTGATTATAGAGAATCGAGCCTAGTGAAGTTGGATATATTTTTGAATAAAGAGCCAGTTGATGCCTTATCGGCAGTAATACATCGCGATCGTGCATACGAGTGGGGCAAGAAGATTTGTGAAAAACTGAAAGAACTTATCCCAAAACAACAGTTTGAGATTGCTATACAGGCGGGTATTGGTGCTAAGATTATTGCCCGTGAAAGCATTTCTGCATTACGTAAAGACGTAACTGCCAAATGTTATGGTGGTGATATAAGCCGTAAGCGTAAGCTGCTTGAAAAACAGAAAAAAGGTAAAAAACGTATGCGCCAAGTAGGTAATGTTGAGGTTCCTCAACAAGCATTTATGGCTGTATTGAAAATTGAGTAGTATTTAAACTAACGTATAAATTAATGGGTGGGGATTTTCTTCACCCATTTTTTTTCGCTTGGGTAATATTGATAGTAAAATTCGGGTTTAAGTTTTTTTCTATCAGATATTGCTTCTGAATACGTTTCAGGGTTATCTCTATCTTCTGCTTTTATATTTAATCTATAAAACTCTATTTTGTTAGTGTTAAAGTTATAATCATACACCACTGACCAAGGTGTATCTCGGTATTCCTTCCTGTCAATTGTATCAAGTGTTTTTGGATTAATGAAATATTGGTCTTGTGAGTTGTTAAAAGAATATATTGTATCAAGTTCTTCCTCTGTTAAGGCATTTTCATCATCAGACCTATAATACATGTCTAAATCCCATTGATAGAAGAAATTGCTTTGTTCTGCTAACGGGTATGAAAAAAGTAGCTCATTATTTTCAATATCAATAATATTTAAACTCTCAACCCAATATTCGCCATAGGTCATAACAATTGAATAGCCGTTATGAATGTTATTTAGCTGGGTGATAAAAACAACACATCTATGATTATTAATTATAGTATCCCAAGGTGTAATTGTAGTGAAGTAGGGTATTGTCGCTGGTAAATTCCAAATACGAAAAAGCTCCCCTTCTTTTATTGCTATATGCACATTTGAACAATAATATCCTCCTCCCATAAAACTACTAAACCATTGACCGATGAAATAATAATTTTCTCCTTCAACAAAATCACCGTTATCATTTATAAATAAGAAATTATTCTCTTCAGCATACTTATGTATATCCTCTACCCAAAAAATGCTATCGGGTTTTGCAGTATAAATTAGGTTAGTAGTATCATCTTGCCATTGGCAAAATGATACAAAAGGGGCTAGCAAAGCAACAAAGAAACCTATAATTTTCATCTATAGTAAATGTAACAAAAAAGGCCGTTTAGCTATGCTAAACGGCCTTAAATATTTTATTGGGAAGCTTGATTATTGCACTACTACAGTTTTGTTCACTTTGTTTGTGCCATCATAAACGGTAACAAAGTACACACCTTTGGGTTGGCCTTCAAGGTTTATTGATAGGCTACCGGGGTTTTCAAACAATATATCTTCGTATAAAGCTTTGCCTGTCATATCAAACACAGCTACTGTAAGTGTATTGCTCACTGGTACTTGTCCTAAATCAATAGTTAGCCTACCACTGGTAGGGTTAGGGTATACATTCACCAACTCGTCTAAAGTAACAGTTTTTATTCCTGCAGGGAATACTGATATATAGTTAGCATTGGTTTTTGTGTTGTTACCTAGTGGGTTGGTTACTTTTAATGCTACAGTGTATATACCATTTTGGCTAAACATAACCTTAGGGTTTTGTGATGATGCACCTGTACCGCCTACATATTGCACCGTACTGGGTGTAATAGTCCAATCCCATTGTATAGGGTTATTGGTACTTTTATCAGTAAGGAATAATGTGTCTTGAGGAGAAAGAGCCATTTTATCAGCAGAAAAATCAGCTATTGGGGCATTACCACCACCTGTATTACTTACGTTGATATAGTTGTTACGTGTTTTTACGTTTGAGCCATACGCATTAGTAGCTGTAAGTTTTATGGTATAACTGCCACTTTGGGTAAAGGTTATTTTGGGGTTTGGGCTAGTGGCACTGGTACCGCTAGTAAAGCTAACACCTGCGCTTGGGGTAACTTCCCACAGATAGCTTGTTGGTGAGTTTAGCGAGGTATTATCAAAGGTGGCTTCAACATTTACGTTTATACTGGTAGAAAATGTGCTAAAATCAGCAACGGGTTTCAAATCAATAGCACGTATGGTATGGTTGCGAACATCGGTTACATACAAAACATCTTTTGAAGCATTAAAAGCTAATTGACCTGGGAAATCAAAACGGGCATCTGTACTTTGTCCATCAGTTGTTCCATTGGTATTGTACTTTCCAGCTACAGTTGTTACCTGTCCGCCGCTTATTTTGCGTATGGTATTGGCTTGACCGTTACGACCGTCAGCAACAAATATATTGTTAAAGGCATCAATGGCTAAACCGTTTGGCGATGCAAATGTGGCCGACATGGCAGCACCGTCATCACCTCCTTGGCTTCCACTTCCAGCTATTGTAGTAACCATATTAGTGCTTAGGTCTATACTGCGTATGTTGCGGTTGGCAACATCAGCTACTAAAAGAGTGGTACTGTTTAATAATTCTACCGATACAGGTAAATCAAATTTGGCTGTTGCTGCTGCTCCATCATCATTGCCATAAACACCAGGTACACCAGCTAATAGAGAAACAGTTCCGTCAGTAGCAATTTTACGTATACAGGCATTAAAAGCATCTGCAACATAAATTACACCATCAGTATTAACTGCAACATCCATAGGTGTATCAAAGCGAGCGGCAGTGCCTACACCATTTTGGTAGCTACCTATGCCAGCACCCGGTCCGGGGGCTTCACCAGCAAAGGTGGTAACTACTTGGCCGCTACCTGCTGATACAAAGTTGGTTATTTTGCGTATGCAATGGTTTTGGGCATCGGCTACGTATAGGTTGCCACTGGCATCAAGGGCAATACCCATGGGGGTATTAAAACGTGTAGTAGTGCTTGTGCCGTTTATATAGCCGGCTGTTAATCCTGTATTTGGGTCTCCTGTAGATCCGGCACGAGTGTATACATTGTCTTCACTAGGGTTGTATAGGCGTATGCGGTGCCCAAATTGTTCGCTTATATAAATACGTCCGCTACCATCAATGGCTATACCATAAGGTTCGTTAAATAATGCACTAGCAAGTTTTGTAGTTACTACATTACTAGCTCCGCTTCCCGCTTGACCAGCAAAGGTGCTAACAGTTTGAGCATTTATTTGCGGACATAGCAAGCAAATTACAAAGGATAAAAGAGTAATTCTAAAATAATTCATAGTCATCGGTTTTGCACAATGTTATAGAAATATCTTAAAATATAAAAGCCTTGTATAAGGCTTTTATATTTAGGGGTAGTTCATAGATTAAAATTAAAAAGCCTTCGAGGATAATTCCTCGAAGGCTTATAATATAGAATTGGTTTTACTAAAACTTATTTAGCAATAGTGAAACGCAGTACTGCTTGGTTTTGGCTTTGTTGTATTCTAGCCATATAAACACCCGCAGGTAAAGTAGTAAGGTCGATAGACATTGTTTCTGTTAAAGCATTTACTTTTACTTCATGTATAGTTCTTCCCGTCATATCAGTAATACTTAAAATAGCATCTTCAGCTAGTGCATTACCGAAATTTATTGTGAACGATCCATTAGAAGGATTAGGATAAAGGTTCATTTTAGAAGCAAAGTCTTCGTTTACAGAAGTAGTATTAGCACCAACAGTTACTACCCTGCATACTTGGTTAGAAGCATTGCCTGATGGGTCGGTTACTTGGTAGCAAATGCTGTATACACCTTCAGTTATATAATCAATATTTGAAGTTATATCCATCAAGCCGGCCAATGTAGTGCTATCGTAATAGTTGTCTACTATTTTAACACCGGCATCGTTATACAGTTGCCAGCGTTGTACAGTTATTGTTGGTAACCCTTTCAAGTATAATACAGGTGCTGTACGATCAACAACTTTTACAATACGAGTTACCGTAGTTGCATTATTGTTCTCACAATCTACTGCAGAGTATGTTAATGTGTAATTACCCAATACTTCATTGTTAGGAGCTGTATCAACATCCCACTGAACATTTTGACAATAGTTGTCGGTTACTTTAGCACCTTGCTCAAAGTAGTCAGTGTGTACGTCTATTACTACTGTGTCTTTTCCAATTAACTTAATAACAGGCAATGTGTTGTCTTGCACATCAATGTACCTTGTGGTAATTGTAATATTGCCAGAACTATCAGTAGCTGTATAAGTTATTGGGTATATGCCCACTGTAGAAAGATTTACCATGTTTTGGTTGACAATAATATTTACGCCTGCGTAATAGTTGTCAGTACCTGTATACCCGGGTTCTGTATATGTGGTATTTACTTCAACCACTACTGTATCGTTACCGGTAAGGGTTAGTACAGGAGCAACATCATCAATCACATTTACTATTCTCACGGCTGAGTCTTTATTGCCAGCGGCATCAGCAACCGTGTAGTATACATAGTAGCTACCCAATTTGCTCATATCAATATTGTCTCCAGTATTAATACCAAGAAGGTTACGGTTTAGGTAATCAGTTGCTGTTGCACCTGCATCACTATAAGCAGTATTTACTGTTATAACTTCAGGTTTGTTACCTAAAACATCAATCACAGGAGCTGTAACGTCAGGAGTTACTTCAACTACTCTTGTAGCAAGTTCTGAAGTATTACCTTCAGTATCAATTACAGAGTAGGTTACATAGTAAGTACCCACTTTAGTAGTATCAACATTGTTGTTAACCACTATTGATGATGTAATGTTACCATCAATATTATCAAAAGCGGTAGCCTGCATATCTGTATATTGGTACCATTGTTCAACTTTAACAGTGTCGGGACCATTTAAGGTTACTACAGGTTTTACATTATCAACAGATATAAACAATGGGTAATCTTCATACTCACCTGCAGGGTTAATACCACAAGGAGTGTTATTGTCGCTTCCGTATGAAGTTCCAACACGTAAGGTTGTATAACCTATTACTGCAGTTGAAGGCACCGTAAATGTAGCTGCAAAAGCAAGGGTTTTAGCAGCTGGTTCAGAAGCTACTAGCTCACCTGCATCATCAAAATCACCATCGTTGTTCCAGTCTACCCATATTTTACGATTCATTGAATCTACAATAGAGTTACGTTCAACAATAATGTCAACTGAACTTCTTTTAAATAGTTCTACCGGTGTGAAATCATTTAAGTATGAAGTATAGCGAGAAGTACCTACAGAGCTAGTATTATCAATAGAGCGTAACTTCACTCTGCTAATACCTATATCTGAACTTAAAGTACCTGCTACAGGGTCGCAATAGTCAAAAATATCAAGGTAGTTTACTTGTACAGCACTATCAGCACCAACACTATTGGTTGCTACTAGTTTTATAGTGTACATACCTGATTTGTTAAACGATACCTTAAACGTTTCCTCATTGTCAGCACCAATAATACTGGCTGTTAAAGCAGGAGTTACTTCCCACTTCCAATTTGTTGGGCCTTGTTTTGAAGTATCAGTAAGTGTAATAGTATTTAATACAGGGGCTCTTAACTTGTCAGCTTTAAACCCTACTACAGGAGCTGTTGTAGGATCTACAACGGTTACTGATTTGGTTATAGTACTAATACCGCCGCAATTGGTTACAGATAATTTTACAGGATAAGTGCCTGCTGTATTCCAAGCGTAACGGTCAAAGTTAAGATTACCACCTTCAAGTCCTTCTTGATTATTAGGAGGATTAAAATCCCACTCATAAGCTAGTAACGAACCTGTGCTAGCACTTGAAAAAGTTGCTACTTTATCTGTATATATAGTACTAGGTACAGTAAAGTCGGCAGTTGGTGTTGGTGTACCTTTATCAGGGGTAGAAGTCCAATACGCTTCAAAACCGTTAGCAGTACCGGCTCCATTAGTACTCCATTCCAAGAACATTTTCCCTGAATTGGCTACTAATCCGCTAACACCACCAGGAAGGGTTGAGCTGCTTGAAGTAAACGAACCCAAAAGTATTCCGGTATTGTCAACACCATCGTATACTTTCAGTACATCACCAGCATCAGCAACATCAAAAGACTTGAATTTCAAGAATACTTTGTCAGCACAGGGTTGAATAGCAAAAGTACAATTAGTGCTGTTAGTATATATACCTGAAACGCCACCTTCATCGCTAATTCTGCCTGAAGAAGCTTTAGAGCTAAGAGAAGAACAGAAGTCTACATTTTCATTTACTGAAATGTATGCTTTTTTACATTTGGTAGTACCTGCACCGTTAGCATTATCTGTACTTAAGCAAATCTCATACTCGCCTGAAGATAAAAAGAATGCTGTAGGGTTATCGCTATTAGGGTTATCCCAAATAATCTCGCTTGAAGGAGAACCTGACCATAACCAGCTAGTAGCTCCAAAATCAGATAAGTCAGAAAACTGAACTTCTTCAACTAAGTCTACAACCAATTTACTTGCTGAAAAATCAGAAATAGGTGTTCTAGTTGGAGCTTTAACAGTGATTTTTTGTGATACACTATCAGAACCTTGGCAGCTTCTAACAGTCATCGCCAAATCGTATGTTCCGGTAGCAAGCGTAGCCTTATAGTCTCTACCTTTATCTACAGCAACTCCATCTAAATACCAAGTATAATCAAGTACAACACCAGCAATTGGTTTAAATGCACTGAAGAATACGGCTGGCGAGTTTTCGTATAGGCTATCGGGTGAAGCAATAACAGCAGTAGGTGAAGGAGTAGGGAAGTAAGACTCATCTGCACCAAGAGTAGGTGAGAAAAGACAACGTACATCACCATCATTATCATTAACTACGTCATATATTCTAATACCTCTAAGGTTTATTACTGATTGATCAATATGTAAATCACTATTAGAGATAAAGTTAGGCTCTTGATTATAAGAGTTTATATTGAAAACAGGTTGAGCGGCTTGTAAAGCAGCAAAGTCTGCAATAGCACCATCAAAATAAAATTGATCAGAACTACTGTACGACATGTAATTATTATAATCTAGTGAATCAAAAGAACTACCTGATGTATAAAATACATACGAGTTGGCAGAAGTACGGTAGTTTTTGAAATGGTTATTCAAAACAACCGAATTGTCACTATTAAAAAACCTTACAGCATAGCCCGAAGTTGCACTTACAGAGTTATGGTAAATTTTAAGGTTATCAGCATAATAGAAATATACACCATAGTCAGAACTACTGTGTACTCTATTATTATATACTAAACTACGTATACTATTGTCGTAACTGTTTGCATTAAAGTAATACAAGTACATACCATAGTCTCTTGCATCAATGGTATTATTTGAAATAACACTGTTTGAGGCATAATAAATATAGAAACCATCTCCGGCTGCATTTCTAGTAGGAGAAGTCACACAATTATCAATCAACATCTTATCTCCATAGTATGTATATACAGGATAATAGTTTTGCTGACTAAAATTACAGTTAGTAATTTGGTTACCTACAATATAAGAAGAAGTGCTTGCACCTCTCAAACTCATACCATAGTATGCACCTTCAACATCTAAACTGTCAAAAACATTATAATTACCGTTGTTACCGTTAGCAGTTCCAGAGGTAAGCGATCCTGATAAAGCAATACCTACAGTGAAAGTACCGGTTGAAGAATTATTCATTTTGATATGCAAATTCTCAAAACGGTTATAGTTGGCTTCGTTTGTAAGCAAAACACCTATACCATAAGTAATATCAGTAGCACTTATGGTCATATCTCTAAAACCAACATAGTCTGTACCATTAAACAATACAGTTATCATGTCTGCCGTGCTAGATCCATCGTGGGTTAATATTGTACTTCCTTTTCCTGCACCCACAAAAGTAACCGTGTTGGTAGCTGACGCTCCAGGTATTTCATCAAATACCAATTGCTCGGTATAAGTACCTGCAGCTACTTGGAATACAACCGGCCCGTTAATAGTACACTCATGTAATGATAATACGGCTTCGCTAAAACTAACAAAGTTTGTAGATGAGGGAGCTTGATTAGCATCAATAGTATAAGTTCCGCTTAATGGAGCAACACAAGGCGTTCTATAAGTATAAGGACCTTCCCAAACAGAACTATCACCTGTAGCACATATCTCGCGAACAAAGAAATAATAATTTGTACGAGGTTGTAAACTACTTAAATTAACAGTAGGTGAAGTAACTATAGTACCCGAACCTGTAGGTTTAACATTGTTTGTTGAGTTTACGTATGCCCAAGTATTGCTTACTGAACCTGCAACCCAGTTAATTGTAACACTGTTGGGAGTAAGTGCGCTTGACGATACTCCTGTTGGGGGAGGTAGATTGGCTTGTTTCGTTACTTGGACTGAATCGTTTATAACCACAGTATCTGTTACACCATTTGGCATAGAAGTCCATGCTTTAACACTATGAGCTGCAGACGTAAAGTTGTAACTACCTATAGACATTTGCCTTACAAAAGAACCCGAACCGCCTACGGTATCAATAATACCGGTATAGTTATATGGTGTTTGTGCTACGCCGTCAACACTCCAGTTAACGGTAACACTATCAATTTGGTTTGTGCCAAAATTCTGAACAGAAACAACTACGTTGTGCACCCCTGAGCAATATACATTTGGAGAATCCACAGCAATTACGCCCGCATCGTTTTGGGCGCCTGATGAAAGTACTTTAATAACAAGCAAACCATCACCTATACCCATACTAGCTAGGTTATTTTGCATACTGCCCGCGTTGTATGAGCCTCCACCGCCGCCTTCGGGGTTTCCTGTTGCACTGTTTTGGGCAGCGCCTGCGCCACCACTGTAGCCACCACCACCGCCGCAACGGTAGTTATCCCAGCTACTTGTTCCGCCGCCGCTTCCAAATCCACCTTCTCCGCGTCCGGCTGATGTTCCTGTACCGCCTTCGCCACCACTTATAAATGATTTACCCCCGCCGGTTCCACCGCCGTTGGTAAGAAGACCACCACCGCCATCTGCAGAGCTAGATGTAGCTCCACCGTTTCCGTTAGTTCCTCCTGAACCTGTGTTAACCGCATTTGCCGAAGCATTTCCTGAAGTGGTTATTGAAGCATCAGTAGTGGCAGTGTGCGAAGTAGCCCAAGAGCCTCCACCGCCTCCGGCGATAATTAGCGGAGTATTATCCATATACGTAAGGAAGGTTCCCCCGCCTCCGGCATATTGATTGTTACTTCCTACTGGAGGAGGGGCTTTTTGACCAACAAGTATTTTTAGGGTATCCCCTTTAGTTAACTGAAAGTCGCCCGACATAAATGCTCCTCTACCACCATAAGGGCCGTAGCCTTTAGCTCCTGTTGCTTCGATGTGATAGAAGCCTGTTTGAGGTACAATCCAGTACTGAATAC
>MDTD01022601.1_pt1 | contig 10691 bp, 7 predicted proteins | sample 811221 | NCBI WGS metagenome assembly MDTD01 (sample SAMN05326646, study PRJNA326480) | marine metagenome | isolation source: seawater | place: Pacific Ocean: South West | collected 2011
ATCAACGGATCACTGGGGGGGCTTGTGGCCATCACGGCCTGCTGCCATTGCGTCAGCGTTTCGGAATCGGTGATCATCGGGGCCATTGCCGGCGGGGTCTGCCTTATGTGTGACGAGGTCCTGCTTTCTTTCGGCATTGATGATGCTGTGAGCGCCGTACCGGTGCATCTGGGCTGCGGTATCTGGGGTACCCTGGCCGTGGCCCTGTTCGGTGACCCTGATATTTTGGGCACCGGACTTGGTTTTTATCCCCAGCTCATGATTCAGGTGGGAGGTATTATTGCAGCGTTTGTGGTGGCGTTTCTCCTCCCGTTTTTCATTATCAGGGAAATCAACCGGTTCTCCCCGCTCAGGGTGTCCGCCGAGGATGAAAATATCGGCCTGAACATTTCAGAACACGGGGCGAGAACAGAGGCGGCAGATTTTTTAAGGGTGATGGAACTCCATGAGAAGACGGGGGATCTTTCCCTTAAGGTTCCGGTGGATCCGTTTACGGATACCGGGGTAATCGCTGCGCGCTATAACCAGATGATGGATGTACTGCACAGGATCGGTGCCACATTCCAGCATCTGTTCGACGGCTCTCCCCAGGCGGTGGTCTCCACCGACGTGAAGGGCTGTATCACCCGTGCCAACCGGGGATTTCAATCCTTGTTCGGATATCCTGCCACAGCGGTGGTGGGGGCCTCCAATATTGATCTTATCGTACCGGAAAGCCATTGCCTTGAAAGCGTCACCTTACGACAGACCATCCTCAGCGGTAAAAGCGTTGAAAAAGAAACTCACAGAAAGCATCAATCCGGAAAACTGATTCCGGTATCCATGCTGGGGTTTCCATTGATCATCAACAATGCGGTGGAAGGGGTTTTTTATATTTACCAGGACATAACCGAGCGCAAGACCATGGAGGACCAACTTTACCGTAAAGCCTTTTATGACAGCCTGACAGGGGTTCCCAACCGGGTACTTTTCATGGAGCGGCTGAAACATGCCTTTCAAAGAAAACAGCGCAAGGCGACATTTAACTTTACGGTTCTGCTCATCGACCTGGACCGCTTCAAGTGGGTGAACGATAATCTAGGCCACCAGGCCGGCGACCTGCTTCTCAGGAAAGTTGCCAGGCGGTTTCTGGGCTGCCTTCGCAGCGCAGATACCCTGGCACGCCTGGGGGGAGACGAATTTGCCGTTCTCCTGGAAGATATCGCAGCCCCCAAAGAAATCGTCACCATTGCCTGGCGGCTGAGGAATGAAGCGGCGCGGCCATTTTCTATCCAGGGCACCGAGGTGTTCATCAGCGCAAGTATCGGCGTTATTTTGAACACATCGCGATACACAAAACCCGACCATATTCTCAGGGATGCGGACATTGCCATGTACCGCGCCAAAATAACCGGGAAATCAAGATTCAAGGTATTCAGCAAAAAGTTGTACCAGATGACCCATGATGCCCTGCAACTTGAAAATGATCTGAAAAAAGCGGTGGAACGAAATGAGTTTACGCTTTTTTATCAGCCTATTGTCTGCGCCAGAACCGAAGCGCTCAAGGGATTTGAGGCCTTGATCAGATGGGAGCATCCCACACGGGGGATGCTCCCGCCCAACAAGTTCATTCCCATGGCCGAAGATACCGGGCTCATCGTTCCCATCGGCCAGTGGGTGATTGAAACCGCATGCCGACAGTTGAAAGCGTGGCGGACCCGTTTGCCAGCGGCCTGTGACCTGACGGTCAGCGTGAATATCTCCGCACAGCAGTTCGTCCACCACAATCTTGAAATAATTGTTGAAAATTCCCTTGGCGCCGTAGACCTTCCTTCGGGGAGCCTGATGCTGGAATTGACGGAGAACAGCGTGATAGACAAGCCTGAGGCCATGATTTCCCATCTTAAAAAACTCAAGGAAATTGGGGTTAAAATTGCCATTGATGATTTTGGAACAGGGTATTTTTCGCTGGCCTATCTGAAGCATTTCCCCTTGGACTGCCTGAAAATAGACAAAAGCTTTGTGGACGAAATCAATACCAGTCGTGAAAATCAGCAAATTGCTCAAGCCATCATCATGCTGGCCCGGAACCTGGACCTGGAAGTTGTGGCCGAAGGTATCGAAGATCAGGAGCAACTTGAGATCATCCGTAGCCTGGACTGCAATTTCATCCAGGGGTATTACTATTCAAAGCCCTTAGCTGTGAAGGATTGTGAAGATGTGATCCAGATGGCACCGCGGCACATGGCGCCGGGTGCCGTACGGGTCTGACAGGTGAACCGGGCAGGCAGCCCGTGGTAAGAATTCCCACTCGCCACTGGCATGAGGTCGGCTGATGTGCTGCCCTAAACCGTCTTTTTCCGTCAAAATAGTATACATGTATATACAAGTGATTTTTTTTATGATAATTTGGGTCCGTTAATATATTGGATAACCAAAAAAAAGAGGGTGGATCATGAAGAAAATCGTCGAATGTGTCCCGAATTTTTCAGAGGGGCGTAATATGGAAACCATTGAAACCATTGCCGAAGCCATCAGGAAAACCCCGGGGTGCAGCCTGCTGGATGTGGATCCGGGAAAATCCACGAACCGGACGGTTTATACCTTTGTGGGGGAACCTGAGGCGGTCGTGGAAGGGGCCCTGGCCTCAGCCAGGGTGGCCCGGGAACGGATTGACATGCGGACCCATACCGGTGAGCACCATCGTATGGGTGCCATGGATGTCTGTCCCTTTATCCCCGTGGCCAATGTGACCATGGAAGAGTGCGTGGAGATTTCAAAGGAGTTCGGCCGGCGGGCGGGGGAGGAACTGGGAATTCCCATCTACCTCTATGAAGAATCCGCCACCCAGGAATATCGCAGAAAGCTGCCCCAGATCCGGGAAGGCCAGTACGAGGCGGTGAAAGACAGGATTGTCATGCCCGAGTGGAAGCCGGATTTCGGGCCGGCGAAGTTTATCCCGGAATGGGGCGCCACCGTTACCGGTGCGAGATTCTTTCTCATTGCCTACAACGTTAATCTCCTGTCCACACCGAATCAGGCCCACCGTATCGCCCTGAACCTTCGGGAGGCGGGACGCGGTCCTGAAGAGCCCGGGCAGTTCAAGGAAGTCAAGGGCATGGGCTGGTATGTGGCGGACTACAACCTGGCCCAGGTTACCGTCAATCTGAACAACTACCTGGTGACGCCCCCCCATATTCTTTATGAAGCCGTCAGGGATGAGGCGGCCAAACTGAAAATCGGTGTCACCGGTTCCGAAATCGTAGGGGTTGTGCCCCTGGACGCCATCCTCCAGGCGGCAGACTATTACATTGAAAAAGAGGGGCTGTTTGTCCTGGATGAGGACCAGAAAGTGCGTCTCGCCGTTGAGCGCCTCGGTCTGAACTCCGTTGCCCCCTTTGATCCCAAAGAAAAGATCATTGAATACATCATCCAAGAGGAACCGGATGAGCCATTGGCCTCCCTGAGCCTCCGGGGATTCATCGAAGAGGTGGCCAACCGGAGTTCCGCACCGGGCGGCGGCTCTGCCTCCGCTGCCATCGCCGCTATGGGCGCGGGGTTAGGCGCCATGGTGGCCAAACTGACCCTGGGAGTGAGAAAGTTCGAGGAGCTGGACGGCAAAATGCGGGAACTGGTTCCCCCCCTCCACGAGGCGGCACACGCCCTGATCCCCATGATTGATGCGGATACCAATGCCTTTACCGATTATGTGGACGCCCTTGGCCTGCCCAAAGAAACGGATGAGGAAAAGGCCTACAGGGCTGCCCAGCTCCAGGAAGGGTTGAAAAAGGCCATTGAAGTGCCCCTGTCCACAATGACCCTGGGCGACCAGGCCTGGGATGCCATGATTGAGGTGGCAGAGTACGGCAACATTGCCTCAAAATCTGATGTGGAAGTGGGTGCCAGAGCCTTGGAGATGGGTATCTGGGGCGCCTATAAAAATGTGGTGATCAACATGGGCGACATCACGGACGAAACCTATAAAAAAGAGACCCTGGCAACGGCTGAAGCCATCAAAGACAGGGCGGCGGCCATGTGCAAGACGGTGCTGGATATTCTGGATAACCGGTCTGCCTAACCCGTATTTCGTACAATAACCCGGCTGTCCCGGAAGTGTTCCGGGACAGCCGGGTTTGGATGGAAGGGTGCATCGCTGCGACCGGATTGCAATCACCGGCGCAGATTTACGGCGGCGGGCTCCCGGCATTCATGCCGGGAGCCGTATGAATTACCGTTTGATGACCGCCTGGTCCTGTTCTGCCATTTCCTTTGCATAGGCAGGGACGCCGATTTGTGAGATTCTGGCCAGGGAGGCCTTTCTGTCCGACCTGAACACCAGGTAGAAGAATTTGGAGAACAGTGTGTTGAATTTTTTACACTGGTTGACATCGTCCACCTGGGTACAGTCCGCACAGGTGCGGTAGTTGTGTGCCTTGACACAATCTCTGATTTTACACCAGGTGGCCCGGTCATTTTCAGGGCATCCCGGGCATTTTCCTTTTTTGAACCTGTGGCATGCACCGCAGTATAGGCCGCAGGGGGATACCAGTTCCTGTTTTGTATCTGTCATCATTTATCTCCTTGAATACCGATGTAAAGATCCAGTGTGTCCCTTCCGGAGTATACTTCAATATCGCACAGGTACAACCTTTTCGGTGCGCCTTGCTGCCGGAAAAAGTCCCAGGCTTCCTGCCAGGCTGCCATGGCGGTTTCCATGGGCGGGCCTGACCGGGTAAAACGGACATAGGTACCGCCGGGAATAGCTACTTCTTCTGCTTCTCCTGATGTTCCCGGGAAGGGCGGCGCGGTGCCGGCCAGCAGATCGTAGGCCCCCTGATCGTCTGATTCATAGTTGTGGTAGACGCCAAAGACTTTATCAGGCATTTTTCCGGACGTTTCCATGATCCTGGTAACGGACTGCCAGAGGCGTCCGATACCTGCGGTTTCAGGATTCATCTCCGCGTTGTTGGTGGTTCGTATTTTCAGTCCGGCAACGCTAAGTTCTTCCAGTGTAACGTGTTCCATCTTCATTTCCTCCGGGTGACGGGTTATGGGGAATCTGTTTTGCCCCCGATGAAGGAACTATATCCCCTGCCTGTGACACCCCTATGTCAGGTTTGAATAATTTTTTTTCATCCGGTCTATTTTTTTTGCAAGGGTTTCCCGCAGATGGGGTGGCGAGATGACCTGGGCGTCGGGACCGAGGCTGAGAAGAAAGCCGTATAGCCACTCGTTTTCCGGAAGGGCCATGGTAACCTGCCACCGTTTACCGTCCTGAGACCCGGGCTCGCAAATCATGTCCCCGGGTGTCACGTACTCTGACATCTGCCCATGGACTTTTTCATTGATGCGCAGGGTGAAAGAAAGTTTTTCAGATCTGTCGTAGGCCGGTCCGAAATGGTCTGAGGGGGATACTTCCTTGCGGACAAAGTGCTCGGTTAAAAGACGGATGTCCCCCATCCGTCTCAGCTTGAAAATTCTGAAGTCCGACCGGGTTCTGCAGAAGGCCAGAAGATACCATGCCCATCCTTTGAATGCCAGGGTGTGGGGTTCCGCGATCCGCTGTTCGGGTGCTGCGCCGGGTTTGGTGTAGGAGAAGGAGAGCAGTCTGGACCGGGTGACCCCTTCGTGAACCGTTGCCATGATATCCCGCCCCCTGCCCGAACCGCCCCAGGGTTCAAGATCCACAATAAAGCTGTCTTCCCGCTGTTTGAAAAGGTCTTCTTTTTCATCGGGGATCAGACTGGTGATTTTTTCGATGGCCCGTGAGATATCCGGGTTGTCCAGGGTCTGGTTCACCCCTTTGAGGGTGGTGAGGATGGATACCATATCGGAGAAGGTCAAAAGCTGCCGGCTCAGCTTGTAGTGGTCGGGGATGCATAAACCGCCGCCATGGCCCTGATAGGTGATTACGGGAATACCTGACCGGTTCAGGGTTTCCACATCCCTGTAGACGGTTCTCACAGACACCTCAAAATGGTCTGCCAGGTTTTTTGCCGTCATCCGCCGACGGTTCAAAAGCAGAATGGTTATGGCCAGAAGCCGGTCTATTTTCATGGGGGTCCTTACCGTTTGTCGTTTTTTTTACAAATCGTTTTCATCTCAACGTTCAACGATTAAAATACGAATGAAATCAAAAAGTAAAGTGTAGAAAAATCCGCGTCAGATAGCAATCCTGGGTTTTATAGTCTTGACCGGCAGGGGATTCTGGGTCATTATAAGGCCATCATAACTCACAGTTTCCAGAATCATGCGTATCTGATTTCGTATTTTTTCAGGAGGATAGATGAAAATATCTGCGGTCACAGTCCGTGTAAAAAAGACCTTTGTAAACGACTTTATCGAAGCCAGCAAAATTCACCAGGCCGATACCGTCAAAGAGGAGGGAAACCTGCGGTTTGATTTCCTTCAATCCCTTGACGATCCCACCTTGTTTCTTTTCTACGAGGCCTATAAATCCCAGGCAGATATCGAAATACACAGAAAGGCTGACTCCTACAGGTCGTGGCGTGAAGCCGTGGATCCGTGGATGTCCGTTCCCAGGGTGGGGGTCGGGTACAGGGCCGTTGCACCGGATGAGGGTGAGTCGTTCGGATATCCTTAAAGAAGGCCTTTTCGCATCATATCTGCGTTACATCCGTTGATATCCCGGAAGCGTTCCGCACCCCGGATACCGAGGTCACTCGCATACCTTTCCGATGCCCCCAGGATTTGTGGCAGATCGAATGTGGTATATTCCCCGTTTTCATACAGGATGTTACCGTTGACACACACCAGGGACACCTCATGTCCCCTGGCGCTGTATACCAGGTTGGGCACCAGGTTCCGCATGGGGGCCGTGATCACCGGTGCCATGGATGGCCGGGTGAGGTCCACGACTATAAAATCCGCCTGTTTGCCCGGTTCAAGGCTGCCGATGCGGTTGTCAAGCCCCAGGGCCCTGGCACCGTCTATGGTGGCCATCTTCAACACCTGCCAGGCCGGCATGACTTCCGGATCTTCATAGCGGATTTTATTGAACAACGCCGTCAGCTTCATCTCGTTGAACATATTGTGGCTGTTGTTGCCCGGCGCCTGGTCCGAGCCCAGGGCGACAGTACCGCCGGCCTCAAGAAACGCCCTGGCCGGCGGAACAATCCCGTCAATGATGCCGATGGAACCGGAACACAGGATCATCGATGCCCCGCGTGCCGCCACTAGTGCCGCCTCATCCTCCCGGGCATCGGTGAGGTGGACGGCCAGAAGGTCTTTGTCCAGGACGCCCAGCTCATCCAGAAATGCAATGGGGCGTTTCCCGTATCGCTTCATGGTCTGTTCGGTCTCTCGGTCGCCCTGCTGGACGTGCATATGAATCCGGGTGTGCCGCTCTTTTGCAAGCCTTTGGACTTTTCTGAGCATATCGCGGCTGACAAAGTCCGGGCCCTGGGGACCGAAAAATACGGATATCCTGCCGTCCCCCCTGCCATGCCAGCGGTCAAAGGCGTCAAGGCAGGCGGAAAGGCTTCTGCTGCCTTTTTCCGGATTAAATTCGTAGAGTTCGCCCGGGCCGTAAATCTTCTCTTCTGCCTCCCGGATGCGTATGGTTACGGGGCTGCGAACCCCTGAACGGTCCAGAAATGCCATGATCTCCGGGTTGTAATCGCTGAATTCCCCGAAGCAGGTGGTGCCGGCAGCGATCCCCTCGGCCACGGCAAGCTTTACCCCAAGCAGATCCCCGGTCTCATCCATCCCCATCTGGAAAGGGCCTATGCCGTGCATCATCCAGTTTCGGGTATCCTGGGCCAGTCCACGCATCAGCGCATCCACCATGTGCATGTGGGCGTCAATGAATCCGGGCAGCAGCAGGTGGTGGGGGGCATTGATCTTTCTTTTTGGGGTGAATCGATTCTCGATATCCCCGGCAGGGCCCAGGTCACGAATTTTTCCGTCAGTCACGGCCATTGCCTGGTCTGCCAGATAACCGAGGCCCTTGCCGGCCATGGTGTACATATGGGGTGCGGTGATGATCAGGTCTGCAGATGGCATTTTTCCTCCGGTTTTAAAGTGCCTGTCTGTGATGAATACGGCAGGGGGACCTTTGCCGTCAAGGGGTTTTCAAGATCAGGGTGGGGGGGCAATGGCACAATTCTGGAAAGTCAGGACCTCATCGGAATAATAGACATCGTCAACCATGCCTGCCTTAATATATCCAGTTCAATCCCCTGATACGCCTCTTTGATCACATAGGGGGGAGCATAGCCTCCGACCTTGACCGACACGGTGTCCCGTGCATGTGCCTGGAGGGTGAGGCCTATCAAAACACAGATGAGAAGGAATCGTTTCAACACCGTATTCCCGATTATAAATTGTTGCGTGTGGAAACCCGGGCCTGTCCGTTAATTGTAACCCATTATATTGTTGAATCCAATTATTCATCCTAAAAAGGATTGGGGTAAGGAAACGGGTTATTGGGCTAGGTAAGACCCCAACTCACCCATCACAGTATCCATGGATATGGCGAAACCCAGCCCTTCGAATTTATGGGTCAGCTCTTTGAAGGTGTTTATACCCAGGACCTTTCCTTCAGGGGTTATCAACGGGCCGCCGCTGTTTCCGGGGTAAATTTTTGCATCCGTTTTAATAAACACCCCCTGCCGGCCGGATATGATCCCCTTGCTGACGGAATTTTTCAAGGTGATGGGATTGCCGATGGCATAGACCTGCCGGCCCTGGGTAATAGCTGCCCTGTCAGCGGGCCGAAGATACGGAGTGGTATAGCCGTCCAGCTTCAGCAGGGCAAGATCGAGACGGGGGCTGACGTAGACAAGCCTGGCGGACAAGGTTGAGTTGTCGGCAAGGCGGATGGTGAAATTTTCCTTTATTGCGGAGCGGCTTGCGTTATAATCTTGCTGCCGGACCTGATCCCTGTAGGCCGATACTTTGGTTTTAAATTCCTTATTCCGTTTTTGAAAATCCGTATGCCAGGACTGATATCGCTTTAATTCAACGGCATAGTTTTCCCGGGCAATTTCCCTGTCCCGCCTGGTATCCAGGGAGGATATTTTTCTGGCGTATTCATCCAGTTGTTTTTTGAATACCGACAGTTTCTCCTGCTCAAGGGCCAGATTGTTTTTTGCGGTTTTTATCTGGTCCTCCGCTTCGGACCGGACGGTTTCGCGTTTTGTCTTTTCCCGGGCGGTCAGTTGCAGCACATGTTTGTTGGTGGCAATGTAACCCGTACCGGTGACGAAAAAGCCGGTACCATGGCCCAGGGGACTTTTGATCTTCATGACACAGAGTGCGGCCCGTTCTATTTTATTTGCCGGTTTTAAGGTGCCGGCCAGTTGCTCCTCTAAATTGACACCATAGCCCGGGGAGGGATGGGTGCCGATACTGTCCACGATATCAACACCTGCATCGGGCAGTTCCCGGGGGGTGTCCGTAAAAATCCAGACCCCGTCTTCGTTTTTATATTTGTAGATCTGTGCTGACGCATGGGGGATAAAGAGGGCAAACCAGAAAAAGAGCACCCAGAAGGGTACCAGCAAGAAAGATATTATCCTGGTGAATACGGTGAATTCAGAAGAGACGCTTTGCAAGGATCTGTCCTTTTATATCTTTAGAGGCGGTTGTTTTGATATTGAATATTTACCTGCTTCTTACCCCTTAGGCAAGTGCATAAATCATGACAGCAGTGGATAGGTGCCTTGACATGTTGAGTTGTTTTATAATATTGAGGGTGATTATAAAATTGAATTTAATTCAATTTATCTGGATTGTCTGCTTTTCGCCAGAGTCGGAAATTTTTTTTTTGAAATGAGGATAAAGAGAATGATTCAAACCGAACTGACCCGCCGGCTGGGTATCGCATATCCGTTGATCGGCGGTGCCATGATGTCCATCTCCACACCTGAATATGTGGCTGCCGTGTCCAATGCCGGAGGGCTGGGCATCCTGGCGTCCACCATTTATAAAACCCCTGAGGAATTCAGTGCCGCCCTGGATCAGACCCTGGCGATTACCCACAAGCCCTTTGCCGTGAACCTCAGCCTTTTTCCGGCCATCCGGCCGGTGGACAACGATCTCTATCTTGACATCATGATCGATAAAGGGGTGATGCTGGTGGAAACTTCCGGCCACGCCGCCCCGGTGGAACTGAGCAAACGCTTCAAAGACGTCGGCATGACATGGCTCCACAAATGTGTGGGACCCCGGTACGCCCGGAAGGTGGAAAGGCTTGGTGCGGATTTTGTGACGGTGGTGGGGTATGAGAACGGCGGGGCCACCGGCAACTACGATATCGCCACCATGGTACTTATCCCGGTGGTGAGGGATGCGGTGGCCATCCCCGTGATCGGCGGCGGGGGGATTTCCGACGGCAGAGGTGTCTCGGCCGCCCTCTGTCTGGGGGCCTGCGGGGTCATCATGGGCACCCGTCTTTTGGCCACCCGGGAATGCCCTATCCACGACGATATTAAGCAGGTCCTTCTTTCCACAACCGAAATCGACACCCGCCTGGTCATGCGCTCCATCAATGCCACCCACCGGGTGCTGGCCAATCCCGCGGCTGAGCGCTGCCTGGAACTGGAGGCCCAAGGGGCTGATTTCAATCGGATCCTGGACGTGGTATCCGGCCTCAAGGCCAAATCCATGTATGAGAATGGGGATATCAGGGAAGGCATCATTGCCTGCGGCCAGGGTGTCGGTCTGGTGAATGACATTCCAACGGTTCG
>MDTD01042215.1_pt1 | contig 10691 bp, 7 predicted proteins | sample 811221 | NCBI WGS metagenome assembly MDTD01 (sample SAMN05326646, study PRJNA326480) | marine metagenome | isolation source: seawater | place: Pacific Ocean: South West | collected 2011
AAAGAGCGGGATGGCGGCGATCCAGAAGCCGATCGCGAAGCCGCTGAGCTCGCGCGCCGGCGAGCCTTCGGGCGAACGGGCGCTGCCGAGCGCCATCAGGGCCGCGAGGGGCAGGGCGACGACGGCAGCGCCGAACTGGGCGAGCACCACCTGTTCCGCCAGCATGGTGCCGGCCAGGGGGGGCACCAGCACGGTGAACAGAGCGCCGCCTGCGAGGGCACCGAAGCCCGCGCCGAGCACGATCGAGAGGAACCGCTTCATGTCTTCGAAAGCGCGCAGCGCGCGGTTCCTTCCATTCTAGGCGAGGAACCGCGCGCTGGCTTGCCTTCAGCCTGAATCGGCTCGGACCGAAGCGGCGTCGCGTGGTCTAGCCGAGGTAGGCCTGCAGCATCCAGGCCGACTTCTCTTCGTTGTCCGCCATCTCTTCGAGCATGTTGGCGGTCAGGATGTCGTCGGCATCTGCCGCTTCGGCAGAGCCTTCGCGAAGGCCGGCCACCAGACTGCGCTGGTCGGCGATCAGATTGCGGACCATGTCGGCGGCTTCCGGGCTGCTGTCGGCTTCGCTGAGGCTGGAGGTGCTGACGTAGTCGGCCATGCGGCCCAGCGGGCGGGCGCCCAGGCCGACGATCCGCTCGGCGATCTCGTCGACGGACAGCGCTGCAGCATTGTACATCTCTTCGAACTTCACGTGGAGCTGGAAGAACATCGGGCCTTTGACGGTCCAGTGGTAGATCCGAAGCTTCTGGTAGAAGACCGAATAGTCAGCGAGGAGCTGGTTCAGACGGAGGGCGATCTTGTCACTCATGGGCGTATTGTCGGCGGGCGGACCGATTGCCGCCAAACCCAAATAACTCTCAGATCGATTGGCGCAAGTTATCAATCGCCAGGCGGCTCGGAATCCCCTCCACCGCTCAGAAAGCGATCAACGAAGATGCATTTGGCGCGTTAACAGCCCAACTCTCTCCGTTCCGGCGATTCATCCGCCGGACCCCACCGCTTTCCCCTGCAAGATGAAGACCAGGACATTGCTCCCACTCCTCGGGTGGGGCGCGCTCGCGCCCGCCCTGCTTGCCGCCACCCCGGCGCCTCAAGGCGATCCGGTCCCGGCCGGCATGCTCCGCTACCCCGACGTCAGCGAGAGCCACATCGTTTTCTCGTACGCCAACGATCTGTGGCTGGTTTCCCGCGAGGGCGGGACGGCCGTGCCGCTGGCCAGCCCGGACGGCCAGGAGCGCTTCCCGCGCTTCAGCCCGGACGGCCAGTCGATCGCGTTCGTCGGGAACTACGAGGGCAACAACGACCTCTACACCATTTCGGTCCAGGGCGGCATCGCGCATCGCGTGACGCATCACCCGGCGACCGAGACGCTGTGTGACTGGCTGCCGAGCGGCGAACTGCTGTTCTACCGCAGCGGTCACGCCGGCCTGCGTCGCCAGTCGACGGTCTTCACCGTCAACGAGAACGGCGGCCTGCCGCAGGATCTGCCGGTGCCCTACGGCACAGTCTCGGCGGTCTCGGAAGACGGCCGCTGGCTTGCGTACACGCCGCGCACTCGTGACGCGCGTACCTGGAAGCGCTACCGCGGCGGCCTCGCCACCGACATCTGGCTGTTCGACCTGGAGAACAACACCGCGGAGAAGGTCACGGACTGGGAAGGCACCGACACCCAGCCGATGTGGTTCGGCAACACGCTGTACTACCTTTCGGATCAGGGCGAAGACAACCGCCTCAACATCTGGAAGTACAGCCCGCGCACCAAGGAACGCGAGCAGCTGACCTTCTTCGAAGACAACGACATTCGCTGGCCTTCGGTCGGGCCGGGCTATCGCAGCCAGGGCGAGATCGTCTTCCAGCTCGGCGCCGACTTGATGCTCTACAACATCAAGTTCTCGAAGCTGACCAAGGTCGAAGTCATCGTGCCGGGCGAACGTCCGTACCTGCGCCCGCGCACGGAGGACGCCAGCGAGATGATCTCGAGCTGGGATCTCTCGCCGTCGGCGAAGCGCGCGGTCGTGGAAGCGCGCGGCGACATCTGGACGCTGCCTGCCGAGAACGGCGTGCCACGTAACCTGACCGCGACCAGCGGCGTCGGCGAACGTTCGCCGTCTTGGAGCCCGGACGGTCGCTGGATCGCTTACTTCTCCGATCAGACGGGTGAGTACGAGATCTGGATCACCCAGTCCGATGGTCGAGGCGAAGCGCGCCAGGTTTCCAGCGGGGGCGGCGTGTTCAAGCAGGGCCAGGGATGGTCGCCGGACTCGAAGCACATCATGTGGCTGGACTGCGCGGGCAGCCTGCACCTGACGAACGTCGAGAGCGGCGAGACCAAGCTGGTCGACGAGAGCCCCTTCGGCTTCTGGATCGGTTCGATCAACGGCGCGAGTTTCTCGCACGACAGCCGCTGGATCGCGTACTCGCGCGCGGCCAACGACAACGCGCAGACTTCGATCTGGCTGTACGAGATCGCGACCGGCGCCAAGCACCAGGTCACGAGCGGTTTCTTCGCGGACGCGAGCCCGACCTTTGACCGCAAGGGTGAGTACCTCTACTTCACCAGCGCGCGCAACTTCCAGCCGAGCTACTCGGAGCTGGACACGACTTTCATCTACGAGCAGTCCGGCGTACTTCTCGCCGTGCCGCTGCAGGCCGACGCCGAGCGTCTCTGGCAGCCCGAGCACGACGAGGAAAGCTGGGACGAAGAAGACGAGGCCAAGGAAGAGGAAGCGACCGAGGAAGAAGCTTCGGACTCCACCGACGAAGCCGATGACGCCGGCAGCGATGCGGCCGACGATGGCATCACCGGCACCTGGTCGGGCACGTTGACCGGCGACGAGATGCCGCCCGATGGCGTGAGCATCACGATGGAGCTGCGCTTCAACGGCGGGCAGCTCAGCGGCGATCTGACGACGCCGATGGGCACCGCCAGCATCCAGAGCGGCACCTACGATCAGGCTTCGGGCGCGGTCAAGTTCACCGCGGTCGCCGATGAAGGCTTCAACGTCGAGTTTGAAGGCAAGATCAGCGGCAACTCGATGAGCGGAACCGGCTCGATTCCGTCCATGGGCGTCAACCTGGCTTTTGAGGTCAGTCGCTCCGGTGGCGGAGGCAGCGGTGGCTCCAGCGACAGCGCGGATGCCGACGATGATGAGCCTGCCGAAGAGGTCGTGATCGACCTGGAAGGCTTCGAAGCGCGTGCCATTCAGCTGCCGGTGCGTCCGGGCACCTTCCGTAACCTGGCGGTCAACAGCAAGAACCAGCTGGTCTACGTCCGCGGTGGCGAAGGCGGCGGGATCAAGCTGTTCGACATCCACGACGACAGCAAGTCCGAGAAGTCGGTCAGCTCGGGAGGTCGCTTCCTGCTGAACGCGAAGGGCGACAAGATGCTGTTGCCGCGTGGTCGTTCGGCCGCGATTCAGAATGCCTCGGCCGGCGCTTCGGGCAAGAACGTGCCGACTGCCGGCATGATGGTGCGCATCGATCCGCGCGCGGAATGGAAGCAGGTCTACACCGATGCCTGGCGCATCTTCCGTGACTACTTCTACGATCCGCACATCCACGGGGTCGACTGGCAGGCGGTGCATGATCACTACGCCGCGATGATCGACCACTGCGCTTCGCGCGAGGATGTCACCTTCCTCATCGGTGAGATGATCGCCGAAGCCAACGTGGGTCACGCTTACCTGCAGGGCAACGGCGATGGAGCGCCTCCGGGACCCTCGGTGAACGTCGGCATGCTCGGCGTGGACTGGGAAGTGCACGAAGGTGCCTATCGCATCGCGCGCATCATCCGCGGCGCCGCCTGGGATGCCGATGCCATCAGCCCGCTGGGGATGCCCGGGGTGGATGTGTCCGAAGGCGACTACGTGCTGGCGGTCAACGGCATGCCGTTGAGCACCGACGAAGATCCCTACGTGGCTTTCCAGGGCCTCGCCGGCCGCGAGGTGGTGCTGACGGTTTCTTCGAAGCCGAGCATGGATGAGGAAGCCCGCGAAGTGATCGTCAAGACGATCGGCAACGAGGGCAACCTGCGCATGCGCGCCTGGATCGAGAAGAATCGCAAGTACGTCGAGGAGCGCACCGGGGGCCGCGTGGGTTACATCTACGTGCCGGACACCGGCGTGAACGGACAGAACAACCTGTTCCGTCAGTTCTACGGTCAGGCGCTGAAGGATGGTCTGCTGATTGACGAGCGCTGGAACGGCGGCGGGCAGATCCCGACCCGTTTCATCGAACTGCTCAACCGTCCGGCGACCAACTACTGGGCGACGCGCGGAACGCAGGACATCCACTGGCCGCCGGATTCGCATCAGGGTCCGAAGGCCATGCTGATCAACGAAGATGCTGGTTCGGGAGGCGATGCCTTCCCGCACTACTTCCGTCAGGCGGGCCTCGGCAAGCTGATCGGTCGTCGGACCTGGGGTGGCCTCGTGGGCATCTCCGGCAACCCGGCGCTGATTGACGGCGGGCGCATCTCGGTGCCGACCTTTGCCTTCTACGACAACGATGGCACCTGGGGCATCGAAGGCCACGGCGTGGATCCGGACATCGAAGTGATGGACGATCCGGCCAAGATGGTCGACGGCGGTGACCCGCAACTCGACGCGGCGATCGAGCACATCCTCGGCGAGCTCGAGCGCAACGGTTATCAGAAGCCGAAGCGTCCGGCCTATCCGGATCGCAGCGGCATCGGCATCACCGAAGAGGACAAGTAGTCCCGGTCGTTTCGCGGCCCGGAGTGGAGCACAGTCTCCGCTCTGGGCCGCTTTTCGTTGGGCCTACCGCGCGGCCTTGGCGGCTTCCTCGGCCGAGCGGAGGATCCGTTCGAGCTCGCGCAGCTCCTCCTCGCTGGCGCCGGGGAACTGCGAGGCATGCAGACGTTCGACGGCGGGGTAGAGGCTCTCGCAGCGGCGCTGGCCCTCGGGGGTGATCCGCACGCGGACGACCCGCCGGTCCGAAGTGCCGCGCTGCCGCTGGACGAGGCCCTCGCGCTCCATGCGGTCGACCAGCCGGGTGATGTCGGGGACGCGATGCAGCATGCGCTCGCGCAGGTCGCTGCAGCGCTCGCCTTCCGGGTCGCCGGTGATCAGCAGCCGGAGCAGGTTGAATTGGGTCAGGGTCAGCCCATGGGAGGAGAACAGGCGCCGCGCCTGGTCCACCATGGCGTCAGCGGCTGAAACCAGGGCGAAGTAGGCCTCGCGGCGCGCGGTTGAGGGGATGGTTTTCTCCACGATCCCAACTATATCGGCAACAATATTTGTTATAACAAGTATTGGCGGGGCGCGAATCCCCTTCTGACATGAGCGATCCCACCCTCACTCTTCCCACCGGCCGCGAGCCTGAAGCCGCGGTCGATCCTCTGTTCGTGGCGCGTTGGTCGCGCCGCGCCTTCCGCGCCGAGCCGGTGGCCGAAGCCGATCTGCGCGCCGCCTTCGAGGCCGCCCGCTGGGCAGCCTCCTGCTACAACGACCAGCCCTGGCATTTCCGCTATGCCACGCAGGGCAACGAGGCACACGGCCGCGCCGCGCAGACCCTGGTCGAGGCCAACCGCGTCTGGGCCGAGAAGGCTCCGGTGCTGGGCGTCATCTTCTCGCGTCGCGCGCTGACCAAGACCGGCGCAGAGAACGCCTGGTCGCGCTTCGACGCCGGCGCGGCGTCGGCGCAGATGGCACTGCAGGCTTCGATGCTCGGTCTGTCGGTCCACTTCATGGCCGGCTTCGATCCGAACGCCGCCTACGAGGTCTTCGGCCTCGACCCGGAAGAGTGGGATGCGATCGCGGCGTTCGCGATCGGCCATCCCGGCGATCCGGCCCAACTTCCCGAGGGCTACGCCGACCGCGAAACCCCGAGCCCGCGCAAGCCTCTCGACGAGGTGGCGCAGGAGGTGAGTTCCTGATGTTCTTGATTCGACGCTCTGATCAGCGCGGCCACTTCGACCACGGATGGCTGCAGACCTGGCACAGCTTCAGCTTTGCCGATTACCAGGACGCGCAGCACGTCGGCCTCGACACGCTGCGTGTGATCAACCAGGACATCGTGCAGCCGCAGGGCGGCTTTCAGCCGCACGGCCACCGCGATATGGAGATCATCACTTACGTGATCCGCGGCGCCGTCGAGCACCAAGACAGCATGGGCAACAAGGAGTTGGTGCCGGCCGGCGACGTGCAGCGGATGACTGCAGGCTCGGGGGTGCGCCACTCCGAAGTCAACCCGTCGGCCGACGAGGAGCTGGAGCTGCTGCAGATCTGGATCCTTCCGAACCGCGAAGGTCTCGAGCCTGGGTACGAACAGCGCAGCTTCGCGCAGGCAGGGGAAGGACTGACGTTGCTGGTCTCGCCGGACGGCCGCGATGGTTCGCTGACCATCCACCAGGACGCCGAGATTCACGCCGCGCGTCTCACCGATGGCGAGTCGGTGCGCTTTAAGCTGCGCGTCGGGCGCAGCGCCTGGGTCCAGCTCGTGAAGGGCGAACTGCTGGTCGAGGACGCCGTCCTGCAGGCCGGCGACGGCCTCGCGGTTGCGGATCTTGACGCGCTCGAGCTGCGTGCCCGTGGCGACGCCGAGTTCCTGCTCTTCGATCTTGCTCCGGGACCGCTCGGTCGCGATCAGGCTGTGGCGGCTTCGTCGGCCGCGCAGGCCTAAGGCTGGATCGTCTGCACGACCACGTTCGACTTCACCGAACTCGCGCCGCCGACTCCGCGTGCAATCGCCGCCTGAGCGTACACCGGAATCAGCGGCGCCCCAGCCGGGACGTTGAACTGGATATCCGCCACGCCCATCGTGGTGGCGATCTGGGTGCCGAGCAGGCTGGGGCTGAGCAGATCGAGGCACAGCCCGCCGAGCTGCGGCGGGCAGAGCCCGTTCCCGGTACCGGTCACGCTGTAGATCAGCGCGACGGTCTCGTTCGGGTTCATATTGCAGATGCGAGCCTGGCTCAGCTGGCCGCGAATCAGCGGATCGAGCAGCAGCTGCGGGCTCCAGCTGCCGGAGCCTCGCACGAAGACATCGAAGGAGCTGTTGGTGTCATGCGCGACCAGGTCCTCGGCGGGGCTCTGGAAGGCGACTTCGGTGCCGTTGCCGTTCAGCGCAGGTCGCTGGCTGTAGAGCGTCGACTGCCCGCCATCGACTCGCACCGATGCCCGCGCCATCGTGCGGCCGACCAGATCGACGCGGAAGACATCGTCCCAGCCATTGGTATCGCCGGTGACCAGGTTGGACGCGCGGCTCTCGAAGGCCAACACGCCGCCGTTCGAGGAGAGGACGGGATTGACCGAGTCGGCGTTGCCCGCGGAGCCATTGCTGGCCATCGAGCAGAGTTCCGTGCGCCCGGTGCTGCGGATGCGCACGTACACCTGCGAGGTTCCGCCGCCCGTACCGACCGCCAGGTTGGAAGCGGTGGACTGGAAGCACACCACGCTTCCGCTGTCGTCAATCGACGGGGCCGCGCTCGCCTGATTCGCCTGCGCCCCCAGGGTGGAGACGCTGATCAGGCTGGTGGTCGAGCCGGCTTCATCGAAGATGCCGTTCTGGTCCGGGTCGCGGTCGCGCAGGAAGATGTCGCGCGCGCCATTGACGTCGCTGGCGACCAGATTGGTCGCGAGAGATTCGAAAGCGACGAAGCGCCCATCCCCGGACAAGGAAGCCAGGGTGGACGGGCCGTCACCTTGCGCCCCTGCGCCGTCGACGCTGATCAGACGAATCTGGCCCGTCGTGCGATCCCAGGCGAACACATCGCTGGCCGCGTTGGTGTCGCCGGCGACCAGGTTGGTGGCCAGGCTGGCGAAGCAGATCCAGCGCCCATCCCCGGAGATGGACGGCGAGGAACACGGCGCATTCGGTTCGACGCCGCCGAGCGCAAGCGACACGCGGATCAGGCTGATGTTGCCTTCGTCGAAGGTGCCGTTCTGATCCGGGTCACGGTCGGCGAGGAAGATGTCATCCACGCCGTTGGTGTCGCCCGTCACCAGGTTGGAAGCGCTCGATGCGAAGACGACGAAGCGCCCATCATGCGAGAGCTGTGCTCCGGAAGAAAACGAGTTCGCTGCGACCCCACCGTTGCCGACCGACAGCAGCGTGGTGGTGCCGTCGACCCGGTCGCGCACGTAGATGTCTGTGAAGCCGGAAGCCAGGTTGGCGAGCGGCGCGCTGGACTGAAACCCCAGGTGGCGGCCATCCGAAGAAAGGTCGGGGCGCAGGCTGGCTCCGATCGCTTCTTGGCCCGTCGAGTCGAGTGAGACCCGATGAGTCACGAACTGCTGCGGCGCCGCCTCGGTGGTGACGCAGAGCAGGAGAGCGAAAAGGGGGAGAGCCATGAGGGGAATAGCCACCCCGAGGATACCCCGAAGCCTGAATCTAGGGGGATTCGGGTGGGCGCATCTCGAGTCGCGCGGGGCGGACCAGGTCGTGCTGCCGACGACTGACGACCTGCAGATCCCCCTCGGGGCGGCGCTTCCGATAGCCGAGCAGGTGGAAAATCTGCACCGGGTAGAACCGGGCCACCCGGGTGTTCACCAGCAAATGTCCTGGCTTGTCCGGGTGACGTCGCACGCCAGGTAACCAGGGCAGCAGCTTTTCCAGCCGCATCTTGCGCAGCAGGCCGCTGAGTTTCAGCCAGAAGCGATGGACGCGGCGAGCGAGGAAGAAGCCGTCATCGCCCTTGCCCTGGTAGAGCGGGAGCATGACGCGCCCGCTGCGGCGCGCGCGAATCAGGCCCGCCTTGTCCTCGGCGAGGATCTCGCCCTCGCTGACCGGCGTGAAGTTCTCGTAGCCGGGATGCATCTTGAAGCCGTCGCGCGGACGGAGCGCATGCCGGTAGAGAATCTCGAGGACCTTGGGCAGGCCGGCGCGCGCATCGGAAAGCAGGCGGCGGCTGGCTTCGACCTGCTCGGGGATCGGTCCGGGGAAGCATCCCGCCGCGGCCAGCCCGATCCAGACTCCGGCTTCGTGGCGATCGATCGAGTGGGAGGCGCCGTGCTGCCCCGCCTCAAAGCCCATCGTGACGACGCCCAGATCGTTGAGGTACTCGAGCAGGGCGCCGTTCAGCTCTTCCTCGAGTCCAAGCAGCACCGGGACCGGGAACGGCCGGGCAAAGCGCCGATTGCGCAGCGTGTCGCCGATGCACGCGAACGGCACGCCGTCGGCCGAGGAGGTATGCAGGTCGAGCAGAAAGACCTCTTCGGTCTGGCCGTCGAGCTCCTGTTCCAGCACCCGGTGCAGCTCGGCGACCTCCGCCCACTCCGCGTCGTGACCGGAGCCCGGGCCCGGCGCGGCCTTCCCGGTTTGGAGGGGCTGCATCGCGCGGGCCACGAGCGCCCGCGTCCACATCCGGTTCATGTCGCGTTCGCGATAGCGCAGGCCTTCCGCGAGCGCACCGAGGTTGCCGGTCAGTCCGACCAGCTCGCCGCGGAAGGGAATGCCGCGCTCTTCAAGGGCAAGAAAGACGCGCAGCAGCGCGTGCACACCGGCGGGTTCATTGCCGTGAATGCCGGCGATGCAGACCAGCTTGGGTCCCGGCCGCTCACCGCGATGGCGGCCGATGATCCGTTGCCAACCGCCTTCGGGGGGCGCGAAGGGATCCTGCGGCGGCGAAGCAGCGCCACCGTGGGTGTGGGGACGCTCGTTCTCGCTCATTCGCTCAGCTTCTGCTGCAGGAGTTGGCCGGCGACATCCATGAAGTCATGGTCGGTGACGATCCCGACCAGCTTCTGCTTGCTGTCGACGACGGGAAGGCAGGCAATGCGGTGCTCCTTCATGAGCCGGATCGCGTCGAGCGAAGAGCAGTCCGGCGCGACCGTGATGGGGTCACGCTCCATGATCTCGCTGACGGCCACCTCGCGATCGCGCGAGCCTTCGCTGAGCAGGAAGCGCAGCATGCGGCGATGCGAAACCAGCCCGACGAGGTGGTGCTCATCGTCCTCGACCGGGACGTGGCGAATGTGGCTCCAGTCCATCATCTTCGCAGCCAGGTCGAGCAGTTCGTCCTGGTGCACCGTGAAGATGTCGGAGGTCATGAAGGAGGACACCTGGCCGTAGTGTTCTTTCCAGGCGTCGATCTCGCCGCCGCTGGCAAGCTCCCAGTCGTGCACCGGCTGACCGGTGCGCTGATTCTGGATCATGGCTTTAACCAGCGAGGCGCTGCGTTCGGCCGCGCCGGTGTCTTTGGCCATGCCGGCCAGCGAGCGGATCTGCCAGCGCGCGCCGGTGCGACCCTGCTTGGCGCGCGAGGTGATCACCCCGAGGTAGCGCTCGCGGTCGTCGGCGTCGATTCCGTGCGCTTCCAGGCCGCGGTCGGCGAGCGGCAGCAGGTGCTCCAGCACCAGGTCGGCCGCCTCGTAACGCTTGCCGTCAATCCACTTCGGCCGCGCGTCCAGGCCCAGGCGGGCGGCATCGACCAGATTGGCCTTGGCCTCATCGAAGCTCATCAGGTGCTGGGGATCGCCGTGCTCGGCGTGGAAGCCGAGCACCGCTCCAAGCCAGAACGCGGCATTGGCGACCTCATCAAGAATGGTGGGGCCGGCGGGCAGCAGTCGGTTTTCGATCCGCAGGTGAGGCTTGCCATCGCTGATGCCATAGCAGGCGCGGTTCCAGCGGTAGACCGTGCCGTTGTGCAGCCGCAGCGCGTCGAGCGAGGGGGCTTCCCCGCGCTCAAGCGCCTCGAAGGGGTCGGTGTAGCTCTCGCTGCCCAGCAGCGCGCG
>MDTD01105145.1_pt1 | contig 10691 bp, 11 predicted proteins | sample 811221 | NCBI WGS metagenome assembly MDTD01 (sample SAMN05326646, study PRJNA326480) | marine metagenome | isolation source: seawater | place: Pacific Ocean: South West | collected 2011
CACCAGCGGGTGGGGGAAGACCAGAGCGACCAACGTGCTAAAGATCAGAAGCAGGCTCATCAGGGGGGAGGCGATGCCTCCCGCCTCATAGATCAGCACACTGATGGAAAGAAGGTCCAAAGCCAAGGTGAAGGCTGTGATCATTCGACCCCATCGTCGATGTCGCATGAAGACCAGGTTGACCGCAGCATAAACGGTGATGAACAGGTACCAACCGAGGATCAGCGGCGCGCCCAGGTCCAGGGCGCGAGCCCAACTTGGAACCGCCAAAAGACTCATGCCCACAGCCAACAGGATGAGCCGGGTATACGCTAGGGTTTGGGCTCGCGTAACAAACCGATCTTGGTGGCGGATCGCCTCGTCACCGAGTCGAGCCACCATGGCGGAATGAAGTGGAACCTGTTTTACCTCCATGGGGGATCATCCAATGCGCAGTTGTCGATGAGACGCACCGAGTTGCAATGCACCGCCGCAAGGAGTCGAGGGACCTGTTTCGGTGCGAGCAGTCCAGAGCATTCTTCCAAGGTTTCTGGGTCGACAAGACAGAAATAGGCACAGCTCAAGCCATGGGAATCGAGAGTTTCTCTGCCTGCCTTCACGATTTGTTCGACATCCCGCTCACCGTCCGCATAAGCCTCGCAAGAGCGCGCCAAAGCTTTTGGCAAACCGAGGGCTTTTTCTCGATGGGAAGCCGTAAGATAGGCGTTGCGGCTCGACAGGGCTAGTCCGTCGGTATCCCGAACCAAAGGGCAGCCGAGGATTTCAACGGGTAATGCGAGATCTTTCACCAGTTGTCGGATCACGGCCAACTGCTGAAAGTCCTTCTCACCAAAGGCAGCGATGTCTGGACGAATCAGTCCCAATAGCCGAGCCACAACGGTCGCAATCCCACCGAAGAAAAGGGGGCGATCCACAGCTTCGAAGCCTTGTCCGGGGCCGGTGATCGTCAACGCGATACTGAAGTCCGGCGGATAGACTTCCTCAGACCGGGCAACCCAGACATGGTCCGCCCCTGCATTCCGAGCCATCTCCTGATCCTTCTCTGGTTGCCGGGGATAGGTGGCGAGATCTTCTGAGGGCCCGAACTGCTTCTCGTTGACATAGATGCTCACAACCACTCGGTCGCATTGTTGTTTGAGACGTTGAATCAAGCTGAGATGCCCTGCATGAAGCGCACCCATCGTCGGCACAAATCCGATCCTCTCGCCCGCCTGCTGCCACACACGCAGTTGGGCTTGAGTCGAAGCGAGATCAGACTTTGGGGAGCAAGCCATGCTGCTGGTCCTGCACAAAGAGTGCATGCTCGGCCTCGAAAAGTTCAGCCATAAGTTTGGCGAGTGCTTTCGAGCCCTGATCAACACTCCAGGGGCTAAACGGCTTGAGCGCATTCTGCATCGTCTTTGCATCGTGGAAGCGTTCCTCTCGGTCCTGCCTCAAGCCTGTTAAAATAGCCTCTGCGAGTCCTTCGTTGAGGCTTTCGACAAATTGTCGCGGGTCCGGGATTGACCCTCGTCGGATGCGTTTCATGACATCCATGTCTTGTTCTCCCGGATTGGCGTAAAAGAGGCGACGTCCCGTCACACATTCCCAGAGAATCGTACTCAGGGAGAAGAGATCCGTACGCTCATCTAGACTTTCACCCACCACTTGTTCAGGACTGAGGTAGCCGAGCTTTCCAGTCACGATGACACCTGCAGAATCTCCCGCCATTTCATCGATATGGACCACGCCGAAATCACCCAGTTTCACCCGGCCGTTGAAGTCGAGAAACACATTATGAGGGCTCACGTCCCGATGGATAACACTGATTTTTCGACCGCTCGGTAACTGCATGTCGTGGGCATAGATTAAGCCGTCGAGGACGCAACAGACGAGGTGCATTGCCAAGGCTTGAGGCATCTCTTGTCGTCGGGCCGCTAATCGTCCGAGAAGGGTGTTGAGATTCACACCACTCACGTATTCCATCACCAGAAAAAAGGCGCCGTCCACCTCTCCTGAGTCGAGGGTTTGGACAATGTGGGGGTGATCGAGCAGTCGAGCGATGTCTGTTTCAATCACAAAGTTGTCCGCAAAATCGGGGTTTGCCGCGGCCTCCGGGAGCAGGCGTTTGAGCACCACGAGCGGCTCATGATTCGCTTTCAGGAAGGACTTACCGTCGACCGTAGGAAGCCGGAACCTTCGGGCTCGGTGGACTTCGGCCATCCCGCCGATACCTACTCGTTCCAGAAGATAATAATCTCCGAAAACTTCGACCTTTGGTCCGAGGCGAGCGATTCGGCCGATCTCGGACAGTGGGATGGGGTCGTCTTGCAAGATCCTCGTCCGGTTCTAAGGAGTTCAAGGTGCAACCCCTTACAACGACTTGCCGGGTGCTGTTAAGCGTCGCTGGAACCCTTGTGGAAATGATGCGTGAGATTTAAGAGCCGCGAGCCGCAGGAGGTCCTAAATCATGTCGGATACAGCCTATCATACGGTGCCAGGCCAACGGGTGTTGGAGCACGCTTATGGCGAGCGTTTGACCGTTCTCCACAATCCCTTCGACCTGTCTTTGATGGCGAAAATTGGGCACGAGGAGACGGTGCAGCCAGAAATCGGCGACTTGGTCCGTTTGGCCTACGAGCGGCTATGTGCCGAAGCGATGGCGTCCTATTTCCCGAACCGGGTGTCCCGTATCGACACCCGCATGCGAGCCGTCGTGCCAGAAGGGGTGTATGAAGGAACAAATTTCGATCCGAGCGCACCCGTGGTGAGTGTGGCGATTGCTCGGGCCGGGATCGTTCCTTCAGAGGTTTGTTTTCGGCTCGCCACTCGTTTTCTCGACCGGGGACGCGTGAGACAAGACCACTTCGCGATGGCGAGGGTGACCAATGAAGCGGGGGAGGTCGTCGGCGTCGAGGTCAGTGGCGAGAAGATCGGTGGTGATGTTGAAAATGCAACGGTTCTGCTCCCAGACCCGATGGGTGCAACCGGGGGTAGCCTTGATCGAGCGATCCAGCACTACAAAGACTCGGTACCAGGACGTGCTCGGGCCTACATCGCCCTGTTTCTGACGGTGACGCCCGAAGCGGTCCGACGGCTTCTGACGGCGCATGACGACCTCTATATTATCGCTTTGCGCTTCGATCGAGGCCTCAGTGAGTCTCAGGTGCTGAGCCAGGTTCCGGGGGTTTCATCTGATGAGGTGGGGCTCACCGATAAACAGTACATCGTTCCAGGCGCAGGGGGCGTCGGCGAAGTGCTCAACAACAGTTTTGTGTAACGGAAAGAGACCGATGAGCCAGTACAACGTTTTGATCGATACTTCGACACTGCAGGAGCGCATTCGAACTCTTGGGGCCGAACTGGTGAAGACTTTTGAGTCCGTCGAAGATCCACTCCTTGTGATCGGTGTTCTTCGGGGCTCCGTTCTGTTCATGGCCGACTTGGTCCGGGCGATGGATCGGCCTCTCGAAACAGAATATATTCGTGCATCAAGCTACGGTGATGCTCGGGTGAGTTCTGGGACGGTGACCCTCAGTGGTGAACGGCCGGATGTGCAAGGTCGTCATGTTCTCCTGGTGGAAGATATCGTCGATACTGGAAGGACCCTGAAAACGTTGGTCGCAGCCTTGCAAACTGAGGGAGTCGCCAGTCTGACCACGATCTCCTTGTTGGACAAACCGAGTCGTCGCGAGGTGGAGGTTGAGGCAGATTACGTGGCGTTTACGATCGAGGATGCTTATGTGATCGGCTACGGTCTCGACGATGCGGGTCTCTTTCGAAACCTTCCGTTTGTCGCGGTGGTCGACGGGGATTGAGACCCAGCGCTGCCGTTGCTAGGGTTGTATCCCAATGATCGGGGGACGCAGGGGTAAATGAGCGACCTGGAAAACGAGAGTCCGGCACCGTCCAGTGGTGAGGATGCGGCACCGGGCGGGCCCGCCGATGGCTGGTCCCAACCGCTCACGTCGGCGGTTCCCGAGGCTCATTCGGCTCCAGGAACCTTGCCGCCGGGGGGGACCCCGCCCGCCCCCGCTTTGGGAGGCACGGCGCCTCCGGGTTGGGGTGAAGGGCAACCCCCTTACACCCAACATCCCGGCCAGGGGCCGACCGGCCAGCCCACCCTGGCCCCCACGCAGCTTCCAGGGCCGGGACGATCACAGTTGCTGCCGTGGGTTGTGATCGGCGCTTTACTTATTCTCATCGTGATTCTTCTGGGTGCCCTGAATGCACGGGACTACCATCTGGTTCGTGTGAACGACCGAGTCATCATCAAGCGAGGGGGCTGGATTCTCGGCACAACCCGTGACCTGGCCGCCAACGAGTTGGGTCGGCAAGGGGAGTATGCGCCCCTCGAGTTGCCGGCCGGAGTTCATGTGGAGAATGCCCGATTTGGTGAGCGAGAAGATCTGAAACGAGCCATGGTCGATCTCGTGCTCAAAATCTTGGCTCCGGTGGTTGCGGCTGGGGACCGGGAAAGGGTGGAATCGCTCGGACAGCGACTGGATGCCTTCCGAATCCCCCCCGATATTTTGCATCAACCGGCTCATCGGAAGCTTTTGGCTCGGGTTGCGATGGTGCGAGGGGTACGAGCGGAAACCGCCATGCTCGATGAATTGATGAAGGCCAGGCAGCACTTTCAGCAAGCTCAACTGCTCAATGACTCGGCTGCTCGGAAAGCTTTGAACCGCCTGCATCGCATTGAGAGCCTCTTGCAGGGGGGAGCGGTAGAGTCCTTGAGTCAGACCGAGGAAACGGGCAAAGAAACAGTTCCAGAGGAGATCACCGATTTTTAGCGATCGTCGTCTACGTTAAACGACCGAGGCAACACGGGCGGCTGGCGTACGATGACATGTTTGCTAGAATGCGGCGACGAAAGGTTGAATCATGCAAAAACGGCAATTGGTTCTGCTCAGCGCACTCATCGCAGCAGGCTTCACACCTGGCTGCGGCTGCGAGGAAGAGGTCTTTATTAAGATCGCCCCTCGAATCCAGTTGGAGGGAGACGCCGCTGAACTCGATCAAGACGATGGCAGCATCTGCACGGATGATATCAATGGTTGCGAACTGCATTTTGGTGCCGTGGGTTTAGCGACGCAAGGCAGTCGTACCCTGTTGATGGCAAACCCATCCCATGTGAACCTGCAGGTGTACGACATTAAAATCGATGCAGATTCGCCCGAGGCGCCCCGTCTTAGTACCAACTGGGAAAGCGTGGGGAGTAGTTTTCTGGCGGGCAAGAGCTTTGCCCCGTTCAAGGTGTATTGGATCCCGGAGGTGGAAACGGCAGAAGAGGTCGCCATCGGCACCGTTGTTCTGGTGACGAATGCGGAGAACTCCACGACGCTGCTCGATGCCGAAACATGCAGCGATCTCGGTGCCCTGGGCGCATGCGGCGAAGTCCGTGTGCAGCTCTTCGGCCGTGGGGTCGACAACGGCTTGCCTGAAGCGAAAGTGATCGCCCGAGTTGGACAAGACGCTTGGGACGACGGACCCTGTGACTTTGGTTATGTGGGACTGCGAGGGCAGGGCGCTTGCCGAGTTGAAGTGACCAATGTTGGCGAGCGTGATCTGTTACTTTTCGGTGCGGAACTTGGCTTTCGTGAGTCCGGTCGGGACGATTGCCAGACCTGCTCGGGTCAGGCGTGGTGTGGCGGTCCCAACGGGAGCTGTGTTGCCGGTCCCTTTGCGGCAGAGGAAACACCGGTTGTCGGGGAAGGCTTTCCCGAGCGGAATCCTTGCGACGAAGACACCCGATGCGAGTTGGGTCAGTTCTGTGCGTCGGACGCCAGCAATCCAGAGGAGCGCTTTTGTTCGTCAGAGGCTGAAGTTCCGGATGGCATGAGCATCTTTGCCTTTGATGCAGAGCCGCTCTTCAGCCAGGACAACCCTTTGGTCGTCAGCCCGGGGAGTTCGGCGACACTGACGCTTATTTTCAAACCCTATGCATTGCGGCGCTACACCGGTCGGCTGGCGCTCAAGACCAACCAGTTGGGGCAGCGCAACCTCGCAATCGGTCTCATCGGCGTGGGTCATGAAGCACCCACCGCCGTCCCCGAGATTTCTGCGGTCAACGACGGCGATCCTATCCGTGACGACAATGGTACGGTGCTCGTAGCACCCCTCGATACCGTGGCGGTGACGGGGCTTCGAAGCTTCGGCGCCAATGGTGCGGAAATCACCGGCTACGAATGGAGTTTTGAGGAATCCGCGGACATCGGTGCGTTCCGCCCCCATGGTTCCCATTTGATGCCTGAGGATGCCTCGAACGTGACCACTGAGCTCGGCTTCCAAAACAATGCGGAGCGCTGGATTCGGGGCGTGGACACCGTGGGAACCTATCGAATCGCTTTGCGAGTACAGGACGAACACGGCATCTGGAGTCCCTGGGAGACGGTGGACTTCACCAACATCCCAGGCGATTCGATTCATATCCAGATGACCTGGGATCATCCCTCCAGCGACGTTGATCTCCATGTGATTCGGACGGGCGACCGTGATCTTTATCGGAATCGAGAACAGGATTGCTATTACGCCAGTTGCAAGCCGGTAAATGGTCAACCTCGTTTGAGTTGGGGCCCAGGCGGCCCGGAAGACGATCCCATTCTCGACTTGGATGACGTGAACGGTTTCGGGCCTGAGAACATCAACATCGATCAACCCGAGGACAACCAGCAGTATCTGGTCGGAGTCCATTACTTCAGTGACCATGCCTGGAATGGTGAAGAAGGCCAAACAGATTGCACCATTCGAATCTATGTCTGGGAGCGTTTGGTCTTCGAAGAGGTGATGTTGCTTGAAGAGACCGGTAACTGGTGGGAAGTCGCCAACATTCACTGGCCTGAGGCACACGTTGAAACAATCAATGATTTCTACGTTGAGACGCCTAACTAACACGTTGAGATTGGAATCTTTGTTATGATGCGGCGAATCGTTTGGTTTTCGTTTGCCTGTCTCTTTGCGTTGTCCGTGGAGGCCGGTGCTAAGAAAAAGTCCAGGTACTCCTTTAAACGGGACAAAGAAGTGGGAGCAAAAGTCCTCATCGACAGCAAGGGTGGGCTGCAGTTTGCGTGTAAGCGTTGTCGAATGAAGACCTACAAAATCCCCAAAGCGACCGAGACCGAGCCCGCTTGGGAAGGCTTCATGACCAGCCCCGAGAAGATCGTCATTCGTTGGATGCTCGAGGAAAGTGATTCACCCTACGGCACTGATGCCGCAGCGCTCACCACACACTTGCAGGCACAGGCTGATCTTCGGAAAGATCCCGATCCGGCGGTTCGGCAGTACGAGCCCGTCATCTACGGACCGGACTTGCTCGACAGCATGGGGATCGCCCAAGCGGGTGGAGACATCAGCGTGATCTGGCCCCAGCGTAAGAAATGGCATGCAGAGAAAATTTTCGTGATCGTCGCCGGCAAGCGTCGATACACGCTCAGCATGCGCTACCGGAACCGGCATATGAAGCGCGGACAGGTCGCCAATCTCGAAACGCTGTTCCAGCAAGAACTCAAGGTTCGGAACCCCTAAATGGCTTTCCGAGTCTTGGTGGCGAAGCCCGGTCTGGATGGACATGATCGGGGGGCAAAGGTGATTGCCAGGGCGCTGCGAGATGCTGGCTTTGAGGTCATCTATACCGGACTGCATCAGACACCGGCGATGATCGCCCGTGCTTCCGTTGATGAAGCTGTTGACGCAGTCGGTCTTTCGATTCTCTCAGGCGCCCACCTGACGTTACTGCCCCAAGTGGTCGAAGCGGTCCGAGCGGAAGGGATCGCTCCCCTCTTCTTTGCGGGAGGTGTGATTCCCGATGGTGACATTGATGCGCTCAAAGTCGCCGGTTTCGATCGTGTCTTCACGCCAGGGTCTGATACCCGCGATGTGGTTCAATTTCTTCAGGATCGACTAGGCGAGTGAGTTCTTTCTTCCCGCCGCCAGGTACGGGCATCACGATTGTCGAGGTTGGCCCCCGAGATGGGCTCCAAAATGAACCGGAGAAACTAACGGTTCAGACCCGTGTTAAGTTTGTTCGGGCGCTGGCTGCAGCGGGGCTCAAACGTATTGAGGCTGCTAGTTTTGTTCATCCAAAGTGGATTCCATCGATGGCTGGCGCCGCGGAGGTGATGGCCGGTCTGAGGGATCTCCAGGGCGTTCAACTGAGTGCTTTGACGCCTAATCTACGGGGGTTGGAAGATGGGCTCAAAGCGGGTCTCAAAGAGGCTGCGGTCTTTACCAGTGCCAGCGAGACACACTGCCAAAAGAACATAAACTGCAGCATTGAAGAGAGTTTTGAGCGCTTCCTACCGGTTGCCGAACGGTGCCGTGAGGCGGAGGTTCGAATGCGCGGTTACGTCAGTGTGGTAGCGGGCTGTCCCTATGAGGGCGACGTTGAGCCCGAGCAGGTCGCTCGTTTGAGCAAGCGCCTGATTGATGAGGTTGGTTGTTTTGAGGTGAGTCTCGGCGATACGGTCGGAGTGGGGACGCCATCCACGATTTGGTCTCTACTGCATGCTCACAGCGAGGCAGGGGTCGACCGATCTCGTTTGGCTCTCCATTTGCACGACACTCGAGGGACTGCGTTGGCGAATGTTTTGGTGGGCTTAAGCGCCGGTATTCGTACCTTTGATTCCAGTGCGGGAGGTCTTGGGGGCTGCCCCTATGCCCCGGGGGCTACGGGGAATTTAGCGACGGAGGACCTCGTCTACATGCTGGAGGGCATGGGGCTTGAGACGGGAGTCAACCTGGCGCAACTCACTGAAGCCACCGCAGGTATTTGCCAGTTATTGGGCCGACGTCCGCCGTCTCGAACGTGGCGTGCCCTGAGACCCTTGGAGCGAACATGAGTCAGCAACTTCGGTATCAAAAGAATGATCAAGGCCTCGGCGTCCTGACCCTTCACCGCCCTGATGTTTTGAATGCCATCAGCTGGGAGCTCCTCTGTGCTCTGAGGGATCAGGTGGCCGTTTGCGCTGCGGACCCAAGCTTGCGGGTGCTCGTGATCACGGGTGCTGGTCATCGAGGTTTTTGCGCCGGCGCGGATTTAAAAGAACGGCGGGAGTACAGTGAAGAAAGAGTTGCGGAGTTTGTCCAAGGCATTGGCGCGCTCATGGCGGAGGTGGGTCGGTTGCCGATGCCGACGATCGCCGCCATCAATGGACACGCTTTTGGCGGCGGCTGTGAACTCGCCTTGTCCTGCGACCTTCGGACGATGAGTGAAGGCTTTAAGATTGGGCTGACGGAATTGGCTTTAGCGATCATCCCGGGGGCGGGCGGCACTCAGCGCTTGCCTCGTTTGTTGGGACCGTCGAAGGCGAAGGAACTGATTTTTACAGCAGCTCGTCTGTCTGCAGAAGAGGCGCTTCGTTACGGACTCGTGAATCGGGTCGGAGCCTCGGCCTTCGAGGAAGCCGAGCGTTTGGCTTCCGATATGCTCAAGTGCGGACCGCTGGCGCTGAGAGCGGCGAAGCAAGCCATTGACGATGGCGGCGATGTTGGACTCGATGAAGGGCTAGCGATCGAACAGGCGTGCTATCAAACGATCATCCCCACCGAAGACCGATTGGAGGCTCTCGAAGCCTTTCGCGAAAAGCGTCCGCCTGTCTTCAAAGGGTGCTGATCTGAAAGGTCCCTTTTCAACTGCCTCGGTAGGTTGAAAATCCAAATGGACTGAGCAGTAAGGGCACGTGATAGTGTTGGTCACTGTCTTCGACGAGGAAGCAAATTCTGACTTCGGGATAAAAGCACTTCTGTTGCAGGCTTTGATAATAGCCGGAGGTATCAAAGGAAATTCGATAGGTACCCGCCCGAAGTGTCCCTTCATTCATGAGCCCTTTGCATCGACCATCGGCGTCGGTTGATCCCCGTCCGACCATCCGCCATTCATCCCGGTCCCTGATTTCGAGTTGAACATCGACATTCGCCGCTGGACTGCCCGAGGCAGTGTCAAGAATATGTGTGGTGATGGGACTCATGAATTGGTTCCTTACGTTGGTTATTGCTCAATGAGCTTTGCCAATCTTAGGCTTGTAATCTGTGCCTGTTCTCCCGCCGCAACGCGCAGTTCGTATGGCAGTTCATTCGACATCCGCTCTTGAAGCATTTCGAGCATCTCATCGGCCGATTTGCCCGATGCACACACGATGAAAATAAAGCCGAACTTGGCTTCATAATCCATATTTGCCTGAGTCAGCCTTTCCAGCAGTTCATCTGAGGCCTGTTGAACCGCCGACTGCTCTCGCTCAGACCAGTCCGATGTATTTTGAAACTGCTTCCTGAGCTTTTCTGGATCAGCACCAATCTTTGGATGATGCCCGAAAGCTTCAAGCCAGTCGCCGTCACCCAGTGACCACCACAGACGCTCTGCTTCTCCGAACAGTTGGGTGCGACTGCGGAAGGGCCGAGCCTCAAGCATGCTTCGAATCCACCTTTTTGCGCCACAGCAACGTCCCAATGCAGCTTCTGCCGCCCCAGGGCTCAGTGTGTTTAGATGCTGAACTAGAGCGTCATTCTCGCCCGGAAAGTCTTCACTGGGTGTCCCAAAGATTCGGAGTCGAGAGATTCCTCCGTCGGGAATAATCTTGAGCCTCACGTGGGTCCAGGGACCCGTTTCATTGACGGGAATTTCATGAACTTGATCAGGTCCCAATGGCGTTGGTCTCGTGATGTCCTGCCAATCAGGGTGTTGAATCAAGGTGTGGGCGGGGGCGTCCGGCCAA
>MDTD01156763.1_pt1 | contig 10690 bp, 13 predicted proteins | sample 811221 | NCBI WGS metagenome assembly MDTD01 (sample SAMN05326646, study PRJNA326480) | marine metagenome | isolation source: seawater | place: Pacific Ocean: South West | collected 2011
GCAATGGTCGCTGTTGTCGTCACCGCCTCTAGTGGCGGTAGATATTGCTCTGCCACCTGGGCAATGACAGGGGTTTCCGGCTCGACTACCTCAATGCACTGTCCATTGCGCAACAACTCGCCTTCTTCGCATTGCGGCTTAGAAGAGGTCTCCGTTTTGCTGGTGTTAGCTGTATGAATCGGTTGTTTTGGTATTGGCAGAAATGGTGCTTCCGGTTCATCAGGCGTTTCTGCCTCAGTGTTGGCGAACTTGGGCAGGCTGCCTTTGAAAACTGGTTGCAGCTTGTGCGGTTCGTATGACATCGCGTTGAACGACGGCATGCCTGCATCGCAATAGATGGCGACCCTGTCAGGATCGTTGGTTGTCAATCCAGTCTGCAGCTCTGAATCGACATGAGCCTCCACGCAGCCAGGCATATCAATCCGTGGCAACGCCATTGAGACGCCATGCGGCAGCCTCGGGACTAAGAGATCCTGCTTTGACGGTGCAAGCCAAATATCAATTCTCGGTATTGATGCATCCCCAATATTGATATCAGGAATCGACATTTCAATATTTATCTCATCATGACTGTTCCATCTGGCTGAACCCTAAGACGATATGAATAAGGCTGACCTTCACCCTGCATAACAATCCTTCTTCCAATATCTGCAGGGTTCAAGCTTGTGCTTAACTGCTGGCGTAGCATTTCTCTTCGACGAGCTTCTTGCTCGTCGTTCCATCCTTCTTTGCTTCCAGGAGCGTAATTAAAGTTATATCGCTCCTCAATGTCATAAGAGCCGTCTTGGTTGGGCGTAGCCCAGAAGCTACCAAGGGAATTTTTCAGCTCATTACGGTACGGCTTGTCGGAAGGAATAGTTGATGGAGAGTTTATACCTTCACTACTTCCCCCGAAATAAACCGGGACATCACCTTGCATCATTCGTTGATAGTGACCATCTCCGAAATTCGCCTTAATATTTTCCAATATTGCCTGACGCTTAGGCCCACGCAAATTAGCTTCTGAATCCAAGATGGCCTGCTGGATGGCTTTGCCTCTTTCTTGATCAATTGACATGCCCTCAGCCCCTCTGCCGGAGAGGTATCTCATAAAAAGCTGAGAATCTAAAGGCATCTGGTTAAGGCGCTCTTGATTCTCCTGAGCACCATAAAAATCAGCAAGTTTTCGTATGTCGTCTTTGTTTCCAGCGACGATGCCAAAAGGGTTGACCCCAGCGTCCCACACATCTTTTGCGAATCGAAAAGGCATTACCAGGAATAATTACAGGACCAATAGCCAGGGGTCGTCTTGTCTTTCTTCTCGTCACAGTTGTGGCGACTGCGGAAGTTCTCTCGACGCTTGGCATCTCCGTGGCCAGAGCCTTTCTTGCCGCCCTCAGAGTGATGCTCCATGTTCGGGTCGCCGAAGCGAACAATCTTATCGTTACCGTTCTTGTCTTTAACTAAAACAGCAAATTTTTTATTCTTGCCAGGCGTTTTTTTGGGCTTGTTGTATCCCGAAAAAATTTCGCCTGCATAGCGTATTTTCTTGCTCATCTCTCTACTGCCGCATCCCTTCCAGCAACGACGTCAGGCGACCAGCCTGCTTTTTGTGCATATTGGATGCCTTGTGCAGCTCTCCAATAATTTCGCTCATTTCGTTTTGGTCGCTTATCTCCCCATTACCTTCTTTGCTTTGTGGCTCATCAGTGATTGGTCCACCGTGGACCCATGCATCACAAGTCCTAGCCCCGGCGCACTTGAAATGGAACAACTGGCAGTAACCCAAGTTAGCAGCGCTAGTAATTCGCTCAGGATCTGTAGGTCCCTGCGCATTGATTCCATTTTGAATACATAGAAGGATTCGACCGCTTTGATCAAACGCTGCACAGTTACCGCAGCGAGCTGTCTTAGCTGTTTCCATGTCTGTATCCCAAAGCTTTGCCTTATCTCCCCAAAACTTCTCGTCAGGCGCATCAGGATTGATTGGACCGTAGCCGAACTTCTTGATAGTCCAGTCTCTGTTTTTTGTATTTTCGAAAACGTCTTTTGTAGCTTTTGGGCAAGCAAGGGCTTTGCCTGCCATTCGCTTTTCGCTCATTACTTTTTGCCTTTTTTGGGCACGCAGTTAGGAACTTTTTTGCCGTTCTTCATTTTCATGCCGATGGCTTCGTAGCCTTTCCAACATGCATCCTTGAGCTTGTCGCCAGCTTTTCGTACAGCCATGATTAAAAGGGAATTGCAGGACCTGATTTAACTTTCGCAGGGCTAGGTATAAGGCCTTTCTGTGACTCTAAAAGATTACTCTTCATGTCTTGAAGATCTTTTGTGAAGTACTCATACTCTTCCGTCAACCTCTGCTCCATCTGCAAAGCCATGTCGCTCTGGAACAGATTGAGCGTATTTTTGAGTTTTGAGTATGCAGCAAAAAAAGTGTAATTGATGAATAAAAGGTTGGCGGCGACGACAACCTTAAATGCCAATTCCATGATGGTATTAGCTTTTTTCATCAGATCGTAATGGCATATTGAATTACGACTATTCCTCTACCGCCTAAACCATTGCAGGCATAAGTATTTTCCCATGATTGAACATTTCCGTAATTGGCGTAGCCGCTAGCGCCACCACCTCCAGCCAATCCTGCAATACCTCCCTGGCCGTATTGGCCAGCACCGCCGCCTCCGCCAAACACGCCTCCGGTTCCAGCCAGCATGTAGCTGTTGCTTGCACTGCTGTTGTAAGCGTGCATTGAACCTCCGCCTGCACCTGGGCCACCGCAGCCTGCATTAGTGGAAGACATCTGACTTCCGTCGTGGTTTGCAGCGTTTCCGCCTCCGCCGCCACCGCCCATCAAGATCTTGTTGGGGCTCCAGATTGCACCGCCTTTTCCGTCGCCTGGTTCAAAGCCGCATTTAGCTTCGCTGGAGTAGGAGTTAGTACTTGCTCCACTTCCTCCAGACCCCAAAAGGCCTGCGCCACCACAGCCGCCGTAGGAATAGTAGCTAGAAGTATTCTGAGCACTGGTTCCTTTGCCCGCTGTGCCAGAGCCGCCAACAGAGGTGTAGCTGGTGTAGGTATTCGTGCCGTTGAACTTAATGCTTGCGCCGCTGCCGCCTGAGTAGCTTGTTCCTTGACCTCCGTTATATCCATCTCTATCGCCTTCAGGCGCTGGGGCTGATCCGCCGCCGCCGCCATAGCCGCTACTTGAATTCTGATTGCCGTAACCTCCCCTGCCACCTCGACGGTTAACAATATTCCCTCCCTGACCTACTCCACCTTGTCCGTAATAGCCGGTTTGTGGATTAGAACTTTCTCCTGTTGAGTTTCCGCTTGGGTCCGTATTGTTATCACCACTACGGCCGCCAGATGCCTGCACGGTACTGATACCGGCACCTGAGAACGACGACGTTCCACCAACTGAGGAGTAGCCACCCTCATTTGCTCCAATCACAATGCCATAGTTTTGGCCGGCTACAGGAGTGAACTCGCTAATCGCCAGTCCACCACCGCCGCCGCCAACGGAGCGACCACTGCCTCCATATTCCCCTCCATTACCACCAGCTCCCCAAACATAAACGCGCATTTTGATTGCAGTGTTTATGTCAGACGGTGCAGTCCAGGTGAAACTACCATTTCCGTATGCACCATATGTACTGTTATTTATATGGCTCTGGCAAAAGATCTCGATTTGATTGCGAGGTCCGCCGTCGTCGTAGTCTTTGAAACTTGTCATCGGAAATCAGAATTAACTGTTTTCAGGGAAGGATCTTGTCTGCAGAAGCTTGAGATATCAGCTTTGCAGTTACAAAAGCCTTAACGTCTGCCTGGTTGTCAGCGTCGGACATGTTGACCAAGGTCCGCTTCTCAAGCATTGTCATGAAGTCGTCGAGATCTTCATTACTTGCTCGTGCAGCTTTGATTCCTTTGCGCTCATCCCTTGTCAAAGAGCTGAGAAAATCCGCTTCTGTGAGAACTTTCTCTTGTACAACCTCTGGCGGTGCGACAAATTCTTTCTTCTCAATCTTGCCTTTTGAATTCCTGACATCACCGTTATTGGTGTCATCAGGCACTTCTACGAATTGTGCTGCGTACTCTGCAACAAAAATCTTTGCAGGATCAATCTCAGTAACGTCCACAAGGGTTCCGTTATTGGGATCAGGGAAGGCCCATTTAGTCATGACTGTGATTAATTAAACGAGAATTTTGTATTGAATGAAGACAAGTCCATCGCCTCCATTGCCGTGGCCATAGGACGGGTACATGGCGTATCCGCAGCCGCCACCACCGCCAGCATTGCCGCCAGCGCCGCCAGGGCAGTAGGCATCACCGCCGCCGCCGCCGCCGAGGATGCCACCACTGCCTGCAAGCATGTAGGCGTGGTTACCAGAACCACCGTATCCGTGAGCACCGCCACCGCCTGCGCCGGGTCCGCCACAGCCTGCGTTGGTGCCCGCTTTTTCTGAACTCTGGTAGGTAGCGGAGCCCCCGCCTCCACCGCCACCGCCCAGGAAAATCATATTCGGTGCCCAGATCGCTGAGCCCCCGCCATCACTCGCTCTAGTGGTAGCGAGGGAGGTATTTGAGTAGGTGTTAGACGAAGAGCCATGCCCACCATGACCATCGAGTCCAGCACCGCCTTGGCCGCCGTAGCTGTAGTAAGTACTCGTACTTACTGAGCTGGTTCCCTGGCCAGCGGTTCCAGCACCTCCGCTAGAGGTGTAGCTGGTGTAGGTGCCAGTGCCTGGGAAATGAATAGACGCGCCGCCTGTGCCCGAATATGAGCTGGCATATCCACCTTGATGGCCGTCTCTTTGTCCGCTGGGTGCCGGGGCTGAGCCACCGCCACCTCCAGAGCCAGAGCCAGAGCTGTTATTTCCGAAACCGCCACGTCCACCACGACGGTTAACAATATTCCCTCCCGTACCTACTCCACCTTGTCCATATTGGCCGGATTGTGGATTAGAACTTTCTCCTGTTGAGTTTCCGCTTGGGTCTGAATTGCTGTTGCCACTACGACCGCCAGATGCCTGCAATGTAGTGATACCGGAACCTGAAAATGCTGATGTCCCACCAGTACTGGCATATGACGCAGAGCCGAGGCCAATGTTAATGGTGTAGGTCGTCGTTTTACCGAGCGTTAATTCGCTAATTGCCAGTCCACCACCGCCGCCGCCATAGCCGTTACCGCTGCCGCCGTCCATGCCACCGCATCCTCCAGCGCCCCAGACGTAAACCCTGACTGGGACGGATTCGTCAAAATCAGCTCCAGGTTGCCAGTAGTACGTTCCATTCGAGCTCCACATTTTGCACTGGTTGTACTTACCAGAAGCACCCGCACCACCACCGCCGCCTGTGGATTGACCACCGCCGCTAGGAAACCTTCTGCCCATGCCTTAATTGCTCCTATAAGTTGCAGTGATCAGGATTCAAGGCCGTACGCCACGAAGGAGACGCTGCCAGCGCCGGATCCAACAATCAATCGAGCGCCGGATTCCATCGTGATGCCTGTTCGCTCATAAGCAGTATTGGCAGCCAGCGAAAAATCGAATTCGATGAAATGCTGAGCAGCAATAGAACCACTTGATGCCGATTCTGAGGCCGGGATAACGGCGATCTTGACAGTATCAGCAGCAGCGTCTTGATTGCAGATCGACAAGATCAGCGTCGTTGTAGCTGTAGCTGTAAATAACGCAGTAGTTGCGTAAGTCGGAGTTCCACCGGACGGTTTAGAACTTCCCTTGATACCCGAAGCCATACCAAATAAGCGATCAGTCGGGCAGCGTGTCTGCCACTTGTTCTAAGTATAAAGTGAAATTAAGTGGCTTCGTTCTCTCGTTCTACGTGTGCACGGAGATCCTTGCGGGAGTTGATACGCTGCTGCGTACCTTGCCTATTCGCAGGATTACTTCTTTTCTTTTTTGCTGTTAGCCTCCGCTGCTGCCTGGCTTTAAGAGCAGCGGCTCTTCTAAACATCGATCAACCCTGGCCAATAAAGAAGGCATACTGCCTGTCTTGATTACTGGTCGTATATTGTCCTGCAATCAACCGAGTCCAGTTTGTTGATTCAGGCGTAGTCCCAGGATCAGCAGTTGCGTCGGAGGTATGGTCTGTCAGGCAGATGAAATGATCGAGGTTTGGTGCACTACCTGTCTGAACAAGGTCACCGACAAAGTAGTCAGTGCTGTTTGCATAAGCACCACGATTCTGCGACCCTTGCGCATAACGCTCCCACTTGCCAGCACTGAGGTCAATCAGGAATGTTACTTCTGAAGTGTGCTTAGAAAGAGCACGGTATGCAGAGCCCTGGAAGACAACGTGATCGTCCTTCAGGTATGCAGTTGAAGTTGCCCAGTCACCCTTGAAAGTCAGACCACCAGCAAGGAGTGCCCAGAAAGAGGAGTTCGGCGGTTCCTCGTTCGTGCTGGGGGCAATTGCCCTGTAAAGGCTGCCTCCGTGTGTCGCAAGGTCGTTGTTCTGATAAGCAGTTGCAGAACTCCACGCACCAGTGGCATTCAGCCCTGAAACCATCCTCGACCAGTAGGTCGTATTGGTTGGGAGGTTACCTACCGTGGAAGTTACGTTGATATAAACGAATACGTCACCTCCAAAGATGACAACGTCGTTGTATTCGTATTGAGTGCTGTTGACATAAGTGTCCCGAAACTGAAAACGCAGTTTGCCGAGATCAATAATTGTGCTCATACGATCTCACAGATCAGGTGTCCGGGTGTAGCTGATGACCAGCTGAAATTCAACAACTTGTCTGACCACACAGTTTCCTGGTAGTCGTCAATTCTGATTATAGAAAGGTCAGGGATCTTAACCTCGCTGCCGCCAGGGTTTCGGACGACGTCGAGATGCCCTGTTGAGACATTCAATCTGAAGCTGTAAGCATTCTTCCCAACAGGTTGAGAGAACTCTTCGATTTGAGGAGACAGAACCTCCTTGATTAACTGAATCGCCATTAGACGTCCTCATATACAGAGAGCCAAACCACGAAGGTATCTACCGCTCCACCATCAACGGTTGGTGCATCTGCTTTGAAAGCATCATCAGCTCCTAGCACCATTTTTTCGCATCCAGTCAAGCGCTCTTGCTTGCCTGGTCCGATTCGCAGGTCTTTAGCCAGGTAGTAGTCGGTTCCCCCGACGCTAATAAAAACATCAAGCGGTAGCTCGAAGTCAGAAACGTTTGCAACTGTTAGTCCAGTTACAACCGAAGTTTTAGATGTAGGGACTGTGTAAACAGTTTCGGGAGATGGTGATGACGCAGGGCTCCCAACCAAGGCCTGAAATCTCTTGAAGGTTGCCATCAGCCAAAAGCGAGAATATCGGATACGGAGAGCTGGGAGCCCATTGGGATCCACGCATTAGTGGAACCCGCTATGTACATGCTAAAAACATTTAGAAGCGGTGAATACCAGATATCAGCTTGTTCGACACCCGTGCCGGGAGCGTTGTCCTGAACGAAGAATTTGGCTTCACATGGCACCCACTCAACGGTGGCCGCTAGGTACACCTTCAAGAATCCTTCGCTTGTGTCATACCAAAGGCTTCCATTGCCAGGAGACGCAGGCTCCGTTGGCGAGACACTTACGGCAGCACCACCACCGCCGCCGCCTCCGCCGACAGTAGTGAATCCCGTGCCACTCCAAATTTTCAGGAGATTATTGCCAAGATCAAACCATAAATCTCCATCGACGTTGTCAGTGGGAGGGGCAACCTGCCTTTTGATATTTCCGCTGTTGCGAATACGGTCAAACCCAGGTAACTCCTGTAACTGACCGTTAATTAGAACTATGGGATTTCGAAGAGCCATTAAACAAGGAAGATCGGTGATTCAGGTTGAACATCAAGCTTGTCGGTGTCAATTGCTTGTCCCAACCGTGTCGAGTAAATACTGCCTCCAACAGGAGCTGTCGCAGTGATTACGCCAGAGCTGTCTAAATAGTATTCGAATCCGGTCAATAGCCCCGTCAGTCCCTCTATTGGGCCACGCGCTACAACGGTGACTCCAAGACCAGCTGACGCTACGCCTGCTTTAACCAGACCTAAAACAGTAGCCTTTTCCCTCGTCAAAACATTACTGGCTTTATAGAGCTTGCCATCAGACTTGCTGACATAAACAGCATCTCCTTTCGCTAAAGCTTCACCAGAGATGCCAGGAGCAAGAACAGCCACTGACTGAGTGCCTGTTCCGCCGCCTTGAATTGCGACTTGCAGGTCAATTAAGGCTTGAATAATACCTGCGGTATTTGAGGGATAGGATTCCACTGCACCTCCTGCTGCTTGTATGCACGCAACAATTGCGGTAATGATTCCTGAGGTGTTTTCCGCAAAACGACCCGTATAGGAAGGAACTCTTGGATTAAGAGGCTCAGTTGCCACAAACTTATGCAGACTTCCTGTTTTATTCTAGTTTTCTTACCGAACGATCTTTGGAACGATTGGACTGTCTGGTTCCAAGAATTGAAGTATGGGATAGTCGGTTCCGCTTTTCGGAATAAACTCTTGAAACGCACCTGTCGAGCTGTTGAACGCCTTCAGGTTTTGAGTGCCTCGTTGCAACCACCAATCATTGTTTCTGCACCATGCTGGATCAGGCTCAATCGAGTCGTGCCAAAGCATTGGCGATCCGCTTGTACGAATTCCGGCCCTTGGGTCGCCGCCAGGAAAGATTGTCAGCCCTGCTGATTCTGCAATTGACAACACAAAGCGGTCCCAGCTCAATCTCTTTTTCCTGAAGTACATGAAAAACTCTTCAGGATTCAGAGCCCTTTCATACGAGCTTGCGAATTCAAGAAGGTCTCTTTCAGCAGCTGTAGGGTAATCGTCAGGCTCAAGCCACGGCACTCCACATGCCCACCTTTGAGCGTGAATATGTTTGCATTCTCTACGTTGATCGCGTCGTTCGGGCAGCGTTCTCCACTGTCTGTAGTAGCCAATACCCTGGCTTTCCCACTGACTTAGAACCGAACGGTTCGCATTTGGAAGTGGGAAGTCGTCGAGCGTCGTCTTGTCTGGAACGTAATCGAGGTTGGCTAATGCTCCACCAAGATGGTCAGGGCAGCAACAGAAGAACGAATGAGCAGAACACAGGTGTCGTGATCCGTCATCTTTCCAGCGGTATGAAGGAATCTTGGGATCATCTGGATCATATGGCTCCCGTTTCCAGTAGATATTCTTGTTGCGTTCAACTCTCCTGTAGGGCTTTGACAAGTCGAACGTCATCGTCATGCTGCCAAGACTGACGTCGATTAGCGTGAACCCAACGCTGCCAACGTCTTTTTCGACAAGGTCGTCAGGGAACGTCGGTCCAGCGGCGGAATCTTCGAAGACGTCTCCGAGAACGGAGTAGTAGATCGCTAGCTGATTTGAGTTATAGATCCCGCTGACGTTGTACGTGAGGGTGTGGTTGTTTGGATCCGGATCACTGGTGTTGTAGGACAACGCAGATGACTGGATCGGATTCGGCAGGATAAAGCTGCCTCGAACCCGAGTCGCCACATACCAAGCGCCTTCAGGACTTGTTGAGCTTGGGAACACCGTGACGACTTCTTTGCTGCCCTCTTCGTCAATCTCATCTGCCAAGGTTGCAACGCCGTTCAAAAATCGAGCCAAGATGTTGATCTGCTGGTCACCCCAGCTCTTGCCTGTACCGAAGTACATTTCTTGGCCCATCTTCCACCGCTTAAAATCTGATTCGCGGTTGTAACTTTCGACGATTGTCGGAAACTGCGTTGAGCCGTACTCACCAACACCAGTTGATTTGTCTGGATATACGCCTTTTGCTTTTGGGCGAATAGGTCTTCGAATCGACGGAAGCCCGAAGTTACGATTCGGGTTTGATCCCAGCCCCTTGCCCATTACCTCAGGCGAAACGTGACGTGTAGTAACGCTGGATCTGACCGCCCGTCAGATACCCACGGTTCCTGTCCAACTGCTTGAGTTCATTTGCCTCGTTGGCATTAACCTTTTCGATGGGCTCGACAATATTGCCTGCATCGGCATCACCTGGGGCCGGTGCCTCTGCTGTTGGCTCATCGACTACAGGCTTTGGAGTGGCTGCAACAGGAGCGGCAGGAGCAGAAGGCTCAGTGGGTGCTCCACCACCTGCTTTAACCATGTTGTTGAACGTCTCCTCGTACTGCTTCTTAAAAGGATTCTCAGAAGGAAGCGCTCTGCCTCGTTCGTCGAGGTCACCAGTCAAGTCGGGGCGTGGATTGTTGTAGCCGTTATTGCCGACGTACTTATTCCAGTCAGGCTCGGAATAAGCGCTGTATGCATCCTTGTCCTCGCCCACATAGCCAAAGTTGCCCATGGACTCGCCGCCGCTTTCTCCGCCGTAAACGAACAGATAGTTCTCTTGGAACGGCTGGTCCATAAGGGGGTTGTAGGCGTTGTAAGGGAGAAGCTCGGGTCTGCCTTTTCTTGTGCCTGCCTGGCCGGTATAGCTAATAGGGGATGTTCTTTCTTTTTGCTGCCCTGTAGTGGGATCGGTGTAGACATCCAGTTGACGCCTATTCCCGTCTGGCCCCGTATAGAAGGTTCTGCCTGGCAAGACGCCAAGATGCTTGGCCGCCTTGGGGCCAATCATCATTCCAGACGCTGCAAGGGTTGAGCGGATCTGCGCATCGGTGTATCCAGCAGCCCTAGCCCGACCTAGGGCATAGTCGCCGAAGCCACCATCATCCAGCCTGTCTTCCATCCCC
>MDTD01161198.1_pt1 | contig 10690 bp, 11 predicted proteins | sample 811221 | NCBI WGS metagenome assembly MDTD01 (sample SAMN05326646, study PRJNA326480) | marine metagenome | isolation source: seawater | place: Pacific Ocean: South West | collected 2011
CCACCACGTTGATAGGCTGGATGTGGAAGCGCAGTAATGCGTGCAGCTAACCAGTACTAATAGCTCAATTGGCTTGATTTATGCACTGAAAAAAATTTTTAGAATATTTAAATTATATTAACTTTATAAAGTTTAATATTAATTTTTGATTTAATTGTTATAAAAACATTTACTATAATTCCATAATTTTTAGTGATAGTTTACCTCGTAATGAAACTAGTTATACTTGCTGGTGGTCTAGGCACTAGGATATCTGAAGAGACTGAATTCATTCCTAAACCTATGATTAAGATAGGTCAAAAACCAATAATTTGGCACATTATGAAATATTATTCTTCATTTGGAATAAATGATTTTATAATTTGTGGCGGTTATAAAATTCAAAAAATAGATCAATTTTTTTTTAAAAATTCAAATAAAAAAAATTGGAACGTTAAAGTGGTAAATACCGGCAAGAATTCAAACACTGGCGAGAGATTGTATAGAATTAAAAATTATTTAAAAAATGAAAAAAATTTTTTTTTAACATATGGAGATGGTTTATCCTCCATAAATCTAAATACACTTAAGAAGTTTCATATTTCAAATAATGCAACTATCACTGTTTCAGCAGTCAAACCTCCGCCCAGGTTTGGTAAATTAAAAATAATTAATAAAAAAATTAAAAATTTTTATGAAAAAAATTCAAGCATTGAAGACTGGATTAGTGGTGGTTTTTTTGTTTGTAATTTTAAAATTTTTAGTTTTTTTAAAAAAAACAATCCTATATTTGAAAAAGACATTATTCCAAAAATTGTACTAAAGAAAAAAGCTTTTGTTTTAAAGCATTATGGTTTTTGGCATCCAATGGACACCATGCAAGAAAAAAGAAATTTAAATAAATTATGGAAATCTGGTGTAGCCCCATGGAGAATATGGTAATTAAAAATTTACTTTTTTTCTTACTTGAACACCCACATTCCCTCTGAGCTGATTGTGAATACTGGAAACATACTCAAGTATTAAACTAAGAATTGCAGAGGTTAGTGAAAAAAAGAATACAACAATTGAAATAATAATTGTTATACCCTGTGGAGAACCGGTATCAAAAAAGATTTTATTTATAATAACTTGAAGCAAAAATATAAATGAAACTGCGGATAGAAGCAGAAAAAAAAGACCTACTAACCTTATTGATTTATCCATTGTAAATATTAATCCATTCATACCCTGGGCATACAGGTCAAAAAGATTATTTTTTGATTTACCCCTTAATCTTGATTTTCTTTCAAATTCAATTTCAAAAAAATTATCTGTTAACCTTGCTATATAACCTCTAATATAAGGAAAATAATCGTTAATATTGTTTAATTGATCAACAATATTTTTTTTTACACACATAAATTCATTTACATTCATTGGGTAATAATTTTCTGAACTTTTATGAATAATATAATAATAAAGTCTTCTTAATCTTTTTATTAAGAAACCCTCGTCAGTATTTATTTTTTTTGCATAAACTACATCGTATCCTTCCTGAATCTTTTTATACATACGCACAATCATTTCTTCAGGATCTTGCATGTCAGCTGCGAAATTAACGATTACATAATCGCCTGAGGCATATTTTAAAGCATTAAAGTTACTCAAAAATGGACCATAATTTTTATAATTAACTAAAAGCTTAACATTTTTATCATTTTGACAAATTTTTTCTAAAACTCCTAACGTTCCATCGTTCGAATTATTATCTACAAAAATATGCTCGTAACTAATATTGTTTTTATTCATAGTGCTTTTTATTACCGCATAGCACTCTTCTACATTTTCAATTTCATTAAAACATGTTGAAATAATTGTCAGTTTTATCATTTATCTGTTTTCATTTTTGTTTTAACACATTATATAAGAAATAATTATGAATAATAATACAAAATTTGATCCAATAAAAAGTAAAGTTGAAAATGATCAAGAAAGAGCTGAATTTTGGAATACATACTCAAAAAATTTCGTTGCGATAGTAAATGCAAGAAGTACAAAATCTTATCTTAAAGGCGAGATTGATTTATTTAAAAATTATATGTTTAAAACTAATGAAAAAAAAGGAAAAATTTTAAAACTTGATTTATGGAACGAAGCTCACCATACTGAAATATTAATGCATGTTCACCAATACTATGAAGAGATACATGGTATTGATATATCTCCTCATGTAGTTGAACAAGCAAATAAAAATTTAATTAACAAAAAAATTAAAGCGTTCACAACAGTAGGTGATATTAGAAACATGCCTTATTCAGAAAATAGTTTTGATTATTTATACACCATGGGAACTATTGAGCATTTGCCAGATCCAAAAGTTGCAATGAGAGAAATATGCAGAGTATTAAAAAAAGGTGGAAGGGCTATTATTGGAGTACCAAATAAATATGAATGGTTTGGAAAATCTTTAGCTTTAGATTTTTTTGCATACATTGGGATTAAAGAAGATGGATATGAATTTAGTTTTGGTTGGGGAGAATTAAAAAGACAACTTAACGAATGTGGATTAGAGTTAATAGATAAAGACGGCCCTTATTTTATGCCTTGGCCAATAAGAGCAGCAGACTGGTTTCTATCTCAAAGATTTCCAAAATTATGTTTTTTATTTTATCCCTTTATTTATATAAGTGAGTTTTTTAGTAATTTTAAATTTTTTAGAAAGAATGGAAGCCTTCTAGCGGCTGTTGTACAAAAAAAATGATTTCTTTAGAAAACACCCAAAAAATTTCAAAAGAATTTGGATCCCCCTTTTTTTTAGTCGATGAAAAAAAAATAAAGGAAAATATAGATTTATTTAATGATACTTTTTCAGAGTATAAGGGAAAATTTATTTTGGGTTATTCTGTCAAAACCAATCCACTTGTTGGAATTTTGAAAATCATGAAAAAATATGGAGTAGTATCAGAATGTGCTTCTTCTATAGACATAGAGTCTTCTTTAACTGCTGGCTATAAATATTCTGATATAGTTTATGCAGGTTTGTTTAAATCACATGAAACACTTAATAACTCGGTTACCAATAACATAAAGCTTATAAACATCGAAAGCTTGCAAGAAGCAAAAGAATTGTATGAAATTTGTAAAAAAAATGAAAAAAAAATAAGAGTAGGTATCAGGATAGCATTTCCATCAAAAACTGGAATTAAATCAATGATGGGAATAACTTATGATAGATTTGGAAATTCAATTAAAATGGGAGAAGCTTTTAAGGTTGCTGATTATATAGCAGAAAGAAAAGATTATTTTGAGATTGAGGGATTACATTGCCATCCTGGATCAAACATTAAGTCATCAAAAATTTATAAGATAGCCATAGACAAGCTATATGATGTAAATGAATACTTAATAAATAAGCACAATATTGAAATAAAATTAATTAATATTGGTGGAGGGGTAGGTATTAAAGAAGTAAAATTTTATAGCTTGTTTGACTATGGTTTTTCGACATTGTTTAAAATTTTCGGTAAAAAATATGAAATAAATGAAAATAATTTTTCACAAAAAAAAGTTTTAAGTGAAGTAGTACAATATTTAAACAAAAAATTTTCAAAAAGGAAAAATTTTCCAGATATAATGATGGAACCTGGTCGTGCTCTAATAGGAAATGCTTTAGATATTTATTGTTCTGTTGTATTAAAAAAAGAAACTGAAAGTGGAAATTGGTTAATAATTGATGCTGGAACAAATATTTTATCAATATTGACATTGTTAACAGAGCAACATGAAGTTCTAACTAGTTCTACCATTAAAGAAAAAAAAACTTATTCTATAGCTGGACCATTGCTTTATTCTTCAGATATAATTGCTAGAAATTTAAAATTAAATTTAACAAAAGAAAAAGATTTTATTGTTATCAAAGCTGTAGGGGCTTATTTTGGTAGTCAATCTAGTAATTTCCTTTTTCCAAGATGCTCAAATGTATTAATGACGGAGCTTGGAGAATTTAAATTAATTGAGAGAAAAGAAACAACAGGTGATGTACTTCTAAGATCTATTGACCTTTAGTATTTTTGAATTCATAAATTTCTTTGATCATTTGTTTTGTACTCTTAAAAGTGATATTTAGTTCTTTTACTTTTATTCCTTTAAAGTCTTTAAAAAGTTTAATGAAATGGTATGTAGATCTATTTAAAGGTATATTCTTTAAATTAAAAATCCTATTTAACATTTCAAAAAATAAAGACATAATATTTATTATAAATAATGGAATTATAATTTTTGTTTTTTTTATTCCATCAACTTCCTCAACTATATTTGCTATTTCCTCAAGAGTTGGATTTTGATTAGCAATTAGATATTTACCCATACTAACATCCAGTTGTATTATTTTATATATACATTCACAAACATCGGAGATATGAACTATTGAATATTTTGCCTTAGTAATAAATAGAATTTTTTTGTTAAACATTTTAAAAATCACATCATTACTTTTCGCAATTTCTACTGTTTCAGGGCCAATTATATGCGCTGGTGAACAAATAACGAGTGGAAAATTATAATTATTTTTTAAAAATTTTTCTGTTAAAAATTTAGATCTTCCATACTGAGTGTCATATTTGAAAAAATTATACTCAGAATCGTCTGAGAAATATTCTTCGTTTGATGATATGCAAGTCCTTAGTGTTGAGATAAAAATTAATTTACCTAGTTTAATTTTAGATTTATTAATATTTTCAACAATAGTTAATGATGAATTGATAATTTCTTTATCATTTGCCGAAGCCCTAGTTGGTAACATTGCTCCTGCATGAATTAGAATTTCAACATCTTTTAAATTTTCTTCAATATTGTCTGTATTATTCCAATCAATAATTTTTACAGATATGTTTGGAAAATTATTTTTTAGATTTTTGAAATTTTCATCGTTTCTGGTTAGCAATACTAAATCAAAATCTCTCTGAAGTCTTCTTGTGAGCCATTTCCCTAAAAATCCACTAGGTCCACTAATACCAATTCTTTTCAATTTAAATTATCTTTTTAATAGTTTCTAAAATAGAGGTCTTTCTGTTCTCTACTGCTTCTTTAATTTGAGTATTTAACAAAAAATCTTCTACATCGTCAACAATAGTATGATGCACTGTTGGGTCCCAGTGGTGGATTGCATGTTTGTATGCACCAAATGAAGCATAAACATATTTAGAAAAAAAATTTCTATCAAATAATCTATTTACTGGTATTGGACCAGATGTATTGTTTAGTTTACTTTTTTTTTCTTCACTGTGTTCTATCATATTTAGTAATGATGCGAAGAAAGGAAAAAAAGTTAGAAAACCATAAACCCAAGATAGTGCAAAAAAAAGATTTGAATTTAAAAATATAATATAAACAATCAAAATATGAACTAGAACAGAAATAATTCTACTTATAGTAATAAAAGCTAAAATTTTTGTTATTAAACTTGAATTCACTTTTTCATCTATTTTACTTTCATCTTTAGTATTTTTGTCAATTTTTAGACAGTATTCAATTATGCTTATAGTCGTAAAAAATTTTAAAATTTTAATAAAGGTTAGAGGATACAGATAAGAGTTTTCAGGGTCATCAGCCTCTGCATGCTTTGTGTGATGTTTCATGTGGATTATCCTAGCTTGTTTAACATTTACTCCAGTCAAGATTCCTAAAAAATAAGTTAATTTATCATTTATTTTTTTTTTAGGGTGTAATTCGTAGTGTAGACCCACATGTAAAGCTTGTTGCAAAGAATGAATAAACAACCCAACAAATAGAGAGTTCGTAAAAAAACAAATTACATTTGCAAGTTTAGAGGAAAACAAATTGATTAGGTAAATGTTTATAAAAACAGATAAAAATAAGCCAACATAAATTAAAAATATATTTATGTAAGTTTTGTAATATTTAGGAGTTAAAGATTTTAAATATTCTGGATATTTTTGACCATGTAAGTGATTAAATAATTCACTTTTAATTTTAATAAATTGAAAGTTCTTATCAATCCTGCTATCAATATCCTTAAAATCTTGAAACATAAAATAAGTGTTGTTAAATTGTCAATAATTAATATCAGATTATCTAATAATTGCTAAAAAAAATGCAACCAAAAACTGCGTCAAAAAATTTTTGGAAAAATAAACGTATTCTAATTACTGGTTTTAGTGGTTTTAAAGGTGCTTGGATGACTTTATTACTTAATAGGCTTGGATCCAAAGTCTATGGATTTTCTTTAAATAATAAGCTTGATAAAAAAAATATTCAAATTTTAAAATTAAAACATCATTGTGCAGATATCTGTTATGGAAACATACTCGATGAAAAGAAAATAAAAAAATTTTACTTAAAATCTAATCCTCATATAGTCATACATATGGCCTCCCAATCAATTGTAAAAAAATCTTATGTTGAACCAAAACAAACTTATGAGGTTAACGTAATAGGTCTAATTAATTTACTTAACTGTATAAAAAATAAAAATGAGAAAAAGAAACCAATAATTTTTGTTCTCACAAGTGACAAATGTTATGAAAATAATGACAAAAAAAAATTTACAGAAAAAGATAATTTAAATGGAGACGATCCTTATAGTGGAAGTAAGGCGGCTCAAGAAATTGTGTGTAATAGCTTTAAAAAATCTTATGATTTAAATATTGCAACTGGTAGAGCTGGAAATGTTCTTGGTGGTTGTGATTTTAATAAAGGAAGAATTATGGTTGATTTAATTGATACTATTTTTAATAAAAAAAAACTTTTAATTAGGAATTTATCTGCCACACGACCTTGGCAACATGTACTTGATTTAAACATAAATTACCTAAAATTTATTAAAAAATTTTATTTCAAACCAAAACTAGCTCAACCATGGAATTTTGGTCCAAAAAGGTCTTTTTCTGTAAATAAAATTATAAATTATCTTAAAAAGGAGTATGAATTTTCCTCTTTTAAAGATAAAAAAAATTTTAAAGAGAAAAAATATTTAGATATTTCTGCAAATAAAATAAAAAACGAGCTAAATATCAAAAACAATTTTTCATTTTCAAGAATGCTTAAAGAAACTATTGAATGGTACCACATATATTATAGAAATAAAAAAAACACTTATAAATATTCATTAAAACAAATAGATAAAGCAATTGATGAAAGTAAATTACATAGATAAAAAAATTAAAAATATAAGAAAAAAAATTGCATCTCTTTCTTACTCCGCTAGATCTGCTCATCTTGGTTCCTCTTTATCATGTGTAGAAATTTTGACAGCATGCATGTTAATTAAAAAAAACAATAAAAATTCAATCTGTGAAATTATACTTTCAAAAGGTCATGCAGCCATGGCTTATTATTCTGTTCTAAATGAGTTTGGAGAAATAAGTAGCAAATCTTTAAAAAATTATATGAAACCTAATTCGAATTTATGGGGACATGTTACAAAATCAGATAATAAATTTTTTAAATTTAGCTTTGGTTCATTAGGTTATGGATTAGGAATATCTTGTGGTTTAACCTTAGGCTATCAATCAATTAAAAAAAAACATAATGTTTACTGTATAATTTCTGATGGGGAAATAAATGAAGGTTCTACTTGGGAGGCTTTGATGTTTATAAGTCATCATCAACTTAATAATATAAAAATACTAATTGATAAAAATTCAATTCAAAGTTTAGAAAGAACTGAAGATGTAATTAATTTAAAAAAATTAGATAAAATTTTTTCTAATTTTGATTTTGATGTAAGCAAGATAAATGGACACGATATTAAATCTTTAATTAAATTATTAAAAAAAAAAACAAAAAAGCCATCAATAATAATATGCAATACAATTAAAGGAAAAGGGATCAAGGAGATAGAAGACAAGATTACTTCACATTATTATCCGGCAACTTCTGAGCAATTTAAAAAACTATGAGAAATGAAATTATAGATCTAGTTAATAAAGAATTTAAAACAAATAAAAAAAATTTTTTTTTAACAGCAGATTTAGGCTTTTCAGTTCTGGACAATACAAGAAAAATTTTTAAAAAAAATTTCATTAATGTTGGAGTGGCTGAAACAAACATGATTTTACTTGCCTCAGGAATTTTCGAAGCAACAAAAAGTAAAGTTTATGCTTATTCAATTTCTCCTTTTTTAACTTTGCGTACTTTAGAAGTCTTAAGAAATTATATCTCAAATGATAAAAGACAGATCTGTTTAATTGGAGTTGGATCGGGTGTTTCTTATGATAAAATGGGAAAAACGCATTTCAACTTAGACGATATTAATTCAATATACAGTCTAAAAAATATTCTGATATTAAATCCAGCAAATCAGGATGAGCTTAAGTTTTTATTTCAAAAATTTAAAAAATTAAAAACGCCTACTTATTTTAGAATAAATAAAACACCTTATGAAAATAAATTTGGATTTATAAGAAAAAATAATTCTTTTTATAAGTCTGGAAGAAGGTTTAATATTATTGTTTCTGGGGCAATATTAAATAATTTTTGCTCTATGTTTTCAAACAAAGAGCTAGATTTATTTAATATAATTAGCCTACCTATATTTTCTAAAAACTATAACAAATCTTTTCAAAAATTATTAGTTAAAGGTAAAACTTTATTTATCGCAGACTCTGCTAAGACAGTTTTCTTTGAGGAAATGAGGAAAGTTGTTGAAGATAGAACTAATAACAAAACAATCAACTTTGATTTTGACCATAATTCAATTAAAAAAGTCAATTTAGAAAATAAAATTTTAAAACAAATGGGATTTTCTAAAAAAAATATTTTTAAGTTACTTTATTAATTTTTTTAATAAATTTTATATTTTTTTTTAAACCTTCTTTTATTCCAACTTTAGGCTCCCAATTAAAATCTTTTTTCAACTTTGAAATCGATGGTATAAAACTCATGATTTGGTCTTTTCGGTATTTAATTGATCCAAATGATGGATTTTTATTAACTTTTAAGTATGAGAAAATTAAATTTATTACATATTTAATTTTGAAACTTTTTTTATATGCCAAATTGTAAGCACCTTTAGCATTTTTGTTAAAAATAGATTTTACAATTGCTGAAACTATATCTGAAATAAATATGAAATTATATATTTGTTCTCCTGATGTAAAAATTACTTTTTTATTGTTAATTAAACTTTTAATTGTATATGGTATTATCCATTCCATTGTACTTCCAGGGCCATATCCAGAGAAAACTCTTAACCAAACAAATCTTATTTTTTTAGTTTTACAAATTTTTTTCAAAATTTTGTAAACTATAGCTTTGGTTTTTCCATAAACAGTAATAGGTTCTAATTTGAATCCTTCTTTTATAACTTTATTTTTAGGACCGTACTCTGCCTGAGATCCAATTCCAATAAAACTTTCAATTTTTGATCCATTTAAAGACTCAAAAATATTATTTACTATCGTTAAGTTTTTTTTTTGATTTTTGGAGTTTCGATTTTTTGAATCAACTCCCAACCAAGCACAGTGTATAACATCGGTAATATTGATATTTTTTAACTTTTTATTTAATTTAGATTTATTTAAAAGAGAACATTGAATATATCTTATATTTTTTGAATTTTCATAAATTCTTTTCTTATTAATAATTAAATACAAAATTATATTTTTTCTTAATTTTAAAATTTGGACTAATTTATGCCCAATAAAACCAGATGAGCCAGTAATTAAAATTTTTTTTATCATAAATCTTAATATAATTTAAATAAAAATAAGAATAAAAATAAAAATAAAAAAATTAGAAAATGAATAATAATAAAAAATTCTTTTTCAAAAATATGTTTAGTGAATTTTTTAATAAAAAAAATTGTTCTAAAGTCTTTTAAAAATAAAAAATTTAATTGAAATTTAATTTTATTAATTAAAATTATAAAATTTAAAATAAAACTAAAACAATTAAATAAAAGAATAAATTTAATGTAATAAATTATGTTTTGATTAAATAAATCTAAAATTAAAACTATAGAAAAAAGGACATAGTAGAATACATAAAGTATATAAAATAATTTTCTAAAATAAAAATTTAAAAAAAATAAGGTTAACGAATTCAAAACAATTAAAGGAAAAAGGTAGAAAAAAAATACTTTGTTTTCCTCAAATAAAAAACTGATCAATATTGATACAACTTCTAATATAATACAAAAAATAATGAAAATTAAAAAAATTAAGTTGGCAATATCTTTATCTCGAGTTTTATTTAAAACTGGTAGTATATTTTTATTTAAATAATAATTATTAATAAAAAAATATTTCATTAATTCACAAGACAGAAAAAGACTTACAAGAAGTTTTGAATTATTATTGTTTTCTATCTGAGTAAAAATTACAAAACTTATAAGTATAAAAAATGAAAAGAAATAATATTTACTGAATATGTGCATCTAAAAATTTATATTTGTAGTCTTTTCTAAATATTATTGAACCTAAACTTAAATTACTTTGAGACAATAATGAATAATTACATTTTGCTAGCAATACCATATCAGCTAGTGCTTCAATCCCAAGATTAGTTTTTGTTTCTTCATCACCATAAATTTTAAAGAAATGTGCGCCAATATTTTTCCTATTCGATAATAATTTTGAGTTCATTGGTAATAATTGTTTTTTGTAAACTTTTGAAAAATTAGTTTGAAATTTCTTATCATCTGTAGCAAGGAATATTTTTTGAAAGTTTAAATTTTGAAGTTTTCTATCAATAGATTTATTAATATGAA
>MDTD01173679.1_pt1 | contig 10690 bp, 11 predicted proteins | sample 811221 | NCBI WGS metagenome assembly MDTD01 (sample SAMN05326646, study PRJNA326480) | marine metagenome | isolation source: seawater | place: Pacific Ocean: South West | collected 2011
AATGAAGATATAAATACTTTAAAAGAGTTAGGTATTTTGATTGATGCTGATGAAGAAGGGTATTTATTACAGATTTTTACTAAGCCTGTTGAAGATAGGCCAACATTATTTTTTGAGATAATTCAAAGAATGGGTGCAAGAGGTTTTGGCGCAGGAAATTTTAAAGCTTTATTTGAAGCAATTGAAAGAGAACAAGCAAAAAGAGGTACATTATAAATAGAAAATATTATGACACATTTAAAAGTAGGCGATACTGCACCAGAAATAAATGCAGTAGATCAAAATGGAGATAAAATCACTTTAGACCAATACAAAGGGAAGAAAGTGGTTCTATATTTTTATCCTAAAGACATGACTCCAGGCTGCACAGCTCAGTCATGCAATTTAAGTGAGAATTATAGCTATCTTCAAGAGAAAGGCTATGACGTTTTAGGAGTTTCTTGCGATAGTGTTAAGAGACATCAAAAATTTATTGAAAAATATAATCTTGCTTTTTCTCTTGTTTCTGATGAGGAGCAAAAAGTGGTCCAAGATTATGGAGTATGGGGGCTTAAGAAATTTATGGGTAGAGAGTATATGGGTATTACGAGAACAACTTTTATTATTGATGAAAAAGGAATCATTGAAGAAGTTATTACTAAAGTAGACACTAAGAATCATACAACTCAAATTGTCAAATAATATTCTTTCTGTTAGCATTAATATTTACCTTTAGTTCTTGCCAGAAATGTATGGAGTGTGAAACTGACTACTATGTTTATAGCTCTAATATCATTGGTACTGACCAATGGGGATGGCCTATATATGAATATGACTCAATAAAGGCTCCTAATGCAGAAATTTGTAGAGATGATTTTGATTCAAAAGATGAATTTCAAGATTATATTGATTTAATGGAAGAGAACGGATCTGATTGTAAAAGTGATTTTTGGAATTAATCATTTTTGTTTACAGTTATCTATAAATGAACAGATATTAGATTAATTTGTAGTTGAAAATCTCAAAATCTTTTTTATATAAATTATATACAATTTTTGAGGCTTGTGGGTATTCATTGTATAGCTGCCTCCAATTAGAATTTAATTTTGTTTTATTAATATGACTAAGCGGATTATGTTCAATATTATATTTTTTGCAAAATGCAAGCCAATCATCATTTAATGATTCTTGCTTAAAGATAAAATTTGCAGTACAGTTTGAGTCTTCATCAACAAAATAATCCGACATACTTATAATATGTTGTTTTATAATTGCCTTAAATCCTGCAAATTTAATAGATGATAATAATGTCTCATTTTTAATTTGAGTTACGAAATCTAGAAAAGATATATGTTTATCGTAGCCAAGAAAATAGTAAGATGATGCTATACGTTTTTGAGGATGACAAACTACACCTATACAAATAGTTTTTGAATCAACTTGTTTTACATCCTTCCACTGTTTGTAGCTGAAATGTTGAATACTACCATTATTAAATGTTAAGCCGAAATGATGTGTTTTAAAAATATTTCGAATTTTAAAATACAAACACACAAAATAAAAAATGAGGATAATAGGGACTAATAATAAACCCTTAGAATTTATAATGGTATGAAAATAATGAATATGTTTTTGAAAGAAAAGATTAAATAAATATCCGCTATAGCGATTACTTTTGTTTTTAGAATAGCCTTTAAGCTCTAGAATTTTTTTTGAGATACTTGTGCCTGCGCATTTGGTTGGATGTATTAATAAAAGGTTTCTTAAAACATCCATTAATGTATAATTAACAAGTTAAAACAACAACCTATATACATCTTCGATTTTTTTACACTGAATGATATCAATATTAAATCCTTTAGGATTAAACTTATTGTATTTAGAAATAATTATTTGTTTATAGCCAAGCTTTTCCGCCTCGCTTATTCTTTCTTCAATTCTATTCACTGCTCTTATTTCTCCTGAGAGTCCAATTTCCCCAGCAAAGCAAACTTGAGTGTCTAAGGCAATATCTTGATCAGAGGAAAGTATTGAACATACAACAGCCAAATCAATTGCCGTATCATCAATTTTTATACCACCTGTAATATTTAGAAAAACATCTTTAGCAGCTAATCTAAAACCGCATCTTTTCTCAAGTACTGCTAATAACATATTTAGCCTTTTAGTGTCAAAGCCTGTGCCTGATCTTTGAGGTGTGCCATATACAGCAGAACTAACTAATGATTGAATTTCGATAAGTAAAGGACGAGCCCCTTCAATTGTCGCAGCAATACTTACTCCGCTTGTTTTTTCTTCTCTTTCAGATATAAGTATTTCAGAAGGATTACTAACCTCTCTTAATCCTGTTTGATTCATTTCATATACTCCAAGTTCTGACGTAGAACCAAAACGATTTTTAATTGTTCTAAGGATTCTATACATATGGTTGCGATCTCCTTCAAATTGCAGTACAGTGTCGACCATGTGCTCTAATATTTTTGGCCCAGCAATTGCACCATCTTTATTAATATGTCCAATTAAGAAAACAGCAACTCCCGTTTCTTTAGCAAACTTTATAAGCTCTGCAGTACATTCTCTAATTTGAGATACACTCCCAGGTGAAGATTCAATATGATAAGTGTGTAAGGTTTGAATCGAATCAACTACTAAAATATCAGGAGTTATTTGACTGATTTGCTGAAATATGTTTACAGTAGAAGTTTCAGTGAGGATGTAACAATGTTCAGATGTTTTATTAATCCTTTCTGCACGCATCTTAATTTGTTTCTCACTTTCTTCTCCAGAGACATATAAGATTTTTTTATTTTTTGAACTTAAAGCAAATTGTAATAGTAATGTGGATTTTCCAATCCCAGGGTCACCTCCTAATAATATTAGTGATCCAGGGACAATACCTCCACCAAGAACCCTATTAAGTTCTGAATCATTTGTAATGATTCTTTTTTCTTGCGTGTAGTCAATATTATTTATAAGAGTAGGGGTGCTGACTTTAGATTTTGAAAACCCTTTTTTTGATTTCGTATCTTCTTTATGTATAATCTCTTCAACAAATGTATTCCATTCATTGCATTGTGAACATTTTCCAAGCCATTTTGGAGATTGAGTGCCACAATTTTGACAAAAAAAAGCAGATTGAATTTTTTTTGAGGCCATTAACTATTTTTAATCTGTTCAATGATATTTGTGCTTGAGAATCCATCAATAAAAGGGATAATAACGACTTCTCCTCCATTCTCTTTTACTAAATTTGAGCCAGCAATGTCAGATTCTTGATAGTCACCTCCTTTAGCTAAAATATCCGGAAGCAGTTGTGAAATTAGATTATATGGAGTTTCTTCTGAGAATAAAACAACTGCATCTACAAATGATAAGCTAGCTAATAAAAAAGCTCTAGATCCTTCTTTAATAATAGGTCTATTTTTGCCTTTTATTTTTTTGATTGATTCATCAGAATTTAAACCAATAATTAGTTTATCTCCTAAATCTGCAGTTTTAGCTAAAACTGTAATATGAGCACTATGTACTAAATCAAAACACCCATTTGTAAAAACTATCTTCTCGCCTTCTTGTTTCCACAATTTACTTGTAGATATCATATCTTCTAATGAATAAATTTTTTGTTTTAGAGTATTAAGATGAGACATTACTTTTCTTTTTTGATAAAAATAAGATTAATAATCCAAGTGATCCCATGATAATAGCAACTAATGTTTGAGCTACATGAACTATTGTAGGGAAAATTAAAGCAGGGTTTGTTGGATCTCCATTTTCTCCTAGGTATATAGTCCCTACACCAAGTACAGAGAGACCTATCATAACAATTGCATGATAAGAACCTATTCCTCCAGGTGTTGGAATGACCATTCCGACACCTCCTAGAACCAATAAAAAGATCCCATCTGAAATGCTTAAGCCTGCAGTTTCATTCATACTAAAGAAACAAACATATGTCATAAGGAAATACATTACCCATATAGCTAATGTGTAGCTCCAGAATAATTTTTTATTTTCTATATTATTAATGCTTTTAAAGCCAGCTTTAAATCCTTGAATAAATGAGCTTATTAATGCATACAATTTTGATTTTTTTAACCATTTTAAAATTAAATAGCATAATAAAGCTGCTAGAATTAAAGCGCCTAATAATAAGAGATTATTTACCTCTTCAGTATTACCTGTTTGTTGTTCTTGTAGTTTATTATAAAAAGTAATAATATCATCAAATTTTATAATTAGTGTTAAAAGTAATAGGCTAATTAAAGCGATAAAATCAATAATTCTTTCCATTAAAATAGTTCCAAAAAGTTTGTCTACAGGAACTTTTTCAGCTTGATAAAGCGAGGTGCATCGTGATATTTCTCCAGCTCTTGGTATAAAAAGATTAGTGAAGTAACCAATAGATACGGCAGCTATGCTATTTATTTTTGATGTGCTATAGCCTAGAGCTTTTATAAGGATAATCCATCTTAGTCCTCTTATAACATATGCCAAGGCTCCAAATATCATTGACCAAATTACCCATTGAACTTCTACTTTTTGTGCCTCTTCAATAAGTTTGACAGGGTCTTGGTTTCTAAAAAGGAAATAGATTATTATAATTCCTAATAGAAGCGATATAACATATTTAAGTATTTTCAATATTAAGCTTTTCGTCATATGGTAAAACTATAAAATTATATTATCAATTAATCGCACTTTGTTAATATAGGCGGCAATACAAATAGCATTTTTATTTACTTTCTTCCAAGATTTTATAGGCCGCATTGTTTCTAAGTTTACAAATTCAATATACTCTAATTTGACAGACTTATTGCCAATAATTTTATCAGTAGCATGTTTTTTTAATTCTTTTATTGGTATTTGTTTGTTTTGTTTACAATAAAGCAAAGTTTTATATATTACAGAAGCTTCTTCTTTTTGAGCTTGTGTTAATAATGCGTTTCTTGAGCTTTTAGCAAGACCACTTAATTCTCTTACTGTTGGAATACTCTTGATTATTGTATTTGCTTTCATTTTTTTTACAAGCTCTTTTACAATCTGCAATTGTTGTAAATCTTTTTCGCCGAAGAATGCTTTTTCTGGCTTTATAATATTAAATAGTTTCTCTACAATTGTAGCCACTCCATTAAAATGTCCAGGACGATGTTTTCCCTCCATCACGATTTCTAGTCCATTAAAATTATATGTTTTTGGCTCTTCTGATTTTGTATATAAATCTTCTACTTTTGGTATGTATACAATATCACAATTATTTTTTTTTAATAGGGAAAGGTCTTTATCAGTATTCTTTGGATAATTAATAAAATCATTATTATTATTAAATTGTGTAGGGTTAATAAAAATGCTACATACAGTTATGTCAGATTCTTGCTTACTATTTTTAATAAGTGCTATATGACCTTCATGTAAAGCCCCCATTGTAGGAACAAATCCAATTGATTTGTTTTTTCTAATATTAGTTAGATGTTTAGTAAGAGATTTTTTATCAAAAAATTCTAGCATTTAGATGTTTTTGTATGCAACAAAATTAAAGTAAATGCATTATATATCGATTTTTTTTATATATTTTTGCAGCTTATAACTTATTTATGGAGAAAAGGAAAGTATTATATGTTTCTCAAGAGATAAACCCTTACACTGGAGAAACTAAAATGGGAGAGGTTGCTAGTTTATTGCCCCAAAAGACACAGGAAAATGGATTTGACATAAGAATGTTTCTTCCTAGATTTGGAACTATAAATGAAAGAAGGCATCAACTACATGAGGTGATTCGTTTATCAGGAATGAATCTTATTATTGATGATTTTGACCATCAGCTTATAATAAAAGTAGCGTCAATTCAAAAATTAAGATTACAAGTATACTTTATTGATAATGAAGAGTTTTTCCCTAGGAAGCAAATGTTTCATGATTTAGAGGGGAATTTCATGACGAACAATGATGAAAGGATGATTTTTTATTGTAAAGGTGTAATTGAAACCGTGCGCAAATTAGGATGGAAACCTGATATTATTCATTGTCAGGGATGGATATCTTCTCTTGTGCCAATGTATATTAAAAAGCTGTATGCTGAAGATCCTCTTTTCGAAGATGTTAAGGTAATATATTCAGTATTTGATAATTCTTTCCCAGGCGTTTTAAGTGATTCTTTAGCGGAAAAATTACTTTTTGAAGACCTTCAAGATTCAGATGTTTGTGACATTAAAACTCCTAATATTGTCAATCTACATAAGTTTGCTATAGATTATGCTGACGCAGTCGTTCAGGCAAGCTCAAAAATCAATAAAAAAGTTTTATCACATATACATTCTTCAAACAAACCATTTATGGAGTATCCAGGAGAAGATGAATATATTGAGGCGTATCAAAATTTTTATGCAAATTTTATTAAGGAAGAGGAGGGGGTTCTAATAGAAAGTTAACAATGAATAAAGTAAGATTATTAAGTCTTTTTATTGGCTTAGCTTTTGGGTTCTCTTGTACAGAACCTAATAATATAGGGCTTGAAATACAGCCTCCATCTGATGTTATAATAATTAATAGTACAGACTTCAATAGTTTTATGTCTATTACCGAATCAGAAGACTCTGTTAAGTCAGATGAGCCTCTTAGCTTATTATTAGGAGAGATTACAGATCCTATTTTTTCTTATAATCAAGGCTCATTTCTTACTCAAATATTATTATCTGAGAATAATATCAGTTTAGGGAGTAATCCCCAGGTAGACTCAGTTATACTTTCGTTCACATATTCTGGATATTATGGAGACCTTGTTAACTTTACTGATTTAGAGGTCATTCAGTTGCAGGAAGATATTTACCAAGATTCAGTTTATTATTCTAATTCATTTTCTTTAACTCCAGGCTCTGCAAATTGGGTAGACTCATATACATTATCTAATGATTCAACAAATCCTTTTTTTAGAATACGATTGACTAATGATTTTGGACAACAAATCCTAAATTTAGGAGAAGCTAGTTTACAGGATAATGAAACTTTTTTACAAGAGTTTAAGGGAATTGGTGTTTCCGCATCAGCATTAAATACTATACTCTACTTAAATGCTAATGGTTCTGATTCATATTTAAAGCTTTATTATCATAATGATGATAGTGAGAACGACACCTTATCAATAGATTTTGAATTTGGCGGAGATGCCGCATGTCTTAATTTATTTAACACAAAAGAAGATATAAATATTATTAGTGATTCTACAAGAACTTATATTCAATCTATGGCAGGTTATAAGTCTAAGATATCTATAATGGATAAAGACTCTTTACAAGCATTATTAACAGGTAAAGCAATTAACAAAGTATTAATTCAGTTTAATGTTGAAAATGGATCTCAGGATCAATATCCTGCACATGAGAAATTGTTTTTAGTTCGTTTAGATCAAGAGGGGACCACCCTATTCTTAAGAGATTTTATTGCTGAAGGAGAAGCCCATTTTGGAGGATTTTTAGCAGACGAAAAATATGAATTTAATATTACAAGATATTTTCATGAGTTTATAAATGATGACTCATATACAAACGATTTATATCTTTTACCAGCAGGTGGAGCTGTAAACGCTAATAGAACAATCCTTGATAAGAATATTAGTTTAGTTATTCATTATTCAGAGTTATAATTATGTGTGGTATTGTAGGATATGTTGGCCATAGAGAGGCTTATCCAATAATTATTAAAGGCCTTCAAAGATTAGAATATAGAGGGTATGATTCTGCAGGAGTCGCTATTGGTTTAGATAATAAATTGAATATCACTAAGACAGCAGGTAAAGTATTAGAATTAGATAATAAAGCTTCTCTTAATAATACTAATGGGCAAATAGGCATTGGTCATACTAGATGGGCAACACATGGAGAGCCTAATGAAAGAAATGCTCACCCACATACTTGCGAAAATGAAGAGTTAGCAATAATTCATAATGGAATAATAGAGAATTATGACACTATTAAAAAGGCATTATTAGATAAAGGTCATGTTTTTAATAGTGATACAGATACAGAAGTTTTAATACATTTAATCGAAGAAATAAAGAAACAAGAGAAAGTTAGTTTATTTGAATCCGTACGTCTAGCGCTTAATGAAGTTGTAGGAGCTTATGCAATTATTGTCATAGAGAAAGGGAATACAGAAGAGCTTATTGCGGCTAGAAAGGGTAGTCCATTGGTTATAGGTGTTTCGGAGGGAGAATATTTTATTGCATCAGATGCTACCCCAATCGTTGAATACACTAGAGATGTTGTTTATTTAGGTGAGGGAGAAGTAGTGTTAATCAATAAACATCAAGAATTAAATGTTAGAACCATTTCTAATATTTCTAAAACCCCTTATATAGAAGAGTTAGAACTAAGTTTAGAATCTATTCAAAAAGGAGCGTATCCTCATTTTATGTTAAAAGAAATACATGAACAACCTAAGAGTATTTTAGATACATTGAGGGGAAGAATTGACCCTACAAATAAAGAGTTAAAACTCGGAGGAATTTTTGATTTTGAGCAAACTATTATAAAAGCTAATCGTATTATTATTGTTGCATGTGGCACTTCATGGCATGCAGGATTAATTGGCGAATATCTTTTTGAAGATTTCGCAAGAATTCCTGTTGAAGTTGAATATGCTTCAGAATTTAGATATAGAAACCCTATTATTAATGAATCAGATATAGTATTGGCTATTTCTCAATCTGGAGAAACTGCAGATACATTGGCTGCACTTAGGCTTGCTAAAGAAAAAGGAGCTTTAGTTCTAGGAATTTGCAATGTAGTTGGATCATCAATACCAAGATTAACAGATGCTGGGATATATACTCATGCTGGGCCTGAGATTGGAGTTGCATCAACTAAAGCTTTTACTACACAAGTTACGGTATTAACATTAATGGCATTACTTATTGGAAGAAAGAAAGGGAAAATATCACTTACTAAGTACACAGAGATTATTAGAGAATTAGAGCTTATCCCTAAAAAGGTATCACAAGTTTTAAAATTAGATGAAAAAATAAAATTGATTAGTGAAGAATTTCATAATGTTTCTAATTTCCTTTATTTAGGAAGAGGATATAATTTTCCTGTTGCTTTAGAAGGGGCATTAAAATTAAAAGAGATTTCATACATACATGCTGAAGGATATCCAGCAGCAGAAATGAAGCATGGCCCAATTGCGTTGATTGATGAGGAAATGCCTATTGTAGTAATAGCGACTAAACAAGGCAATTATGATAAAGTGATTAGTAACATACAAGAAGTAAAATCAAGAGGGGGAAGGATAATAGGAATTATAACAGAAGGAGATACTGTTGTGAAAGAGCTTGTTGATTATTGTATAGAGATCCCGTCTTGTTTTGAAGAGTTAACGCCAATTCTTTCTAATATTCCTTTGCAGTTATTATCATATCATATTGCTGTTTTAAGAGGCTGTAACGTTGATCAGCCAAGAAACTTAGCTAAATCAGTTACTGTTGAATAATTTCGTTTGGACGTAAAGTTCCAAAAAATTAAATTAAATTTTCTTATTTGTTAAATACAGTTATGGAAGAATTAACGATTTTACTTTTGTGTTTTGTGATAGATTTTGCCGAAACATCATCAATTATAAATTCTTCTTTATTTATTACAATTGACTTTTTTGCTGAGTTAAGTTTTAAGTAACAGATTTCTTTAGTTGGCATATTATCAACTAATATTTTAAAAAAACCTTTATAATCTCTATATCCAATTCTATCAATATCTTTATTATCAATTTTTGAACTCATTGCCAAAATAGTTTTGATAATGTCTAGTGATTTAAGTTCTTCTGATGTGGTAAGTATTCCATCACTTGAATCTTTGGATTCCGCAATTTTTATTTTTTCTAATGTTTCACCTAAAGAAATAGAGTTAATTAAATTATAGATTCGATCACTTACTTTATCAGTCATCCTACCACCACCCATATTGTTGTAAACTAATTTAATAAATTCCTTTTCAGGTTTATAAAGTGTTTTATATAACCCATCATTAAAACTATCTAAAAAATAAATCTCTTCTGAATCTTGTAGTATTTGAGGTATTTCAATATTTGTTTTATAAAACACAACTAGTTTTTCAATATCATTTGAATCAAAATCTGAAAGATTAAATTCAAGAAAAGGTTTTTTGTGTAATTCGTTTTTATTACTCAGACTTCTACAGTAAAACTTATAAATTATTCCATTAGTAAGTATACCGATTTTAGATTCTTTGTGTATTTTATAATATCCAGCTAATTGGTTATAATTATTTTCAGTTAGATTTTGAGTCGCTTTTTTACATTCAATTAATATGTCGGGAGATTTACTTTTATTACTAACACTAATTGCCATATCAACTTTCTGTACCTTGCCAGTATCAATCTGTAGACTATATTCATGATTAAAATCATATTTATCATAACCTAGAATTTCAAAAAAACATTCAATTAAATAGTCTCTTGTTTGTGTCTCATTTCGACTATTTGAGATTGCTTTTTTTATATCCCAACTATTCAATGATTTTTCTATTTTTCTAGAGATTTGTTTTGTTACACTTATACTCATACTATAATTTTATATTACAAACTTACAAATCATAGACTAAACAAAGAATATCTTTTACAGTTGATTTATATTTTCTTTTCAACCTATCTTCTCTTAATTTTCCCTTATTGTAAATTGAAAAAATAAAGTTTGGTTTAAGAATAC
>MDTD01015988.1_pt1 | contig 10689 bp, 12 predicted proteins | sample 811221 | NCBI WGS metagenome assembly MDTD01 (sample SAMN05326646, study PRJNA326480) | marine metagenome | isolation source: seawater | place: Pacific Ocean: South West | collected 2011
GAACTTAAAAAGAGGAGAAAATAGAAAGGATGACGCATGAAACATGTAACCAAAAAAAGGCATATAGCTAAGACTTTAACTTGGCGAATTCTTGCTACAACAGACACATTTTTAATTGCTTGGTTTATTACTGGTGAGTGGAATTGGGCAGGAGCTATAGCAGGAATGGAAGTAATTACTAAAATGTTTTTGTATTATTTCCATGAAAGGGCTTGGTATAATTATATTAAGTTTGGAGTTGAGGAAAAATAATGTTATTTTTTAAAACCTAAAATCATTTATGAATTACGATGATAATAATATTTTCGCAAAAATTTTAAGAGGGGATATTCCTTGTAGTAAAATATATGAAGACAAATTTGTTTTATCTTTTCATGATATAAATCCTCAAAAAAAAATACATGCCCTAGTAATACCAAAGGGAAAATATATTAATCTTGATGATTTTAGTGAGAACGCTTCACCAGAAGAAATAGTTGGATTAATAAAAGGAATTAATTATGTTGCAAAGAAGCTTGGAATATCATCAGAAATTGGAAAAGGATATAGAGCACTAACAAATATTAGTGAATTCGGAGGACAAGAAGTACCTCATTTACATTTTCATTTATTTGGAGGTGAAAAGATTGGTAAAATGGTTGTATGAGAAAACAAGTAGAAAGAAATTATTTAGAAATAAGTTCTCTTAAAGATCTGAGAGAACATAAAATTACTTCAGATATTTTTTCTGTCGAAAATGTAGACCCCTCTGATTTTCAACTTAATAAATTTTTTTACAAAAATGTTGGTAAAAATCATTATTGGATTGATAGGTTAGTGTGGACAGATAAACAATGGATAAGTTACGTTTCCAATAAAAAAGTTAAAACATATATTTTAAAATATAAAAATGATTTGGCTGGATATTTTGAACTAATTGTCCATTCCGATATAGGAGAAGTTGAAATTGCTTATCTTGGCCTTTTAAAAGAATATCATAATCAAAAACTTGGATCATTTCTTTTAACCTCTGCAATCAAAAATTCATTTTTAGAAAAACCTAAAAGAGTTTGGGTTCATACCTGTTCATTAGATCATAAAAATGCTCTTAGCAATTACTTGTCACGTGGTATGAAAATTTTTAAAAAAGAAACAGTTTCAATTTAATTTATCTTGCTTTGGCAAATTAAATATTTTTTCCTTTAAAATTTGGTTTTTAATAATTGAGTTAATATAAGTTATACTTAAATTTTGATAAATATCTGTAGTTTGCCAACCTATCAAGTTATAGTTTTTTTTATCAAAAAAAATATTTATTTTATTTTCATTTTCTAAAAAATAAAAATTTACAAATTTATTGTCTATTATTCTCTCATTTAAATTATTAATCTTATTGATTAAAAAATCTTTATCTAAAATAAATTCTAATGGAGTTCTTTTAAGTGGGTAAATATAGTAACTATTTTCAGTTTTAATTACTAGAGATCTACCATTTGAAACTAAAATTTTTTCCTCATTGGAATTGTATTTGCAGTATATCTTTTTTGGATATTTAATTGTACAGATTCCATTTTCAATTTCGCCATTTATATTCTGCTCAAATTTAAAAGAAATGTTATTGATATTTTTCAAATTTTGAATAATATTTTCTTTAATAGATGCGTATGCATCATTTCCAAGGTATAAAAACAACAAAATTAATAAAAGTTTTTTCATTGTAAAACGTCACGTTTTCCAACGTGATTTGCTTTACTCACAATTCCCTCGGCCTCTAACATATCTATTATTCTTGCTGCACGATTATATCCTATCTGTAGTTTTCTTTGCAAAAGTGATGTAGAAGCTTTACCCTCACTTTTTATAATGTCTAATGCAGTATTATAAAGTTCATCTTTGTCCCCTTGATTTTTTGAATTTTCATTTATTTCTTTTTCGTCTGCAAAATTAAGAATTTCATCTACATAATCAGGTTCTGCTTGGGACCTCAAAAAATTATTGATTCTTTCTATTTCATTATCTGAAACAAATGGCGCATGAATTCTAATAATTCTATTTGCAGCTGACATGTATAACATATCCCCTTTACCTAGCAATTGTTCAGCACCTTGTTCGCCTAAAATAGTTCTACTATCGATTTTTGATGTTACTTGAAATGAAATCCGTGTTGGAAAATTTGCTTTAATTGTACCCGTAATCACATCAACGCTAGGTCTTTGTGTGGCCATTATAATGTGTATTCCTGCTGCTCTGGCCATTTGGGATAATTTTTGGATATAGTTTTCAATTTCTTTACCTGCAACCAACATCAAATCAGACATTTCATCTACTACTACAACTATGTAAGGCATTGGCAGATTGTGTTTTGTGTTGTAGCCATCAATGTTCCTTACACCTTCCTTTGTCATTAATTTATATCTACTTTCCATTTCTTTAACTACCCAACCTAATACAGATGCAGCTTTTTTCGCTTCAGTAATAACTGGGCAAAGTAAATGAGGAATTCCCTCATAAGTTGACAGTTCCAACATTTTTGGATCAATTAATATAAATTTACATTTTTCCGGAGTGTGCCTGTAAAGTAGGGACAATATTATTGTATTTATACAAACTGATTTTCCAGATCCTGTAGTACCTGCTATCAGCAAGTGTGGCATTGAAGCTAAATCTCCAATCAGAGGCGAACCAGAGATATTTTTTCCCAGTGCAATTGGCAATTTTATGTTTTTATTTTTAAAATCTAAATTTTTAAAAATTTCACTTAGAAAGACATTTTCTCTATGAGTATTAGGTAACTCAATACCAACCGTATTGCTACCTGGTATAGTAGATATTCGAGCAGACTCCGAACTTGTATTTCTTGCAATATCATCAGAAAGATTAATAATTTTAGAAACTTTAACTCCAGCCGCAGGTTCAAATTCATTCAAGGTTACAACTGGTCCATGACTAACTTTTTTAATTTTTCCATTTACCCCAAAATCTAAAAGAATTTTTTCTAAAAATTCTGGGTTACTATTTTCATTTTTATTAACACCACCCTTTTCATTTTTGGGTGGTACTTTTAATAAATCAATTGACGGTAAAGAAATTTTTGATTTCTTTGATATTTGATTGGCATCAGCCTTTATGAAGGGCAAATCTTCTTGTATTAAATTTTTAATTTCTTCCTGTGGAATATATTCTTCTATAATTTCACTTTTATTAGTATAATTTTTATTATTTTTTTTAATTAAAAGATTAATTAATTTTTTTAAAGAAATAAAAAATTTTTTTGGATTAAAATTTATACTTATTAAAAAAAGAATAATAAGAACAACAATAAAAAAATAATAAAAAAAATTTTCAAAATTAAATATAAAATTATTTATAAAAGTATTATTTAAATAGTCTCCAACAAATCCACCATTTCCATTTATTAAAAGTGTAAATGAGTCGTTATAATAGTAATTTAAAAATATTGTTCCTACTAATGAGTAACAAATTATAAAAAATGAATTTTCAATTATTAAAAAAATTTCCTTTTTTTTAAAAATATTTATACCTGTGATTATATATGTTAAAGTTACTAAATAAGATACAATCCCAATAGACTGTAAAAATAAATCAGATATATAGCTTCCTCGAAATCCAAGTTTATTTTTTATCTCTGTATTTTCTGGAAATATAAAATTTGGATCTGTTGGAGTATACGAGAAAAGTGAAATTAATAACAAAACCCCAGCTATTGAGACAGCAACACCAAAAATTTCTATCAACCTTTTAATGATAAAAACTGTTACTGAGTTGGCTAGTTTTTTTATATCCATAATAGATGAATCAAATATACCACTTTGTATCATCTAATTTTTACTGTTAAAATTAAAATTATTATGAAAGTCTGTATATTAGGAAATGGTCTGACAAGCCTTACATTAGCAAAAGCTTTGGTTAACCAAGGTATATATGTTGATTTATATTTAAATAAAAAAAACACAAATTTTGATAAAACAAGAACAATTGGAATTTCAAAAAGTAATATTGAATTCTTTAATAATAATATCTTAAATATTGATAAGTATTTATGGGATATAAATAAAATAGAAATTTTAAGTGAAAAATTAAAAAATAAAAAAATTCTTAATTTTGAAAATAAAAATCTAACACTTTTTTCAATTTTTCAAAATTTCAAACTTTACAATCTATTATTCTTAAAATTAAAAAAAAGTGGTTATATTAAATTTAAAAAAGATTTTGATAGTTACGATGTTTTAAAAAAAAAATATTCATTAATTATTAATTGTGATTTTAATAATCAAATTACTAAAAAATTTTTCAATAAAAAATTCACAAAAAATTATAAAAGTTATGCACATACTACAATTATTAACCATCAAAAATTAAAAAATAATAAAACAGCATGTCAAATTTTTACTAAAAAAGGCCCATTGGCATTCTTACCAATAAGTGAAAATAAAACATCAGTAGTTTTTTCTGCAAAAGGATCAAAAAAAATTGACATAATAAGTTTTATAAAAAAAAATAATACTAAATATGAAATAAAGCAATTTAGCAATCCAATCAGTTTTGAATTAAAATTATTTAATTTAAGATCATATTATCATAAAAACATTTTAGCATTTGGTGATTTACTTCATAAGATTCATCCTCTTGCTGGACAGGGTTTTAATATGTCTATTAGGGATATCAGTGAGCTTTTGAAATTAATAAAGTTTAAAAAAGAACATGGACTTGATGTTGATAAATCTGTTTGTATAGATTTTGAAAAAAAAATGCGACATAGAAATTTTATTTTTTCAAGTGGAGTTGATTTTATTTATGAATTTTTTAATTTTGATAGTAAAATAAAAAATAATATTTTAAATAATTCCATTCAATTAATAGACAAAAATAAAAATATTAATCAATTAATTAATAAAATTGCTGATAGAGGAATAATATTTTAAAAGTTATTGAATAGTATTATTATTGTATTGATCAAATGTATAAGTAGTTAATATTTCTGATATTTTAGTTTTTCTAATATCTAAGTTTTTTGCTTCAAGTAATATTTGTTTTTCCTCCAGAGTAAATGGAGAGGCCATAGATAAAGCATTGATTGTTTCATCAAGACTTTGTTTTTCTAAAGCCTTCCAATTAATTATGAAACCCCTCTTTTCAAAAAGAGACTTCAAATCTTTAAAAATTAATTCAAGATCTGAAAATTTGAGAATTTCATTTTGTTTTTCTAAATCTTCATAATAATTTTCAAAGTTTATTTCACACTCACGGTATTTTTTATTTGACTGGATTTCTTTTTTAATTTTAAATCTAATTAATCCTTTTAATTCAATTAAGAATCTTGAGTCTTCAAACTCTGTAAAACTTGTTATTTTTCCCATGCATCCAACTTCATACAAATCTGGAGTAATTTTTTTGATATCCTTTGAATTCTTTGGTTGTATCATTCCTATAAATTTATTTGATTTCATACTGTCATTAATCATATCTATATATCGTGCTTCAAAAATGTTTAAAGGCACAGTCGTTTTTGGAAAAATTATAAAGTTACTTAATGGGAAAACAGGCAACTTTTTAGGTAAATTGTCTTTATTCATCTAAAGAACATTATATCACATTATATATTGCTTGAATTAAAAAAATTGACTATCTATACTATTTTTATGAAGCGGGTATAGCTCAGTGGTAGAGCGTCTCGTTGCCAACGAGAAGGTCGAGGGTTCGACCCCCTTTGCCCGCTCCAAATTTATGTCTGATTTATTAAACAAAAAATGTGTTCCTTGTGAAGGTGGTGCAGTCCCATTTGATATTTCTGATATACACAAATATCAAAAAAAAGTTGATGGTTGGGAAATAATTCAAAATGAAAAAAAAACTTATCTATTAGAAAAAAAATTTAATTTTAAAAACTTTTTAAAAAGTCAAGACTTCGTCAATAAAGTAGGTGCAATATCTGAAAAAGAAGGACACCATCCCGATATTCTTTTTGGTTGGGGATACGCAAAAATTAATATCACTACACATGCAATAGAGGGTTTATCTGAAAATGATTTCATTCTAGCAGCCAAGATTGATAAAATTATTAATGTCTAAAATGTCTTGTTTTCGAGAATACTAGCACAGTATCAGTTGAATTAGCGAATTTGATAATTTCTTTATCTCTTATTGATCCAGAGGGTTGAATGATTGCTGATACTCCAGATTGTACAAGCTTTTCAATTCCATCCACAAAGGGAAAAAATGCGTCTGATGCTGCAACAATTTCTCGCTTCGTTTTAAAAAATTTTTTCATTTTGTTAATAGCAATTTGACAGCTGTCCAGTCTACTTGGTTGTCCTGAACCAATACCTACAGTGGATTTTTCACTAGTAATCACAATTGAATTAGATTTTACAAATCTGCATATATTAAAAGCAAAAATTAAATTTTCAAATTGATATTTTGTTGGTTTTCTTTTTGAAACAACTTTAAAATTTTGATTTGAAAATATTTTTTTATCATCAGTTTGTATTAAAAAAGAATCGTTTAAGGAATTAAAATTCAAAATTTCATTTAATAATAAATTAGAAGCATCAATTAATCTAAGATTTTTTTTTGATTTAAGTATTTTTAAAGCTTTTTTATCAAATCCATTTGCAATAATTACTTCAAGAAAAATTTTATTAAATTCTAAGGCTAATCTTTCAGTAATCTTGAAATTACAAGAAACAATTCCCCCAAAAGCACTTATCGGATCACACGCTAAAGCTTTTTTGTAACTATCTATATTTTTCTTGGAAATTGAGACACCGCACGGGTTGGCATGTTTTACTATAACAGTACCCGCATTTTTTGGGAATGTTTTTGAAATTGACAGAGCAGAATATATATCTCTGTAATTATTATAACTTAGCTGCTTTCCGTAAATTTGATTTAATTTAATATTATTGTTCTGTGAATAAATAGCACTTTCTTGGTGTGGATTTTCACCGTATCTTAACTTTTCAATTATATTTCCATAAATAATTTTTTTTTCTGGAAATAATATCTTAGAATCTTTGTATAAATAGTTAGCTATTACAGCATCATAATATGCAGTTTCTGAGAACGCTATTTGTGACATTCTTTTTCTAAATTTTAAAGAGGTAGTCCCTTTGTATAATTCAATCTCGTTTATAAGGTCAGAGTATTGTTTTGTAGAAGTAATTACCGTCACATCATTATAGTTTTTTGCGGCAGCTCTTACTAAGGTAGGTCCTCCTATATCAATATTTTCAATAATTTTTTCATGATCTCTTATTTGATTGTTAATTTTTTCAAAAGGATAAAAATTAACAACGATTAAATCAATATTCTCAAATTTATTATTTTTAAGATCTCTCAAATGAGACTTGTTATCTCTTTTGTTTAAAATTCCTGCATAAATTTTAGGATGTAAAGTTTTTACTCTTCCATCAAGAATTTCTTTTGATCCAGTAAAGCTTGAAACTTCTAAACATTTAAAACCAAGCTTTTTAATTGTTTTAAATGTCCCTCCAGAACTAATAAGTTTTACATTGTACTTTTTAAGTAATTTTAATAAATTTTTTAAATTTGATTTATCCGAAACAGAAATTAAGGCTGATCTAATTTTTTTCATTATATTTTATTTAATATCCACTTAATATTTTCTGTTTGACTATTAGAAATTCCCGTGATGAAAATATTTTGATTTTCAGTATATGAATTTTTATTGCCGAAATATAAACCATTATCAATATTAATATCATACTCATCGCAAGTGAATTTCCAACCTTCATTATCTAATTCTATTAAGATTGTTTTATTATCTTGAGTTTTCATTAATTTAACATTTGGCTCTAAGTGAAATCTTATATCAAATTTGTAATTATAATTTGTTTTCTTTTTAATAATTTTATCAATACCAATAAATTTCATTTGTTTAGGATAAAATTCAACTTCTCTCTCATGTATCGAGCTGTATTTTTTTAAATATCCATCATGAGACGCCTGAATTTTCCAATAATCTTTTTCAAAAATAATTTTTTTTTTTGTAACTTTTAAGCCCTTATTAACAAACAATAAATTATTAATTTTTTTAAACTTACAAGATGAATTATCATCAATTATTAAAGTGCTATGGGCCGCAGAAGATTTTGATAATTGATTAAATCTAGAGTTTTTCTTTTTGTAATATCCACAATTACTAATTAATTTTTTTCCATTTGAAATAATTTCAAAAGATAATGCCCCTGATTGATAATTTTTAGTGTGTAAAAAATTTGGTGAGTGCCCCGCATCCATTATTATTGAAATTTTTTTATTTTTCAGAATTATATAGCCACCTAATTCATTGTTTTCATTTTTAAACTTATAACCTAATCTTTTCAAATAATTATCAAAGTTATTATTATTAGAAATATTGTTCCCATTAAACATGAGATCGATACTTATATTTTGCCAAAGAAAGGAGTATCCTTGCCCTAGATAATAAATCGTTTCATCTATATGCTCTGGTATACTAATTTGAGACTCTTTAAACCATTCTCTTATCAGAATAAAATATTTTAAATAAAAAATTAATTCGTTTATATCTCTAGATTTTAGGAAACCGTTATTATCTAAAATAAATTTAGAAATTTTTTTTAAAAGAATAGATCCAAATGATAAGTAATTTTTTTCATTTTGATAACATAATCCAACAAGAATAATAGATGCACAACCAATTAATTTATTATCAATTTTGTCTGATCTTTTAATCTCATTTATCAAATGATTGGTTTGTTTTTGGATCATTTTGTTAAAAATATTCTTGTAATTTTCACTACTTCCATCATACGTTAAATTATGGCAAGACAACCACGCAATTATTCTTTTTGCGGTCAAATCAAAATTCCAACTTTTTTCGTTGTAAGAAAAATTATTTTTAATCCAATTTTCCATAATTGATTTTGTAATTTCTTTTGAAGATTTTAAATCTAAACTAAAAAACCAATAAAAATTATTCAGGTTTTTAAATTCTTTTTGACTGAGATTTTTATTGTTCCAAATTTCATCAGTTGAAAAATCTTCAATTTTAAATTTTTTTTGTTGGTACTTAATTAACGATGATAGTAAATGAGGGCTTGGTTTATAAACTAGTTCTTTATTATATATCTTAGAAATTTTATTGTCATAAAAAGATGAGTTGAGATAAATCTTTCTAATTTGATTTAAAAAATTTAAAAAAACCTGATTTATGGAAATCATGAAATTATTTTGATTTTAATAACTCAATATTTTTTTTTATATCTCCATTATTACTTTTAAATATAGTAGTACCAGAAACTAATATATTTGCACCTGCGTTGATTGCTGTTTTTGAATTTTCAAAATTTATTCCACCATCAATTTCGATGTCAAAATTAAATTTTTTTTCTTCTTGAATTTTTCTTAATTCTTTTACTTTATTTAAAACTTCCGGCATAAATTTTTGCCCTCCAAAACCTGGATTTACACTCATCACCAAAATCAAATCAATTTCACTTAAGTATTCCATAACAACATCAATCTTAGTTTTTGGGTTTAAGGATACCCCAACTTTTTTGTTAAGTTCTTTTATTTTAGAAATTGAGGATTTTAGATTATCTGTTGCTTCTGGGTGTATCGTGATAATATCTGCTCCAGCATTTGCATAAGCTTCTATGTACTTGTGAACAGGTGAAATCATTAAATGAACATCAAAAATTAACGAGGAAATTTTTCTTAATGACTTTATTACTGGTGGACCGATAGTTAAATTTGGTACGAAATGTCCATCCATCACATCTACGTGTATCATATCAGCACCACATTCTTCCAATTTTTTAATTTCTTTTCCAAGTTGACTAAAGTCAGCTGAGAGAATTGAAGGCGATATTTGTATTTTTTTCATTGAAACTAGAAATACTAGTATCAACTTTTAAAATTTAATTGAATTAAAAAATTGGTAAATTTGTCTCGAAATTTCGCTTTCCAGAGGAAAAGATAACATTCCCATAACAGAATACCCTAAAACCCAAGGCATTAAATAAAATCTTATCATGAAGAAAAACCATGCAACATACAATGGAACTAAGGGCCCAATTATAAAAGAGGGTGTTAAAGGTTTAAATATTAATATTAATGGATTAGTAAATTTTACAAATACCTTCATAAAGAAAAATTGAGAATCTTCTCTTTGAAAAATATTCATCGCAACCCTTCCAATTAAAGTCCACATTATCACTCCAAGAATGTAATCGATAATGTATATTATTGGGTGAAAGTTTGCAGACATCTTGAAAATTTTGATTTAAAAAGGGGCGAAATTAATCGCCCCTTAAAAACATTATTTAGTGTTGTTTGCCAAGAATCGATTTACCCGAAGGTACTCGAACCTCATCAACCATTTTTTGTGTAGCAGCACTTGGTTCTGAAGTTATTAAACTCACAACAACCATAGATACTAAACTTACTGCTGAACCAAAGATACCAAAGGTTAACTGAGTAATTCCTAAGAATCCGCTTCCGCCGTTTCTTACCCAAATTAGGTAACCAGCTCCAGAAGCTAATCCTAAAGCCATACCAGCTATAGCACCTTCTTTATTAGCTCTCTTCCACCATACACCAAGTACGAGTGGGAAGAACAATCCTGACATCGCAAAGTCAAAAGCCCAGATAACTGAACCTAAAATACCTTGGATCTCCATTGCTGCAATAGTTGCTCCAGCAAAA
>MDTD01195107.1_pt1 | contig 10689 bp, 9 predicted proteins | sample 811221 | NCBI WGS metagenome assembly MDTD01 (sample SAMN05326646, study PRJNA326480) | marine metagenome | isolation source: seawater | place: Pacific Ocean: South West | collected 2011
AAACGCCGGGTGGGTTGCCTTTCGCTCCACTCAGGCTCAGCCTGTGCAAAGTCGCTCGCTGCTCCTCTTCGATTCCTAAGCTCGCGGGCTCACGCTGTGAGCCTTGTGCCATCCCACGGGATGGCACTGAATAAATATAATTATTTCTTCGGCGGCTTCTGGCCGGGTTTGGCAATATAAAGCTTATCCAGTTTGGCTTTCGCTTCACGATTTTTGATCTTGATGGTATTTTTACTTTTTTTCAATGTAACTTTGGGACTTTTGTCGCCACGGTTTATGACCGGACGCCAGGTGTATGTTTTGCTGCTGATATCCCAGGTTTTAGTTTTTTCGTCATTGACGATAACGAAGAATGAGTCTGTTGTGCCGGTAGCACCAAGAACCCGGCCCCAGATGACGTAGTCGCCGGCTTCGTCGGCAATGAACTCATAAACAGCTTCGCCGCCTTTATCTGCAACCATTACTACTCCGGCGGAAGCTTTTGCGTCCTTGACCAGTTTCATTTTTTTATTGATTTTGCCTTTTTCGGCTTCGATGCTCAGTTTGCCGTCTTTCAGTTTCGGGGCGTCAGCTGCAAATGCAGGAATACTGATGAATGCGGCTAATGCGACAGATCCGAGAACTTTCATGATCACTCTCCATATAATTAGATTTTGTTGCGGGACTAAGAATATATGGCAGGTTGGCGGAAATGTCAAGAAAAAAAGCAGAGGCGCGGATACTTGGTATATCCGCGCCTCTTATAGAAAAATGGGAGGGGGCTAATAGTTTTTATTTTACCGGCCCTAGTTCACCGCAGGTGATCTGCAGGAACTTGCGGGGCGATTTACGGGCCATTTCACGCCATTGTCCGCGCATATTTTCCGGCGTTTGAGACGCTAATTCGTTTGCCATTGTCCGGATCTTTCGTTTTTCCATTGATTCCGGATTGGTCTGTTTGACCAGTTTTGAGACTTTGTCCGCGCCTAACAGGAGAAACGATGCGGAAGCCAACATTGTAAAAGTAACCAGCCTTTTTCCTTTTCCGAAATTCGTTTTCATGATGTTTTCTCCTGCTATATATAAATTTTTTGTTATGGCCGGTACCGGATTATCTACGTTCCCGGTGTCGGCTCCTTGTCTTCCATTTCCAAATCGTTGTACATTTGACGAACTCCCTTTTCCTTGAAGTGTTCATCGATCTGCAGTATTTCAGCCTGCCAGCGTTCGGCGTTCCAGATTTCAACCCCGATTTCGGCTCCTACTACCACAGCCTCGGCTCCCGGCTGGAGTCCCGCATAATCCCTGAATCCTGCAGGAATGGTGATTCGTCCCTGGGCTGAGATTTTTTCAGATCGGCTCATCGCGCCAAAACGACGCATTGTTCTGCGCCAGGCCATATTGACAGCGGCCCGGGCGGCCGGGTTGGTCTCTTCGTCACGCATTTTCAGATAAACATCTTCGGGATACAGGGCTACGGCCCCTTCCGGCAGGCAGTGCATTACCACTTCGCCGGAACATCTCGTCTGAAAGTCTGAAATAAAACGCGGACTCAATTTTATTCTCCCGTTCGCATCCACCGAACATGGGTCTTGTCCACAAAATGCCAGCATATTTCAAAACCTCGTTCCATTACTTTCCATTATAGTCCATTTTATTCCATTGTCAACCCCTTTTAGGCCATTTTTATGATATTTTTAATTTTTTTTTATCAGGAAGCTGTTCTTGAGCTCAAAGCTTTATTTAATTTTTTTGATTACTGAAACAGTCAGGAGGTTGATTATCCGGGAATAGATGATAAATTGAAATTATTGTTATATGCCAATAACTATTTCGAAAGTATAGAATGAACACATATCCTGATTGTATTCCATGTCTGGTCAAACAGGCCCTTGACGCCCTGAGAATGGTGAAAGCGGAAGATGAAGTTATTTGCCGTGCAATGAAGCGGGTCCTGGCTGAGGCGGCCGAATTTGATATGAGTAAGTCTCCGCCCGAAATGGCTCGTACGACTCATAAGATTATTCGTGAGGAAACCGGCAATCCAGATCCCTATTTTAAGATAAAAAAGCACTCGACGGAAGAAGCTCTTAAGCTGGAAGCTATGGTACGTGAAAAGATCGAGTCTTCAGATAATCCTTTGCGCAGCGCAGTTCGCTTTGCGATTGCCGGGAACGTCATGGATTTTGCTATTTTTCAGTGGTGCCAGGATCGCTTTATGGCACGTCTTGATGAGGCACTGCACAAGGAAATAGACGAAGAGGCCATGCAGGCGTTTGAGTCTGCCGCTGAAAAATCCGGAACGATCCTGTATCTCGCCGACAACACCGGCGAAACGGTATTTGACATGCTGCTGCTTGAACAACTGGCCGGAAAAGAGTTGGTATACGCGGTTAAGAGCGCTCCGGCGATCAATGACGCCCTGCGCGAAGATGCGCTTGAGGCTGGGATTGATAAATATGCGAAAATCGTTGAAAACGGTTGGGACGCTCCGGGGACCGTACTGGATATGTGTTCGCCTGAATTTCTGGAAATCTACCGCAGTGCCGATATGGTCATCTCAAAAGGGCAGGGGAATTTCGAGTCACTTGGCGAAGTGGAGCGCGAAGTCTTTTTTCTTACCCAGATAAAATGTCAGGTTATTGCCAGAGATCTTGCAGGCGAGATCGGAGACTGGGTTATTCTGCATTCAGGGCAGTCTTCCCAGTAATTTAAGGGAGCTCTTTTCCGTTTTTAGCATTGTATGCAAGAAGGACTTTCTTGATATCCTGTTTTTGGGTCATATCCAAAGCGGTTTTACCATGTCTGTCTTTCAGGTTGACTTCAGCTCCTCTTTTCAAAAGCATTTTAAGAGCTTCCGGTTTATTGAATCTGGCGCATCTATAAACCGGAGACCAGCCGTCTCCATCGCACTTATTTATATCTGCACCTTTTTCCAGGAGCAGTCTGACGGTTGCTAAGCGACGCTTTCTGGAATAACAGTGGATCGCATGGTCCAACGGAGTCAGTGAGTTTGCGCCGCGTTGATTTATATCAGCGCCTTTTTTTAATAACATGTCAACAATCTCTGAACGACCGGTAAGCGCGGCAAGGTGCAACGGGGTCTGGTGTCTTTTACCGCGAATCGATATGTCAGCTCCATTGTCAATCAGAAGCTTGGCTATTTCCGTATAACCGTTATACGCGGCAAAATGCAAGGCGGTCCATTTTTTCTGACCAGTTGTGAAATTTATGTCCACTCCTGACTTTATTATTCTCTCTACAAGTGTGATATTACCTGTGAGCATTGCCAGGATAAGTGGAGTGGGGCCGTTTTTAATTGAAACATTGACGTTTGCGCCATTGTCTATCAGCAGATTGGCGACATCCACCTTCTTATAGGATAGCGCACTGTGCAGGGGGGTAAATGAATACCTGTTTTTGCAATCGGTCGATGCGCCGTTGTCCAGAAGTATTTTAACCGTTTCGACGTTGCCCTTTTCCGCTGCCAGGTGTAGAGGCGTAAAGCCTGACATATCTTTGGCTGAGACAGACAGTCCATTATCAATAAAGTATTTTGCTCCTTCTGTATTGTTGTTTCTGGCGGCATAATGCAGCAGAGTTCTTTGATTATATTTGTTTTTTACCGTGATATCGCCTCCGGCAACAAGCAGCTTATTCGTAATCAGGTTCTGACCAGAGTAAACCGCCTGCATCAGGGGGGACCATGCTTTATTAGTCTTTATGTTTACCCTGGCGCCCCTGACGATCAATATCTCGGCAAACTGGGTCTGCTTTCTGACAATAGCATGATACAGCGGAGTCCATCCTGCATTATCCCGCACGTTGATATCCGCCCCCCTGTCTATCAGGAAATTAATATGCCAGGGATCGCTGCTGTTGGAATACCTGACATGATATACAAGCGGCGTTCTGCCCTTTGAATCCATGGAGTTTATATCTATGCCATGACCGGTTAAGAGATTGGTGATGTCATAAAAGCAGTCCTCCGAAGTATCCCGGGATGAATTACGGTAGAATGCGATATGCAATGCGTTTCGTTGTTTTGCATCTAGCTCTCTAACATCAGCACCGGCTTTAATAAGGATTCTGATCGCCTCGATATTGTGTTCATAGGCGGCTATGTGGAGTCCGCTATCTGATTTATACGAACTTTCCTCGCATTTTTCGATTAATGACTTTGCCAAACGTTTGAAAATGTATTTTTTCTGTTGCTTATCCTTAAGTTCAGGCAGTATATCTAAGAATATTTTCCGGCCTTTCTCGCGCTTACCGTCAATGCACAGATTCTCAGCCTCAATCAGCCGTTTTCCAAAAGGTCCGTTAAACAGGTCTAATTTCATCCGGATATGATCAAGAGAAGGATTGGTAAAGTCCATTTTTGTGCCGGGTTGGGACCGGTTGTATATGAAGTGAGCCGGATTTTTTAGTTTTTCGAGAGTATTGGCCGCTTGTTCATAATGCCCGCAAAACAGCCTGATATATAATGGGAGGGAACTCAGCCATATTTTATCTTCAATCGGGTGTTTTCTTTTTAGCATTTCCCGGCACAGTTCTTCAAGTTGGTCGTGCACTCCGGGTTTTCTGAAGGGAGCCTGCCAGTTACTGTACGGCATTTCCCCGGCAATATCAATCAGGGCATTGAGATATATCATCGGTACTTTTGTATCATACATTTTTGACAACAAAGCCGCATGACCGATCTGCAGCATTTGGTCATGGGAACCTCTCCAGCGCGGCCTACGGGACCAGAGCAGCGCTTTATACGCCGGAATGTAGTCGACCTGCGCTGCTACCGCGCGATTAAACCAGGTGACGTCAGACTGGATTGAGCTTCTGTATTTTCCCATTGCTACAGGGATCATTGCAGTCGGGGCCTGCGGTCTCTCCGGGTGTAATTTCCAAGCTTTTGTAAGCAATATTTCGGCTTGATTGAGATGCTTGAAGAACCCCTTCCATCCGTCCTTGTCGACCGTGTTGGCATAACCTTTGCCGCGTGCCAGCCAGGCTTTCTTTATTTCGTATATTCCTTTGCATGTATAAATAAGCCATGGATCAGGTTGTTTCAACTTTTTCATATCCTTGACAAAGGCTTGATACATTATAGTCCCATGACGGTGATGACTTAATTTCCTGACAATGAAGCTTGATTCCGACCCGGTCAGTTCTTTATGATTAATTGCACTGACAAGGCTTCCAGCCGTTTTTGCGGCGATGCTTTTTAAATAGGTGTTACGGGTGTAGTAGTTGTTTGTACAGACAATCCCGCAGATAAATTTTCTGACCGGTTTTATTTTTTTATTCTTGTATATTTTACTGAATGCCTCTTTCATGTATTTTATTGCCGTTGCATGATCGGAGTTTATTTGGTATATGTAGCCAAGCCACAATAAAAAATCCGGATTGTTCTTTCCCTCTGGATAGTTTTTGATGCCGGTCAACAGCAGATCGGCATTTAGCGGACTGTCCGGTTGTGAGGTCCAGACTTTTAAGGCAGAGTATATGAAGTTATTTACCGGGTTGCGTTTTTGGGAAAGTTCCGGATATACTTGTTCTGTCAGCCATTTGAAGGTATTGAGGTTGTATGTGGCTTCTTTCCCTTTTGCTCCGGCTGGGATATCGATATTCAGAAATGTACTTCTCGTATTGACTTTCACCGGCTTGAATTCATTCGGAGATAAATCAAGCAGCATACTTTCATCTGCCGGCCTGTTGTATGCAGACAGCAGAGGGAAAAAAGAAAGCAATAAAAGGTACATCATCTCCTCCCGTTGTATATTCTTTGCCGCTTAAACGGCAGTTTGCCAACCTTTCCAATTTATACCGCAATCTGAAAAATTACAAATTATTATGGAAATTGTCAATCAAACTTAATGGGGTGGAAAAAATAATCACTCTCCTGTCGCTGCGGAAAATAAACTCAAGGGAGAGTTAAGTAAATTGTCAATGTTTAGTCAACTCTTTCATTATTTGTGACAGCCGTTTGTTTTCCTCAAGAGATGAATTATATTACTCGTTTATTGTTATTAAGGAAATCTCTTTCATGGACGATGGGAATACAAAAAAAACGCCGATACTCTCAGTGATTGTGCCTGTTTATAATGCTGAAAACGACCTTGAGCGCCAACTTGATTCTGTTCTTGGTAATGATCTGCAGGATTTTGAAGTGATTCTGATTGACGACGGCAGCACTGATCGTTCCGGCGCGATTTGCGATAAGTATGTTGCTCAGGATTCTGAGCGGATCCGGGTCGTTCATACTGAAAACGGGGGCATTTCTGCAGCGCGTAATTTAGGGCTGTCGCTTGCAACTGGTAAATATTTTATTTTTGTAGATGCGGACGACTGGTGTGAGCCGCAACTTTTCTCCTCGCTGGTTGGCGCCGCTGAACGCTCCGGCGCTGCGGCTGCATGCTGTGGAGTGCGTTATATTGACGAAGCAACCGGAACTGTTTCAGAGTATGAAGATTCGCTTTTCCCACGCCGACTGGCCGGGAAAACCGTAGATTTTAGAAATTGTGGAGCTGTGTTGAACGGCTTGCTGGACTGTGCCACCTGGAATAAGGTTTTTTTACGCTCCTATGTCGCAAAGTTAGGCCTTGAATATGAAGTCGGTTTGAAGTTTGCTGAAGATAACAAGTTCTGGGCTGAATTCTTTTTTTCCGGAGCACAAATAGCAGTGGTTGACGGCTGTTTTTACAACTACCGAATCAATCAGCAAAAACAAACTGTAAGCGTTATTGCAAGAGAAAATTATGATTCTTTAGCCGAAACCATGCGATATATCATGAAAAGTATGAAAAAACATGGCATATTTGAGGAATTCAAGGGAGAGTTTTTTGTCTATTTGGCTTATCAATTCATTGCAGCATATGGAATGATCACTCAGGGACGAAGACGGGATTTCTTCATTGAGTGCTCGGCTGTATACCGTGAAGCCGGTGCTTTTCGGATAACTACCCAGGGAGGAGTTTTAGTTAAAATTATTTCAGCATTTGCCGCTTTTGCTTTCGGGAAATCGCCCTATATGTTTGCCCGGGTGTTGCTGTTGCCGAGTGGCCTGATTGCCCGGCCGAAACTTAAACGGACTTTACGTCTGTTGGCAGGAGTAAGCGAAAGTCGCAGACAATATGCACAAGAGACAGATAAATATTAACTCAATTTTACTATAAAAAACCTCTATGCCTGATGATAGACTTAACTCCTTTTTTGTATGGTAAAAGCGGAGAGAGTAAGCTTGAAATGAGCTTGAATGAATCTATATTTTTAGGAATATCCGATTTTTCGGAAGCAGCAAAATTGAAAGGTATGCCATGAGAAGTGTCATCACGGTGACAAATATCAATGTTAAGGAATATTCCATATCAGTAACTTTTGAGTGCAATGGAGCTATCTCACGTTACTTTACAGACAATACACTATACGTTACCTACGATACCGTCATCGGCAGTACTCCCGATGGAATAGCAGTGATCCCTTTTGTCGCTAATGTTCTCCCATTGGTATGGTTGACTGACTCTGTACTTGAGATTCCGGTTCTTGACGGAGATTTCTACCGAAGTATTTCTGAATTCAAACGCGGCTACGAAAATATGTATCCCATGTTGGATTTTGCCGGTGAGGTCAAGCCTTTGGAGACTGTGGAACACTCTTGTGAATTGGATAACGGAAGCGGACTTTTTTTTAGTGGCGGAGTTGACTCCTTTGCGTCTCTGGTCGCGCACGCTGAGGAAAAAATACGTTTGATACTGATTCTCGGGGCTGATATCCCTCTGGACGACCATGATGGAGTTAAAAATACAACTGCCATGATCGAATCGGCCGCCGATGAGTTCGGCTGCAGTCATGAAATTATCAAATCCAATTTTCGTGAGTTTATCAATTATCTATATGTTAAACCTTTGATCTATAAAGCCCCCAGTCATTACTGGCAGGGGTTTCAGCATGGAATTGGAATTATTTCCCTTTCTGCTCCGCTTGCGTTTACGCTTGGACTGAAAAAAATATATATGGCATCAACTATCGCACCCGAATCAACGAGAACGTGTGCCAGTCACCATACGATCGATAATTATGTCAAGTTTGCCGATACTGCTGTAAGTAATGATCTGAATGATTTATCCCGACAGCACAAGCTGAAATCAATTGTGGAATATGCTGGGGAGTATGGTAAAAAGGTTTTCCTCCGGGTTTGCTGGAAGTCGAAAGGCGGCGGCAACTGTGGTAAATGCGAAAAATGCCTTCGTACAATTGCCGGACTCTATGCCGAGGGGGAATCTCCGGCTGTCTACGGGCTTGACATAAATAACGCAGGAGGTTGTGAGAAAGCTGTCGAGCTTCTTCAGAAAAGGATTCTTATTCATGGAGCTGATTTCTGGACCAATATTCAGGACCGTATGCGGGAAAATAGTGAAAAAGTACTGTCTAATGCGTTTACACACTGGGTTATGACGACTGATTTTGCTTCAGTCAACAAACCTGTGATTAAAAAAATATTCGTCTCTTTAGAGCGTGCTCAGATACTTTTCAGATTAGTTAAAAATATCATGCTTCGAAGGCCAAGGTTGTGAAAATAAAGAAAATCCTCTATCGGATTATGCAATTTCCGGAATATAGAAGAGTGATGCGGAAGCTTGATGCGTGCGATCCCCTCCATACATTTATTCTTGCTGCAACCCCGGAATATGAAAATATTGGAGATCATGCGATAACCTTGGCTGAGAAAGCTTTTCTGAGGGAACGTTTTCCCGGCTATGACGTGATTGAAATTAATCACAATTTGCTGGTTGGTTATTTCGACCGTATTTCGGCGCGCCTGTCGTCTCTTGGCGTCACAATTCTGGTGCAGGGAGGGGGTAATATTGGCTCTATCCACTTCTTTACCGGCGAGTATCCTTTGCGTCTGCTGCTTAAGCATTGTCCTGCTAATCGTATTATCGTGTTTCCGCAGACTTATTATTGTTCGAATGACGAGCACGGGAGGAAGGTCCTCTCTGAATCACAGCTTATCTATGCTTTCCACGAAAGATTTACGATGTTCTTGCGTGATGGATCCTTTGATAAAGCTAAAGAATATTTCCCCAAAAACGATATCGAGGCAGTTCCGGATATGGTTTTCTATCTGGATGATCCGTGTTGTGCAAAAAGTTATGACAGGGATGGTTTGCTTGTTTGTTTTAGGAGCGACGCGGAAAGGCTTTGTTCTGAAGCAGAACTTAAAGAAACGTTAACTAAGCTTAGGGAGTCAGGTGAGAGACTTTCAAGTACATCCATGCTCCATACACTGCCTAGAATATATTCCGAAGCGAGAAAACGCGTTGTCGAAGCAAAGCTGCATGAATTTATGAATGCCGAAGTCGTGCTGACTGATCGCCTCCATGCCATGATATTAGCCGTTGTGACCAATACTCCTTGCATTGCGCTAGATAACGTTACCGGGAAGGTTGGCGGAGTATACAGGAAATGGCTTAAAGATCTTGGATTTGTCTGCCTGGTTTCTTCGCTGGATGAGATTCCAGCCGCCCTGGCAAAGCTTCGCGAACGTTATGGCAAAGACATTAAAGCCGGAATTTGTGAATACGATAAGTCACATTTTTCCTCATACTGGGACCTTATGCAAGCAAGGATTCAACCTTAACTCTTTAAGCTTATTTCATCAGGTCATCTTCGTCCGGCCAGACATAGGCCATAATATCCTCGAAGTCTTCGGGCAGGGGGGCCTCGAACGACATCTCACGTCCGTCCTCCGGATGCGGGAATTTTATCTTCCAGGCATGCAGCATTTGGCGTGGAGCCAGTTCTGCCACCTTTGGCCCTCCATATACTTTATCGCCAAGGATAGGTAGTTTTCTGAAAGCCAGATGCACCCTTATCTGATGGGTGCGACCGGTCAGGATTCTGACGCTGAGCATGCTAATCGGCGTGCCGTTATCCAGCTTTCCACTGCAGATGCGTTCATAGATCGATACCGCCTCTTTGCCGCCGCGTGAGACGATTGCCATCTTCTTACGGTCGACCGGATGCCGCCCGATAAGGGAGACCAGTTTTTCTTTTTCCCGTTTGGGTCTGCCATGGACCAGGGCTGCGTAAGTCTTTTCAACTTTGCGGTGGGCAAATGCCCGCGACAGTTTAAACTGGGCCTGAGGAGTTTTGGCGATGACTAGACAGCCGGAGGTGTCTTTATCGAGACGGTGTACAATACCCGGTCTCCCGTCATCGGATTCCAGCTTGCATTCGAATTCGGCATCTCGTCCCAGCAATGCGTTGACCACCGTTCCGGTATAATTGCCGGCGCCGGGATGTACCACCATATCCGGTGGTTTGTTTATGACCATCAGCCAGTCGTCTTCATATAAGACTTCCAGGTCGATATCTTCAGCGGACAGTTCCATTGCCTGTTGGGCCGGAATATCCGCTTCAATGATGTCGCCAGCCGCTATTTTTGTGCGCGGTACGGTACATACTTCGCCGTTCAGTTTGATACAGCCGTCTTTAATCAGCTTCTGGTAGCGTGAACGGGAGTCGTCGGGTCTGGCTTCGGCCAGGTATGCGTCAATCCGCGTTTTGCTCTGTTCCGGCGGAACTGTCAGTTTCAATTTTAGTGAGTCGCTCATTTTTATTGCTCTTAATGTACAGGATTATGCCGATTGGAATCAGGATCAGGCCAATTACCTGTGCCCTGGTGAAAATATTAAATATGAAGTCGGTATG
>MDTD01049347.1_pt1 | contig 10688 bp, 12 predicted proteins | sample 811221 | NCBI WGS metagenome assembly MDTD01 (sample SAMN05326646, study PRJNA326480) | marine metagenome | isolation source: seawater | place: Pacific Ocean: South West | collected 2011
CGCGGGTAAGATTCGAACTTACGACCGATCGGTTAACAGCCGATTAATACCTTGCTCTGTAACCCTTGCAAATCCTCAAAAGTCAGAATATGCCTTGCTCACAGAGTAACATGTGTTCCCAATTATGTCCACACATTGCCGTATTTGTTGGCCACATTTTGGCCAGTAAAAAACCGATTGCCCATAAAAATTGGCCACCAAGCTATTAAAGCAGTTGTCCAGTTCGCATAATCTTTTCTAATCTTAATGCTCTGGTTTTAACTTGTTTAACGGTATCTTCTTCCTCTGCTATGCCATATTCTAGCTTGTTCTTCTCTTTTTCTATTTGAAATAGTTTTACATTTAGAGCAAAGAACTCTTTTGCCAGAAATGTTTGTATTATCTATAAATTCTGAATCAGGAAAAAACTTTTTACAATTTTTACATCTTTTTTGGCCAGGTTTATTAGTATTCTTGCTTCTATTTATTTTTTTTTTTGTTCTCTTTCTAGGAGAACATGAAGAGCAATATCTATTGTATCCACTTTTTCTCTCAGGATTTTCAAATTCTTTTGCTGGTTTATTTTGATTACATTTTTTACAGACTCTTATGTCTCCAGTAGCTATGCCTTCAACTGCAATATTAGTGTTTTCTACAACACTTTTAATTAATGCTTCGCCATTATCTTTAAATTCATTTAGTAAATTTTCAATTCTTTTATTTAATTCTAAAATTGGATCTTTACCAATATTAAATCTATTTATTCTTAATGTTTTATACCCATATGATTCAAGTACTTTCTCACGCTCAATATCTTGATCTCTTAAATAATGTTCCCAATTACCTGCATCAATATCTTCATGGTTTTTAAAGTGGTATTCAAATCCATCATATTCAATTATTATATCGTATTGCTTATTATCAATAAAAAACCTTAGTAAAAAATCAACTCTGTATGCCGGATGATCATAACTTTTATCTAAAGATTTTAAATAGTCACCTATTTTAAATTGAGGATCAATTTCAGGCTGATATTGTCTTATAATAGGTGCGCTTTCTAACCAGCGAAGAACTTTTTTTTCTGCAGGAGAATTTTTATCAAGTTTGTCCTCAGACGGAAGTTCATAGGCATTATTTACTATAGTGGAATAGTGATTAAGAGCCTCTCTTAAACATGATTTAAGTTCATTTATAGGTTTTGAATGGATGAAAATTAGCTTTTCTTTACCTCTTGAAAAACCTACATTTAATCTTTGCATTTTCAGGTTTCTATCTAATTCATCTTCATCTTGTTGATGCAAGTATTTAGGGAAAATTGACCAAAGCATATCTCTTTGTTCATTAGCAACGAAGCTATAATAGATAATATCGCGTTCTTCACCCTGACACGAATCAAAAGTAAAGCATCTAAACTTTAATTTTTCTAAAATTTCCTGATATCTTGTATGATTTGATATTGTTCTACTTATATAAGTTTGCTGCGCAGTAAATGGAGTTATCACGGCCACTGATCTAAAGTCCTCGTCATCAAGTTGTTTTATTATTTTTTCTAAGATTAAATCTGCTTCTTTTTCATTTGTATTTTTAATCTTATCAAACATACTATCTGGTTTAATATGAATAAATTCTAAAACCTCAGATAGAGGTTTACCTCTAATCTTCATTGGCTGCAGAGTATTTTCGTAAAAATATTTTGATGAAAATGATATCATTTCAGGATAGCCACGAAAGTGTTTCTTTAAGCCAATATTGAAATTACTTACCCTTTCCATAAAATCTAAAACTGAGAAGCTTATATTTAATGCTTGAGCCTTAACTTTAATTTCATCTTCTGTACTATCTTTGTGATCCAATTCTTTCATAACATCTGTGAAATAAGAGTTGTTTATTTCTTTAGATGCTTGAGAAGTTTTAACATTCCCAAACTGCTTTCTATCGCCCATAACTACCATTTTCTTAGATCTAATTATTGCGGGCAATGCTTGGGCGATAGATACTTGTGATGCTTCATCGATAATAATAATATCAAAAAGTTCTTTTTCTAGTGGGATATATTCTGCGTAGTCTCTTAATGAACAAATCATACACGGGAAAGCTTGTGATAAAATTGAAAATTTTTCTTTAGGAAATTTTAATTTTTTTCTTATAATATCACTTAAAGTTTTAGCATCATTTTTTTTATTTTGTGCAAAGTCAATTACTCTAGAGTCAATTTCTGTAGCTAATTTCAAAGCATTATAATTTTCAAGCTCTTGTTTTCTAGCTAAATAATTATAATCATCAAAATAAAATGATTTAGAAATTTCATCTCTTGTATTTTGAAGTTCTAGAAATCTTTCTAAAAATAACCCACTGTCACTATCATTTTCACATAGTATATCTATAATTTCAGATGGGTCTTTAATATAAATTATATCTTTTGAATTAATAAGTTTATAAGTTTTAATTACTTCTTCTAATTCTTTAAGGTCAATATCTAGTTCTAATATTTCTCGATATAAAAATAATTTATCTTTCCATCCTTTATTTTCTAAATTCGCAAAAAAAGAATTGGCATCATTATATATCTTTTCTAATTCTTGAATAAGACTTTGAGGCGTTCCATTAAAATTAATACCGAGTGTATTTTTTAAATCATTTTTTATAAGTTGAATTTTTGTACCTGAAAAAAAATATCCAAACATTCCCTTACTTAAGGTTATCTTATTAGAGAAATTTAAAATATCACTATAATTTGATGAATTTACTTTGGTCGCTAAATTATTAAAATTATTAGTATTAGTATTTTTACAGTCTGAAATAAATATCATAAAATTTAGAAATTCTAATTTATTTTTATCAAACTTATGAAATAATTTTGTAAAATTTTTAGTATATTTTTTTAGTTTATTTCTTACATTTGCCAGGTGTTTTAAATTTTCAATTGCGTCCGTATATAAATTATCATTATTTTCAAAGACATTTTCTAAATTTTTATAATCATCAAATTCATTAAAAAATTCTAATCTATCTAACTCATAATTAGTCACTTTAGACATATCTATGTCTTTTGCATATTTTATATGGTTAGATATTTTACTCTTAAGGTTATCAACGGCATTTTTATATAGATTTTCTCTTTTCTGACTTTGTTTTTTAAATTCTCTGTGTTGTATATTTAAGTTTTCTATTGCTCTTCCTGTAGTTAATTTTCTAAAGTTAGAACCTGCTCTCCCTAATCTTAATATAGGGTTTATAAAGTCATCTGTTGGTCTAACTCTTGATAAAGTTTCATTTATTTTATTTTGTACAACATCTAAAGCTTCTTTTTTATCTGATAGAACTAAAATCTTTTTACCTTTTAGAATAGCTTCGAAAGCTATTGCAGATATTGTATGAGATTTTCCAGTTCCGGGAGGTCCTTCAACTGTTATAAATTTAGATTTTTCATTATTAAGTGCTAAAAGAATTTTTCTTTGCTCTTCAGCTAGAGGTAGAGGAGTGTCAAATACTAAACGTTCTGTAATATTTGTTTCATCCCATTCGTCTAAAATTCCTTCGCTAATATCAGTAGGATTCTTGTGAATAAAACTTTCAATTAAACTTGTTAAAAAATTGAAAAGAGGAGATTCATCTGAAGTTCTTAAAATTTTATCTAATAATTCTTCATAATCAGATAACATTGATTCATCTGATTTATCAAATAATGATATTGAAAGTGATGTGTTTATAGTTGCTGTAGAATTTTTTAATTCTTTAGTTTCATTTTCAAAAGACTGATAACCGTTTAAGCTAAAAGAAGCTAAAATTTCTTGAAGTATAGCGTCTATTTTTTCAAATATCACATCTTCTGCATCTAAATAGACTATTCTTTCTTTTATTGGTGAAGCACTTTTTGTTTTAGTTGTTTCTTGAATTTCTCTTGCAATAAAATCTATAGCTTTTTTATTTATTAATATCCTAGAATCTAACTTACACTCTAAAATAGTTTTTTTATCTTTAGTATTAGCAACCTCCATTGGAATATAAAAAATTGGAAATGTATTAGAGTTAAACTTTATTTCCCCAAGATATAGATAAAATTCTAAGTTATCATCTAATTTTTCAACAGTTTGTAATTCACGCATTTCGGAATAAAGGTCATTAGCAGAAAAATCATTAAAAAAATCTTTTAAATTTTTTTTAATGTAATTTTCATTAAAATTTTCATCTATAATTTGTTCTATTAATGATGGGTCATTATCTGTAATAATCTTTGGTATTGCACTAGGTAAATCTTCAGTAATTTTTTCTATGAATAAATTTGTTATTTCGCTATCTACACTTATTAGTCTATCAATTAGATCTTGTTCAGTTTTTTTAAAAGTAGGTTCAAGTAATTCTATAAGGGGTGCTAGAATATCTAAACTTAAATTATTTTGAAGAGCTTCAATAAATGTATTCATTAGTTTTTCGATATCTGCATTTTTCTTGTTTATATCTATTGTAAATTTCTCTATTAATTGTGTATTTTTAGTATCGAAATTTTTAGTGCTGATATTTTTAATCGCACCTTCTATAGCATTTTCAGTAACAATAGATAATTTTGATTTATGTTCATTAAACTTAATTGAAAAAGCATCATTTTTTTGAATATTTTTTATAAGTTTTTTTCTTAAATTAGTTTTAAAGGATTTATATTTTGATAATGGAATTCCGCTTCTTCTACCTTTAGAATCTTTTATTTGAAATTTTCTTTTAGGTAGTCTTCCTTTTTTGAAATCTGTAGATAAAAATTCACTATAGTATCTCGCTAAAGAATCAATAAAACTTGAATTGTTCTTGCTGCTTACATTTAATTTATCTTCATCAGTATTAATATCTTCTACATCAGGCATAACTGCTTACTTTCATTGTAGGAACATTTAGTAAACTTGAAATAATACAAATATTCAAGATATTTTTTTTCCTCATAAAGCACATAATCATATCAATTTATATAAATATCTGTAGCAAGGATTAAATAAAGGAATTAATTATTTAGTAATTTTCCCAAACACACAACTCTTTTAGACCTTGCTGTTTAAAAGTATTCTTAAATTCTTCATTATTATGATCAAATTCTTCTAAGGGATAACAATTGTCTGAGTCTTCTTCATTAATAAGTTCAATAAAGTTTCCCTCATAATCTATTTTTACATTATACCAAAAAGCTCCTCCACCATCCCAATAAGATTTGACTCCATATTTTATTATAGTGTCTTCCTCAAATTCTAGAGTGCCACCAAAACTTAGATCTACTAATTTATTTTTATCTGCATAATAAATATAATTACTTCTATAAGTACTCGTTCTATTTACAAGATGATAAGTATTTTCTTTTAAGAGGGATGTTTCTGCTTGATCACTTGTACGTACATAAATGAATTTATCATTATCTATTATAAGATTATCTTTACAAAAAGGCTCATACTCTCCTGAACAAATATCAAAGACTGATTTTATTTCCATTAGTGTTACTGAAGCTTCATCAAACTTACCAGTTATTTCATTTGTGGATAGTATCTTTGGTTTTACTTGACTATGAGGTGCTAATTCCATTTCTAAACAGTTAAGATCTAAGTTTGAACCTGTATGAATAACTGACTTAAATTTATAGTTTTCTATATCAGAACATTTCTTGAGGACTTCAGAATAAATACGATGATTTTTTTGATATCTAGTCTCCCCATCTTCTTTTACTGCTTGAGAGACTTCATTATTAGGTTCAGGTGTATCTTCTTTTACTGCTTGAGAGACTTCATTATTAGGTTCAGGTGTATCTTGATTATAAAGATAAAATCCTATAGCTCCCATAAAACAGAATAAAACTATGATGATATATTTCATTACTTTCCTATTTAATTTTATTTAGTCTTTATCAGACCATTTTGAGCACGTTGGTGGGTCATCTAATTTATTACGTGCATCAAAACAAATCTTGACTTGACCAGTTTTTGTATTAACCACCCAAACTTCATACTTATCAGCAGTTGCTATCTGATATTTATCAGCATGAGCTAGACTAACAACAAAACTACTTAAAATTACAATTATTAAATACTTCATCTTATACTCCCCATATTTTATTTATAAAAACACATGACATGTTCTATAGCATCTATCCAACCATATCTCTCATCAGGATTATTAGTCAAAGTTATTCTTCCAGCAAAGTTATCAGGAGGAGGTTCATATTCACCATTATGACATCCTTCATCACCAGGATAATAATAAACATAAATATCTTTTATTTTAGAATAATGTATAGAGTAGGCACAAACACCACTACCTTCATAATAGTGTTTAGTTTCTTTATTATTAATAAGACCATCTTTAATTGTAACTATCCCTAAAGTTTTTGTTTCGCAAATATGGTCTTCTTTGGCTTCACTACAAGAAACTAAATTAATTAAAAATAATATAGTAGAAATTATATAAATTAATTTTTTCATATTTAATTATTTAGCACTTCTTGATTACGTATATTTGTTTTTATACATACACCTACTGCTCTATCTATAGCTTCTATCATTCCATTGGTGCTCCAAGAATTTTGTGTATTATCTAAATAGTTATTAGCTTTAAAGAGAGCATCATGTTGAATAGAGAATGTGATTTCATTAATATTATTATGCCAATTTTTTATTGTAGAAACTGTATACCATCCTAAATCAAACCAAAATATCCATGCATCATTATCATATTCTGATTCTTCACTTGGAAGTTTGTTAACTACTGGCACATGAACTAGCATATATTCTTTTAAATAGTGTGTGCTAACATATAATTGTTTAATCCTTTCAATCTTAGGATTATTTTTCATACTTAATAAACTTGTTAATACATTAATAGTTTCGCAATCATGCATTAAACGAAAGTACAATCTATCTGCATGTGTATTTTTTGCATTAACAGATAGTAAAAATTCTCCTTTATTCATACCATCTTCTAAAGTCCATAATCCATCAACACGATCTTCTATAAAACTATAATCCTCTTCTGCATTATGAGATCTTAATTGTTTTGTATCATTCTCAACCTCTTTACTAATTGCTGGAGACATAAGAATAAAAAATATTACGATGGCAAATATGTAAAGTAAGGGAAGTAAGATGAGAGATTTTTTCATAGAGAGTCCTTTGTAATTTAAAAAATACTTATTTGTAGTAGGGCAAGAGTGAAATAAGCGATGGCTTCAAACCACATGATGTGTTCCTTTCGTTGTAAATGTTGCTAAAGACTTAAGAGCATTATTTAGGGGAGAAGAATAAACAACTATATACATGCTCTTAAGTCCTTAATGGTTAATCGTTGCAACTAACAATTATAGTTGTACTAAAGAGATATAAAATTAGGATTTAGAGATTATGGATATTTTATGTAAAAATTTTGAGGTCTTATATTTTTATGATAGCATTTATTATGAAGTATTTAGGGGTAATTAAATATGGATTTTTATTTGGGTACTATAAACTGTCCTGGCTGTGGAGTAGAGAATAAATTAGAAATAGTAGATAATTTTAATTCTTTAAGTTACGAAGACCAAATTAAGTTTCTTGATAATAGAACACACATATTAGCTAATTCTCGCACTAATTCAGGTGAAGTCAATTGGTATTCATATTGTGTACCATGTGATATCTTAACTAAATTTTATAGAAAAAAAACATTTTTTGGTGGTTCCAAGGCAGTATCAGAAGGAGAAGTTGACACTAAAGATTGGAAAAAAGAAGATTGGAAGGAACTTGGAGATGATCTTTATACTCATTTAGAGTACAGACTAGAAAAATGGAAAGATACTGAAACTTGATAATACTATTATTTTAATCTGGGGGTTTACATGGAAAAAATTATTATTGGTTTATTATATTTATATGGTGCAAGTGCAGCTATTGCTGCCTTGTATTTTAATTATCTTTTTGCTGTTGAAAAAGGTTTTATGGCATGGTTGTTATTTGGAGAAATCATTGCAACTTTGCAAGGTTTAATATGGCCTTTATACTATTTTCAAATACTATAATAATTTTTAATTAAAGATTTAAATATGAAAATATTCTCTTTAATTATTATTCTATTTTTCTCATATATTTCTCTAGTTTTTGGAGAATATAGAAACATTGCTAGATGGAATAGTAATGCATTAATACTTGTTGATTCTCCTTCTAGTGGAGCTAAGTGCTTGGTTACAAGCACTATGACATTTAGTACAAAAGACCTATTAAGTAGTTCTACCAGAATTAATGGAACTTTAGGTTTTGAAAGACCTAAAATTAAGACTAGTTGTTTACGTAGTGTAAAAAATAAGTTTAAGGTAAAAACCATTTATTTTCAAAAAAGAGACTTAAATTGGTTAAAAAACCAATATAATTTTTTTAAAAAAAACAATGTGGATAATCTAGATAGTTATTCTCTTATTAGTCGTGGATTGAGTAATAATGATGTTTATCAATGTTTTATTTCATGGATTGATAAACGCGAACCCAAACATTGGGTAAGTATTAGTCCCTGTTTTTTCTAATCTCATTATATTAGTTGAAATTATTCTATTTATTTTAATCGTAAGTATAATTGATAAATACTTAATCCACAAAGTATTGTAAAAATCCACAATAGTATATCAAAAACTAATCCATTTTGTGTTTCTAAAAAAATAGCAATTCCTCCAAATATTATAATCCATAAAATTATAACTTTTTTACTATACATTAATTGTTCCTTTATACTAATTGATCATCTTCTCTCTATTCTCATCTGACATATCTAGAAAAGCAAGAGATTCTGGATCTAAACGACTGGTATTACTCCAAGCCTCCATATCCTCATCATAACTTTCATAGAGTTCCTGAAGTTTTCGAGCATACTCCTCTCTTGGTGTTTCTTCCTGCTCTACATAATAATCTTCCTTTTCTTTTTCCTTAAGAATATCCACTATTACTTCAGCATGAAGCTTAAGAGATTCTTCTATTCCTTCTATTTGTTCTTCAATGGTTGGCTCTTCTACCTCATATTCTTCTGAACTATCTTCAACATAGAAGGGTAGCCACCATTTAAAATCTTTAGTGTCATGGTGCTCTGTAATAAACCATTGTTTCTTATGGTCATCCCACAGAGCACCTTGTTCTTTCACTCGACGAAATTCACGAAAGTCTACATCGAGATACTGTTTTCTAGACTTTTTTTTTCTGAAGGTATGTCATCAGGGAACCATTCTTTAAAAGGTTCTGTATCGACACCTTCAGGTACATACCACTTGCGTGCTGATGTATCCCAATAGCCACCTAGTTTTTTACATTTGTCTTTATCTGAGTATGGGCATTCGATATAAAAGCGTGTTTTCTTAGTCATAGATTATTCTCCTTTATTTAGATTCAGTTAGGTTAAAAATATCTTTAATGAGATAACGTCTAGCGAAAGCGTGTGCACTTTCACCAAACTTATTAGTAACTAATTGTAAGATGTTATCCATCGACCAACACTTCATGGGTGTTTGTCGTTTCAATGCAACTTGCTCATTTACGTATTCTTGTATAGACCTGTTGCGATCTTGTATTATGTATTTACTCAAATCACCAACAGAGATAATTTGATCTTTGGATATATCTTTAAGAAGTGTTTTCATTGCGTGCTCCTATTAGTTATTAATTATCTTTAAAGAAATCATAATATTCTTTCTTTAAGAGATAATTAGTTATGGCTCGCAAATTCAGAGAGAAAAATAAGAAGAAAAAATAATGGGGAGTTACCCCAATTCTCTTTCTCTAAATTTAAAAGCCTTTTGCAATTCCATTGAAGGCTTTTAAATTTAGAGAAAGAGAATTGGACATTGCTTGCAAAAAAAAATTACAATTCACGCAAAAAAAAAGCCTGTGATTTTATTTCACAGACCAATGTTGAAAATTAATATTAATCTTAAAAAGACGTTCTGTCAAATTTTAGATTTTATTCTCCCCATTCACATTTAATAAATTTATGGTAAGCTAAATTTACTAAGAAGTAATTAGTAACATTGAAGTATATATAAAAGAGAATATATTTACAGGTGTAAGATGCACTCTTAGAGAAGGTATTATATCTACAGATAAAGATAATATGAGGCGCTTTTATAATTTTCCTCGATGGTGTACTAAAATGGAATATCCTTGGAATTTATAGTGTTTTTTCCTGATTTCTGGGTTTTTTTTAATAATTATCTATAAAAAACCGATTGACCTTTTGGCCACCTATTTTTTTTAAGTTTTTCATTGGCCACATTTTGGCCACCTAGAAAATTTTGCAAAATTATTAACTACAATAAACCTAGGTACATCAAGGAATTAAATGGCTCCGCGGGTAAGATTCGAACTTACGACCGATCGGTTAACAGCCGATTGCTCTACCACTGAGCTACCGCGGAACACTAAGTAGTCTATAGCAATGTATATAACTTTTGCCAAGTATTATAATAAATTAAATTTTAAGTAAATTATTTCTTTTTTATCTTAAATGTGCTTAGTTAAATTATGATTGCTAATAGGGGAAAATAAATGAATAATTTATTCAATTTTAATATGGTGTCTTTCAATTTTAGGAATACAGCATCATTTATATTATTACTAATTTCTTTCTTACTTTTATATTTTGGTGTTACACAACCAATGATGACAATTTCTGCGGAATATGCAGGACAAGAAGTATTTAAATATAAGCAATCTATTTTACAAGCCGTAGAC
>MDTD01117737.1_pt1 | contig 10688 bp, 5 predicted proteins | sample 811221 | NCBI WGS metagenome assembly MDTD01 (sample SAMN05326646, study PRJNA326480) | marine metagenome | isolation source: seawater | place: Pacific Ocean: South West | collected 2011
ACATAGTGCTCCTCCAACATTATACCAATACTTAACATTGTTGATTAGGTATGAATCTTCCTCTAATATCCTTCCATCTTTATGAGGCCTGCCCTTTTGATATAATATGGCCATTTCATTAGTCTTTTCGCAAGCCTTTGAGTATTTAGAAATACATTTTCTGAGCTTTCGACTTTTTATTTGTTTAGAGCTTGAAACTTCTTTTAAAGAATTTATAAAGGTAAAAGCAGATACATTACTTAGACAAGTATCTTTACAAAAAAAAGAGTTGGTTGACTCATCATATCCAGATATTTTTCTCGAGGTCTGTCCCCAAGCTAATCCAATGAATAGCATTAGCGTGAGGTATTTAGTCATTTTTGTTCATTTTGATGAAAATAGTTCAAGAAAGCTAGACAACGAGTTTAGAATTCGATTACTTAATGTCAAAAGGTTGGCCAATTATGTTATTTTTTTAAATTTCTCTTCTATACATAATTCCTTCGGAATTGATTGCAAATCAGCAACTATAAATGGATAGTGAGAAAAGTCTCCTAAATTTTTAACTTTTATAAAATCAAAACTCTTTATTATCAAATCAGATTGACGAATATCACTTAGATAAAGTTCAATTTTCTCTAGTTCTCCAATAGCTGGAGCTGTTATAAGTAGGCCATTATCTGTTATTAATTTTTGAATTAAACTAAATACTTTACTTCGTTTTTCTGAGTAATAAATACTTTGAGTATCTATAATAGCATCAAATGATTTTCTAGAAAATTTCATATAATTAAGATCCATCGCCTGAAAATGAACATTATCAATCTGCATTTTATTTTTCATCTTATTGGCGTAATTAATGCTTTCAGTGGAATTATCAATACCAATAATCATACTATCAACAAAATTCTTGGCATACCAAGTCGTTAAATAACCAACATTGCATCCTATATCTAATATCTTTTTAGGATTTTTTAATGTATTCAAGATTGTCTCAGAACATTTAACATACGATCCAAACTTTTCAGAAAGTATAATTGATCTAAGAGCATTTGAAGAAGCTACTTCATTGTAAAATTTAAGATTATTTAAAAGAGAATTAGAAGAGTCAGCCATTTCTCTATTATTTAACATTTCTATTTCTTTTTCAGAAAGTTCAGGAAAGTTTGAATAAGCATATTCTTCAATTTCTTGGAAACTTTCAAATTTAAATAAGCTGTACTCATTTAAATGTTTTTCTATTGTAATGACAATACCTCTTCATATGTTAATTAAAATCAATTCAAGATACTCTTATCTTTTTAATGATTTTATTATTTAGCAACAAATTTGTATTGGAATTTATCGATTAAAATATTGATTAGATTGGGAGTGCACTAAATCAACTTTACCCTACCCCCCTCGTTCCATCTTTGGTGGGGTTAACTTTCGTTGAGATTACTGATTTAGATTAATGTCCAAGCGTATGCTTGACATCTGTGGGTATGTCATCACACTTTTATAATCCATGCACTCTTTACATGCATAAACTATATAAATCCCTACAGTCTATAGGAGTGATAAAGTATATCCTCCACTTCCGTATCCTCTTTTTGATTAATAATGGATAAAAATGATTAAATGTGAAAACACAAAGCCCCATCCAAAGATAGGGCTTTATTGAGAGGTCTGTGGATTCCTCGAGTGTCGGGGTAGAGAGATTTGATCTCCCGATCTCCTGCTCCCAAAGCAGGCGATTTTAGACTAAGGATCTATATATTGTAGCATATTTATAGCACTTCCTAAAAAAAGAGGAAGGTTTTAAATGGCATCATTATACAATAATAATGGAACGTATTATTTATCTGTTTCCCTAAAAGGTAAAAGAAGATCTAGAAGCCTTGGTACAAGGGACCTCAAAACTGCTAAAAAACTTAAACCATTTGTAGAATTTGAGATTCTAAAAGAGCTACATGGAGTTAATGAAAAAAGGAACGATTTATCGTTTCCTGAACTTGTAGAACTTTACTTGTCTACTGACCATGATTGGGCCAAAAGTACCATTGAATTAAAAACTTATATCCTACATTCCTTTTTAAATGGCAAATCTCTTCCAACAAACATAACAAGTAAAGCTATTCACATCAGGACAATTAATAGTTGCTGGAATTGGGGTTTGAAAAGGGGGCATATCACAAAAGCGAAAAAGTTAGATGGCAATACAAAAGGAGAAGCAAGAACCAGAGTATATAGTGATATTGAATTAAAATTGATATTTAATGAGCTAAAAGATGATTTATTTAACACCTTTGTGCGTTTTGCATACTATACTGGTGCAAGATCAGGAGAAATACGAAGGTTAAATAGATGCCAGATAAATCATGGATCCATCGAGGTAATTGGCAAGACTGGAAAACGTTTTATTAAGATTAATAGTCAGGCTGAAAAAATACTATCCAAAACAAACCAGTTATGGTCTTATTCAAAAGATTACGTATCCCATAGTTTTAAGAAAGAAGTTCGAAGGCTAAATATTAAAAATGCAAGATTCCATGATTTACGCAGAACCTTTGGATTAAATCTTATAAAAGGAGGAATGGATATATATAAAGTATCAAAACTTCTTGGTCACGAATCTGTAAAAACAACCGAAGAACATTATGCACCCCTATTAACATCTGAAATAGATGATTTTAAAATTTAGAATAGAATTTCAGTAGACATTTTAATAGACATTTTGTTTAAACATATGTCCAAATGCGACTTTTATCTCGATTTTGTCCCTAATTGCAAACTTCTTCAAATTTCTATAAATATCTATTTTATTGACTGTAAATACCCTTTTGTCTAATTAATATTCTATATTTTACTATTTGTCTTTGGATTTGTCTGTTTTTAACAATAATCTTGGTAAGCACAAAGGAGATATTAATGAAAACAACGCTAAAAGAAGCAATTGAAACAAAAATGAACAAACTAGGTTTGACCCCAAAAGGCATTGAGATTACCTCAAATGAATTAGCTGAAAAAGGTGGCCACAAAAGCACAGTTACTTCTAGAACTATTACAAGGATACTAAACGAAGGCCATGAGTCACCATCAGATAAAACCCTAACAATTATTGCAGATATTCTTGAAATGAATCATAGTGAATTACTAGATATCAAAAAAGGTGTTGGAGAGATTGACGAAACAAGAACAGTAAGACTGATGAGGATTCACCGTGAATATGAAATAATCACCGCAATTCAGGAATGTGACAAGTTACATCTTGATTATACTGGAGAAATTGATAGCAGAGAAAAATTAAAAACAGTTTTAAACCTTTTCGATGAAATAAATATTTACAAAGAGGATCACAGTACTAAATACTATATAAAAGAAGAAACCGAAGCACAAAAAGAGCGTCTTGAAAAAGCAAAAAGGTTATTTGCTCTTGAATTGGCTGAGCTAAGAGGCCAAGGGATTGGTTTATTTTTTCAAGTTTTTTTACATACTCCATTATGGGAAACCAGTAAAGATTATACTTCATATAAGCAATCATTATGGAAAAATGGATGGTATCGTAGTGACGTGAATGAAGCGAAAAAAGTTTTAGATAGTTTGGATGGCACAGGTGGGCATTATGGTTGTGTAATATTTGCATTCCCGATGAATCATAAATGGGTAAAAGAATCTAGAGACTCCAACGATCCGTACACTATTCATTATGCTGATTGCACTGAGAAGTTTATTTCAAGATACTCAGGGAAAGGTAAGAATCAATTTATATCCACTGATATTAAGCAGCACTTAAGGCATAGAATTTTTGATTTAGAGTTTAAATGGATGGATATTCATAATTACTACGATCATGGAATGTTAAAAGCATCACAGCAAGTAGATAAAAAAGTCCTCAAAGAAATGCTGTCTCACCCATTTTTTGGTGTTGGAGACTTTGCAGCGTCATACAAGGGACATTTTATGTCAAACAAGATAAATAATCTTAGCGAAGAACAGATTTCAAAATTAGAGGCATTAGATAATACTCCCGCAGATGAATTCGAATTAGGAATGCACCGAAAGGGAGGAGATGTATTTATGATGGTTTGGGAAGCATATCAGATCACAAGATCTGATAAACCATTTGTAGATCCTAGTATCGGGACAATACAACACAAAAATATTTTTTATGATGAATTCAATAATTGGCTATGGGATAGAATCACAAAAGAGTTTTTTGACGAATTCCAGAGCAAGAGTGAAATAAAATTAATTGATGATTATAGAGAATACCTCCTCAAAAATGAATATATCATAAGATCAACTTATGAATTGGATGAGGGTCGTGGGATTTACATAAATAGTGAATCTGGTGATGAATTCTCCAACCATAATGGCGATTTTATAACTGAAGATGAAGATGGTACAGTGATGAAATGGACAAGGCCTGAAGGCACCTACAAAGTTGAGGAGAGTCATAACAGGTATGTTTTCTGGAACATTAATCAACAAATGTTATAACAAAAATGAAATGTAACCACTGTAAATCAAACCAAGATAAATACGTGATGCTATATGAAAAGGATGCTGATCAGCCAGCAAAGATAGATCTTTGGGCCATCCATAATGGTGAGCATATCTGTGTTGGTTCAATAACCAATGTGGAGGTTTTGAAAGGAGTACAATTAAAGCCTGTAATGTTTTGTGCCAATTGCCATTCTCTACTTCCCTTCCAACAGCAAAAGGAATCAAACTCAACTTCAGTTGAACTATAAAAAAGGAGTCAACAATGACACAAATTCATAAAATATGTTTACAACTAGCAAAAGCTGAAACCTCAGCTGATATAGAAACAATACTTAGCGATTTTGGAGTGTTAAATAGCCCAGACTTCTGGCATAGCTTTGGAAATGATGATGGGAATTATAAAACCATTGGTAATCAATCTGCACGATCTGATAGGCCTCTGATTGAAAAGATCACAAATAGTATAGATCAAACACTTGAGTTAGAATGTAGGAAAAGAGGAATTGACCCAAAAGGGCCTGACGCTCCTAAATCATTAAGTAAAGCCTTAGAGGATTTCTTTAATATTGAAGAAGGTGATCTTTCCACTGTCACTGCAGCACATAGATCAATGCTTGCTAAAAAGATAAAGTTCATTGCAACAGGAAATCGCGAGGAAACAAACTATATCATAATGGATGAGGCAACTGGTCAATCTGCATTAACCATGCAAAATACCATCTTGTCTCTTCATAAAAAAAATAAAATTGATATGCCTTTTACCCAAGGGGAATACAATCAAGGAGGTACTGCAGTCCTTTCATTTTGTGACTATCAGTTGATAATTAGCAAACAACACAAAGACTGCACAGTGGAAGATGATATAACTTCAGAAGATTACTGCTTCACTATTGTAAAACGGGAAAGGCCAACTGGACAAAAGAAGCAATCGGTTTGGAAATATCTAGTCTCAAAGAAACACGATGATGGGAGAGTAGAATTATATCATTTTAGGGCTGATAATTTAGAAATAGGCCCCGATGATGAAGGAGGAATGTACAAGACGAACCTCAAACACGGTACATTCATAAAACTTTTTAATTACAGGTTAAGGCCTTTAGGAATAAAGAAAGGAATGTTAAATACTAGATTGCAATTTGTATTGGCCTCCCTTATGCCTGATTTAGGGTTACCTGTGAGAATGTATGAACGAAGAAACAACTTTCAAAATTCAAAGGACTCCAATCTTTTGGGGCTTAGCACTCGATTAAAAGAGGACAGATATAAAAAGTTGGATGAAGAGGCTATTTTTGGATCCATTATTGTTGATGAAATTTCAATTCCATACAAAGTTTATGTTTTTAAAAGAGATACCGCAGTAGGGAATTACAAAAATGATCAATTTGTGATTTTTACATTAAATGGTCAAAATCAAGGTGAGTTGAACCAAGCGGTGTTGACTGGAAAAATGTTCAGCAAAATAAGTTATTTAAAACAACATCTTCTCATAATGGTTGATTTCTCAAATGTACCAGCAGAATACCGTGAAGAGATTTTCATGGTAAGCAGGGATAGAATAAAAAAGGATACGGATTTTTATCAAGAGTTTGAACAACGATTCTATAAACAAATAGCTGAAAATGAGGTGCTGAGAAGATTAGCATCAAAAAGACGGGCTGAAGATATTAAACAGAGAGCAAAAAAAGATGAGGACTTAGAGGAAATGCTCAAACGATGTATTATAAATGATCCAATACTAAGCAAAACCTTAACCCCTGGTAATTCTGGTTTAAGATCATTTGTCAATGTTGAAAGAAGTAAAGATGAGTTTATTTATGAAGGCCTCAAATATCCTACATTTTTTGAGTTAAAAGGTAACTTCACAAGAGAAAAACCAAAGATCGCAAAACTTGATGATAATCACTTCAAATTGAGGTTTAATACCAACGCCAATAATGATTACTTCGAACGAACTGATGATCCAGGAAACTATACTGTTTTGTTAAATGGCGAACCCTTTTTTAATCATTCATACAGTCTTTGTAATGGAAAATTCAACTTAACAATTGATATGCCCAATGATAGAAAAAATGAACAGATGGATAGATTAGAAATTCTAGTAAATGATTCCTCAAAAAGTAGGCCCTTGGCTAATGAAGCTTATATTTCTTACGAACTTGGGAAAACTGAATGTGGTACTAAACCCAATAATCCCAGGTTACCGCAAGGCTTGTCATTGCCAGAAATTATTCCAATAGATAAAGACCAATGGAACAATGAAAATAGATTTGATGAAAAAAGTGGCCTCTATATTGCAGGCACTGGAAAAGAACAGATCTTCTTTATCAATGTCTCTAATATTTATCTACAAAATGAGCTATTGAATAAGAATGACGAAGATACTGAAATCATCAATAATCTTTGGAGGATTGGACTAACCTGCATGGGCCTTACACGACTCTCTTTTTATGAATCAGAACAAAAAGGTAAAAACTTTAAAGACTATGATGTGCAGGAAAGAATTTGGGAGGATACGCGATGTTATGCCAGTACGATCATTCCAAATACCTACAGACTTTACAAATCACTGGCATATGGTTTAAGTGAAGCAGCATAAAGCTGGATATCTTTTACTTTGTTTTCAACTTTTTGCTCCCCTCCTACCCTCAAATCATGGGGGTAGGGTAAAAGGGATTTAGTGGACTCCCATTCCTATTACATTTTCAAGCCCCACATTCCTGGGGCTTCTTGTTTTAACCTCATTTCCCACAAATCATTTGAAAAAAATCCGTGTATGATCTAGATATTGATAATTATATTATATCAAGGAGATATTTATGAAAAAATATTTAATACCTTTTCTATTATTATCAATTGGTTTTAGTGATACTACCTATGTTGGTGGAAGCGTTAATGGAAATTGGTCAACATCTAATTCACCTATTGTAGTTACAGATAATTTGATTATCCTTCCAGGAGACTCATTAATGATTGAGCCAGGAACAGAAATATTATTCAATGGAGTTTATAAGATTGATGTTTTTGGTTGGTTTCAAGCAATTGGAACAGAATCAAATCCAATTTTATTTCATTCAAATTCAGGTCAATGGGCAAGCATAAACTTTGCTGATGACTCTAGTGATTCATCAAGAGTATCACACTGTATTATCAGAAACGCAAGCTCAAGTGGCTATGATCCTTACCATGGAGCTCTGAATTGTAATTACTCAAGTCCAAAGATAGACAATAATGTCTTCGAACAAATTGGCTCTTCCGCACTGTACTTGACTGAGAGTAATGCAAATATCACCAACAATAAATTTTATTTATATAGTAATAAAACTAGATATATTAGTTTTGTTGGCGGCAGTCCAAAAGTTTTGCATAATGAGTTTATGGGGATAGATTTTTCCTATAAAGATTTTAATGAGCTTGTTTTTGTTAGTAATGCTAATGACGTAGAGATTATTGGTAATCATATCCACAATTTTGAGATGAATATTTATGCAGGATATGATCCTGTATTTTTTAATCTTCAGTCTAATTCAAATATAGACTTCAGCCAAAATACCATTGAGAATATTTCCGCAGGAAGTTTAAGGATATTATTTTCATCTAGTTCAACTAATATGACCTTTTCTGAAAATATTATTCAAAACCTAAATTCATATAGTAATAATGGTCAACCAACTTTTCGTTTTGTAAGTCTTAATGGGGGTGAAATAAAAGATAACATCATACGTGATTTTCAAATGACAGAAGGTCAGTATGTCAATGTGTTTCATATAGATTCTAATAGTCCTGGTCATTCTAACATCTTTTTTAAAAGAAATATAATTCAAGAAGTACATTCGAATTATTGGAATTGGAATCAGGTTTATTCATCTTTACTCATGTTAGAACATAGAAATTCTATTTACATCCATGGCAATCTTTTTTCGGATAATACGGTTCTTAGTGCAATATACAATGGGAATCAAAGTAGTTCTGATACGTACATTTTCAATAATACAATTAACAACAACTCTATCTCCACTGGAATTTTATGTTCTGGATATAATGGATATAATTTTTATTTAAATAATTCTATTACGAATAATAAACGAGGAATACAATTTAACGGGAATAACTTTGATGTCAGGAATAATAATGTTTGGAACAATAGCGATTATAATTATACCAGTGGTGGTCCTTCAAACATTGGAGATCTAGTTAATATAAATTTAAATGGAATTGTTTGCGATATATATGAAAACATATCAGTTGATCCATTATATAAAAATCCTAATATTAATAACTATAACCTACAATCCAACTCGCCAAACATAAATGCAGGATGCCCAGATACACTTTCAACAAGTGCTGACTACTTAGCATTTGATAGTGATAGCTCTTTAGTGATTCCATATATTCATACCTATGATGCAAATGGTACAATCATTGATATGGGAGCCTTCCATTTCGTACCCTCTCCAACATTAGTACTTAATCATAATTTGAACGCTATCGCAGATAATATGGATATTTATACTAATCCTATTGATATTGGCGAGAATATGACTGATACACTCAAGATTGTAAATAATGGGGACAGTCTTCTTACCTGGTCTGCTAATTCTGATTCTTCCTGGCTTACTTTAGTTCCTTCATCAGGCTCAGTTGCACCCGGCGACACGATGGATTTTATAATAAATGGTCAGGTAAGCACTTTTGATGCTGGAGATTATGTAACTGAAATACATTTTAGCTCGAATGATCCATATTCAGAACTATTATCATTTAATATTCAATTGAGCATTAGATCGGTATGGCAAGTAAGTATTTCTGCACAAGCAGGTGATCTTATTGACTCTGATAATATCTTTGGGATGAACCAAACAGCAACAGATGATCAGGATGAACTCTTTGATTTTCCAGAACCTCCCTCCCCACCGAATGATTATCTTCAATTAACTTTCTATAACCCAAATTGGGATGAAACAATTCAGCATTATAGAACCGATATACGTGCTCATAGAGATTTGTACGGGAATGATGTTGAAATATGGAATATGGTTATTGATTCTGATACGGATGAGGAAACTGCTGCCCTGAGCTTTTCAGCCTCAACAAATTTCCCAGAAGGTTACAGCTATTGGCTCATAAGTGCTGAAAATGACACAACTGATGTTACAAGTTCGACTGACATAGCAATCAATTTAGATGATGGTGATGCTTCGTTTTCAATTATGGTAAAAGGTATAGTTCCTGATGCACCTGTTGTTACTTTTACTGACCCGTCTATAGGCTCATTTTTCAGAACAGGCGAATCTATCGATTTGGCATGGAGCTTACAAAATGAGGCATTGTACTATGATTTATATTACAGCTCCAATGGTGGTGAGACCTTTTCATTAGTTGAAGAAAATATCCATGGTGATGTGAGAACCTATTCCTGGGCAATACCAAATAATCTTTTAAATACTGAGCTATACTTTAGAATGGATGCTTATGGACCAGGTGATACATTTTCACAAACCTCTATTGGACCCTTAGCATCAATACCTTATTCAATTTCAATGGACCTTACTCCTGGTTGGAATATGTTTGGTTTACCGTTAAGCGGTTCCAATGTCAGCATTAACATGGATAATTATTATTTATTCTCATTTCATAATGAAGAAGGGTATAATTCTTTAACACTAGATGAATTTGAAAGTGGGAGCGGATATTGGGCAGCTATCTTTGAGCAAGCTACACTAACAGCCGAAAGCACAAGCGAACTAGATACAATTGAGATAAATCTAAACTCAGGTTGGAATCTTATAAACTCATCCATGCCATTTGATGTTGATTTTGAACTATTATCAGTTGTAACTACTGAAGACACTCTAAGTTTTGCTGATGGTGTATCAAATGGGTATATAACCTCTCCCTCAAGCTTTTATTGGGATGGTAGTGTTTACAGAGTGACGGATAGCCTTTTGACAAACAAAGGATCATGGATTTCTGCCAATTCAAGTATTTCGTTATTAGTCCCTCCAGAGTTTCATATTCAATCAACACAAAGATCTGCAGGCAGAACAGTTTCAAGAGATGAAAACAATTGGGCATTACCAATTTCGATACAAAACGATCAATCGTCTGATTTTTTAACATCATTAGGTGTAAAAGTTGATGCCAACCCAGGTTTTGACGTTGCATACGATATGCCAACACCTCCAAGCCCGCCAAGCGGATCTGTATTAAGAGGATATTTTAGC
>MDTD01139234.1_pt1 | contig 10688 bp, 10 predicted proteins | sample 811221 | NCBI WGS metagenome assembly MDTD01 (sample SAMN05326646, study PRJNA326480) | marine metagenome | isolation source: seawater | place: Pacific Ocean: South West | collected 2011
CAAATCAGATAAAATTTTTCTATCAAGTTTCACACTTTTATCTGAGAGTGAGCTGATTAACTTTGAATATGGAACACCTAGCTCTCGAGAACCTGCATTGATTCTTGCAATCCATAATGATCTTATGGTTCTCTTTCTATTTTTTCTGTCCCTAAAGGAATATTGAAGAGATTTAATATTAGATTGTTTTGCAGTCTTATATAATCTGCTTCTAGCACCATAATGCCCTTTAGTAGATTGAAGTACTTTTTTATGTTTCGCTTTTGCTGTAACTGATTTTGTAACTCTTGGCATAATGCTAACCTTTAAGTAGTTTTGTGGCCATTTTTAAGACTATACCATTTAGCTTATTAAGGCCTCTATTATGTCTTTTTCTTTTAGTAGATTGTTTAGTAAGAATATGATTCCTATGAGCACTTTTACTTTTTAAAGATGAAGCCGTCTTTTTGAACCTTTTTGCAGCTCCGGAATGTGTTTTTAATTTATATCCCATATTTATAATAATTATTATTTCTTTTTCAAAGGAGAAAGTACCATTAGCAATTGTCGTCCCTCTAGCGAAGGCTCTTGGTCAACTTGAGCAATCTCCTGAAGCTCATCTCTTATTTTGTTTAAAAGATTTAGACCCATATCACTATTTAAAATTTCTCTACCTCTAAAACGGACCGTTATTTTAGTCTTATCTCCGTCAATAATAAAGCCTTTAATCTTTTTTAATTTAATATTGTAGTCGCCTATATCTGTAGATGGTCTAAATTTAATTTCCTTAGTTGTGTTTTTTTTTGATCTAACCTTTGAGGAGCTAAGATTTTTTTTCTTATCAAATAGATGTTTTCCGTAATCTAACAATTTACAAACTACAGGATCTGCATTTGGTGGAGAAACTTGAACTAAATCTAAAGAAGAATCTTTTGCTGACTTCAGGGCTTGATCCAAACTAACAATGCCGAGTTTTTCTCCAGAAACACCAATTAGCATCAATTCATTAGCTTTTATCTTTTCGTTGATTGGAACGGAGTGTTTTTTTTGAATAGTTATGTTTGTTACCTTTTGAGTTCGTTATTAAGTGAAATCAGCATGAATTACTTAAAGAAATGTCTTGAGCTGGAGTGTATATGTTGATTTGTTTTAATCATAATTTGTTGGATTTTAAACTAATTTTCTTCTTTGGCAAAGAGTTTATATTTCATGGTTCAAGATAATAGAATTTCCATTTGTCATCACAACACTCAAAGACCTCTCTTTTATTAAGTCTTAATTCGTGTCCGCCCCAAAACTCAAAATAAAATGGCTTAAATTCATACCCTCCCCAATGCTTAGGACATATCGATAAATCATAATCTTTTTTAACTTTATCAAATTTTTTAATAACTTCTTCGTAAGAGGAAATCTGTTTTGATTGATTTGAACTAATAGCTAAAGCATTTTTATCTGGAGATCGATCTTTAAAATAATCATTGTTAAAATTTGAAGAAGACTTATTAATTTTAGCTTTAAATCTTATCTGAAGATTTATTGAAGACCAGTAAAATAATGCAGAAATTTGATCGTGAGAATCAAAAGCATTAGCCTTTGGAGACTCATAATTGCTAAAAAATATAAACTTATCTGCAATAACGTACTTTAAATTTACAAATCTAGAATCAACTTCATTCTGTTCTTTATTAAAAGATGAGATAGCTATTGCTTCTATGCTTTGTTGTCCTGCTCTTAATGCAGCTTCATATTTTTCTTTGAAATATCTGTAAGGCTCGTCTTGATTTAGATTAATAAATTTGATCATATGAAAATTTAGTTTTCTCCATAAATATCTCTAGTAAAAACCTTGTCCTTAATGTCTTCTAGAGCATTATCCATTCGATTTGCAAGAATTAAATCGCAAGTTTCTTTAAAATAATCTAAATCATCTACTATATGAAATTCATTTGCATCGTCTGTAATTAATGGTTCATATACAATTATTTTTTTCCCCGCCTTTTCAAGAAGTTTAATTATGTCAAAAATTGCAGTGCCTCTAAAATTTTCTGAATTTTTCTTCATAATAAGTCTAAATACTCCTATAACATCAGGTTTCTTTTCAAGAATTTTTTTCGATATAAATTCTTTTCTGGTGTTGTTGCTTTTAACAACTGCGCTAAAAATCTCTTGAGGTGTGTCTTCATAATTAGCAAGAAGTTGCTTAGAGTCTTTTGGTAAACAATAACCTCCATATCCGAATGATGGATTATTATATCCTTCACCTATTCTTTCATCAGATGAAATACCGTCAATTATGTTTTTTGTATTTAAGTTATTTTCTAGGGCAAATGAGTCAAGTTCATTAAAAAAGCTTACACGAGTCGCCAGATAAGTATTAGCAAAAAGTTTTACGGCCTCTGCTTCACATGAATCCATATATATTACTTTTGTCTCTTTCGTAGTAATGCTTTGCAATACCTTGACTGCTTCATTGATTGTATCTTTCTTTCCACCAATGATAATCCGTGAAGGCTTAAGGTTATCTTCAATTGCATTTCCTTCCCTTAAAAATTCAGGTGCAAAAACAATATTTAAATTCTTATAAATTTTTTTAGCATTTTGTGTAAAGCCAACTGGTACAGTTGATTTTATTATAATAGGCCCATTAAATTCTGATTTATCTAATTTAACAAGCACTGACTCCAAAATCGAAGTATCAAAGTAATTAGAGGTTTCATCATAATTAGTTGGCAGAGCTAAAATGATTAGATCTGTATCATTTATATGCTCTTCAAAAGATAAGCTTGCGCATATATTAATTCTTTCTTGTTTTAAATATTCATTTAATAAAGGTTCGTTTATCGGTGCTTCTTTGTTATTAATTTTATTTACTTTATCAATATCTTTATCAATAAGGATTGTTTGAAAATTTTGTGACAGTAAAATACCTAAAGAACTGCCAACATATCCAGCACCAAATACTAAAATTTTTTTAATCACTATTTAAACTCCATTTTAAGTATATTTTCATTTATATGCTTTTCGATCCTTCGAATACAAATTATATCTATGATTCTTCAAGTGTAATTTAATGGAGTCCTAAGCTCTTTTGGAGGCTTTGGTAAATTACTAAATAACTTCCAAGCAATTTTTGATTTTGGATTTATGACAGCCCAAATCGTAACAAAAATAGAAACAAAATATATATAAAGACTTTTATTTGAAACAAACCAGATCTCTAAAGAACCTTTGTATGGAGCAATTGTATTATTGTAGAAATTAGTTGTAGCCATTTCACCATCCATAATCTCTTCTTCATCTCGAAAAATAATTGAGCCAATCCCAGAAAGACCAGGTTTTACAGTTTTTATTATTTCCTTAATATCATCTGAATAAGACTCAAATGTCTCAGGAGTAAGCGGTCTTGGTCCAATTACACTCATATGACCAAAAAAAATATTGAGAAGTTGAGGCAATTCATTTATTTTGGTTTTTCTCAAGAATTTTCCAACAGGAAGAACTCTTGGATCTTCTTTTGTAGTAATAGTTCCAGTTCCTAAATTAGGGCTATCTTTAAGCATTGTTGCAAACTTATAAAGATTAAAAAACTTACCATCTTTACCTATGCGTTCTTGAAGAAAAAATATTTCACCCTCTCCAGTCAATTTCAAAATAAAAATAACTATTATGAACATTGGTAATAAGACCAGCAATGCTAGACCAGATAAAATAATATCAAAAAAACGCTCCATCTTTACATTCTCTGGTCAAGATATTTACCTGTTTCTTTGTGATCAAAGTCAGGCAAAAGGATATTATATAATTCAAGTATTTCATTTTTACTCCACTTCCCCATAGCTTTTAAAGATTCAATGCCATTGATAAATTGATCTAATTTATTTGAATCAAATTTTGATTCATTGCGAATAATTCCTATATTTTTAAAAGTTTCTAAATCTAAATTCTCTTTGTCTGTAAAAAATTCCTCAAAATCTTTTTCTCCAGTGGTATCACTTTCAAAAAAATAACATGGCCATTTATTCTGATCAATTAGTTCTTTAACGCTCTTACGGGCTTCATCTTCTGATTCGCATTCGTAATATTCATAATTTCTTTGTTTTAAATATTTTTTAGCGATTTCAGAAAATGTTATAAGATGTAATTTTTCACTTAATTTTGGAAAAAAAATATCTCTGTTGTTCCCAAATAATCCAGACATTAAGCATAATTCTCCAGATTCTTGTGGAGTCAAAAAATAACGTCGAATATCATTAGGAGCTGAAATTGGTTGCTGTTTAGCAAACCTTTGATTGAAACCATGAAGAAGTGATCCATCTGAGAAAGCAACATTAGCAAAACGTGCCATTGAAATATTTTGTGATAAGCTTTCACGCATTAAAAATTTTTCCATTATTCTTTTACTGGCGCCCATCATATTGACTGGATTTGCAGCTTTATCAGTTGAAACACAAAAGTATTTTTTTACACCCATTTCCTTAGATAATTTAAGAGTATCAATAGTATTTACAACATTAACCATTATCATTCTCATTAGTGTGAAAGGATCTTTCTCACTTCTAACATGTTTCAATGCGGACAAGTTAAATACGTAATCATATGGGCCTTCTTCATTTACGAGTGAATCAAATTCAAAGGATCCGCAATCAACTGCAAAGGTTTTGAAATCTCCGCTTCCATAGCCAAGCGTACTTCGAATGTCTCGAACTAACTCAACCATATTATTTTCTGAAATATCTACAATATGTATTGCCAAAGGATTACGTTTAAAAATTTCTTTAGAAACTGCCTGGCCAATGCTTCCAGCACCACCAATAATCAAAAATCTAGAACTTTCTACAATTTGCTGAATTTTTAAATTCATTAAAGAAATATCATCCTTGAATAGCTCTTCTTTTCTACCTATTAAATCTAAATAATTCATAAATATTCCTAAGAACCTAATTTAGTTCTTATTTTAATAAAATTTAAAAACAAATTTAATCATATAATTAAATTAATACAAATCGAAATGTATTTTTCAATTGCTTCAAAAGTGCTTGAGTACTTTGTCTAAAATTGAATCTAGTTTGAAAAATTCATTTGCATATTTCAAACCATTATTTCCTAATTTTTGCTTTTCTTCTTCGTCTAATAAACAACATTTATCAATTATCAAAGCTAACTCATCATAATTTCCAGATGGAACAGTAAAACCACAATTAGCCTCATCGATTACTTTAGCGGACTCACCATTTACAATACCTACTATAGGTTTACCTGAACTCATATAACTTTGTATTTTTCCTGGAAGAGTGTATGAAAATACTGGTGTATTTTTCAATGACAAAAATAAATATGAAGAATAATTATAAAAAAGACTCATATACTTTGATGGATATTGATCTAAACAAATAACAACATTTTCAAGATTTTGATCTTTAATTTTTTTTACAAGTTCTGATTTATATCTACCATCACCAATTAATAATATAACTATATTTTTTATATTTGCACATTTTTTTAATGCTCTGAGCAAGGTTGGGAAATCTTGCGCCTCCCCTATATTTCCAGTAAAAGTGAAAATAACTTTATTTTTCCAAGCTGACATTATTTGAGAAATTTTTTTATCCTCTGGAGTGCCTAAGGGTATTGAAACTTCATAGTCTGATTCAATCCAATTTGGTAAATATATTAATTTTGGTGATAAAACTCTCATTTTCTTTAGCTTTTGTTTAAATCCATTTGAGCTCAAAAAAAGAATATCTGCTGTTGAATATATTCGAACACATAATTTCCTGAGCACATCATGAACAAATGAAGACTTTACTCCTGCTCCATGTATGCTGTCTGGCCAAATATCTAAAACCCAAAAATAGAGAGGCTTTCGAAGGATTTTTTTTAAAAGAATTGCTGGAATCATCGAAAAAATAGGTGATAGTTGAATACCAAAAATCATATCAAAATTTTTTCTTCTTAGCTTAATCAATGAGTAAAAGGATGCACTCAAAACAAATGATAAATAATTTAAAATTAAAGTTAATTTATTATTAAATCTTGTAATTTGCCAAACTCTATGAACTTTTATCCCATAATAATCATTATATTTACATGGATCTGATGAATATTCTGGAAAAACTCTTCCAGATGGATAATTAGGAATACTTGTAAGAACCTCAATAGAGTAACCTCTTTTTTTTAATGCTAAAACAAGTTCATTAACACGAAAATTTTCAGGCCAAAAATATTGACTAACAATAAGAATATTTTTATTTGCTTTAATTTTATCCACTTAAATATTATTTAATTTTTATGATCAAATTCAGGTATTAAATCTTGAAGAGTCTCTAAAATTTGGGAAGTTTTTATATGTTTGTTTAAACGAAGTAAGTCGTTCATTTTATCTCTTGTAGATTTATCAGATAAAGTTCTTTTTGCTGCTCTGATCTTTGGATGAATAGTCTCAATTGTATTTTCTTTGTCTAGAAGTAGTTCTTCGTACATCTTCTCTCCTTTTCGAAGTCCAGAATATTCAATTTTTATGTCAACGTTAGGCTCAAGTCCATTTAAACGAATCATATCTTCAGCTAGTTGCTTGATTTTAACTGGCTCACCCATATCTAGAACATACAACTCTCCTCCAGAACCAATTGCTCCAGCATGCAATATTAACTGACATGCTTCTGGTATTGACATAAAGTATCGAGTAATATTTTTATGAGTCACTGTAACTGGACCTCCATTAGATATTTGTTTTTTAAAAAGTGGTATGACACTTCCACTACTCCCAAGAACATTTCCGAAACGAACAACCATAAATTTCGTATTCGGAAAATCCTCAGAAATAATATGACAAGCAATTTCCGCTGCTCTTTTAGTTGCGCCCATAACATTTGTTGGATTTACCGCCTTGTCAGTTGATACCAAAACAAATCGAGGCACATCATATTTAGCTGCCATTAAAGCAATATTATTAGTACCAATGACATTTGTAACGAGAGCCTCGCCAGGATTTTCTTCCATTAACGGTACGTGTTTATAAGCAGCTGCATGAAACACTATTGATGGTTTGTTTTTAGAAATTATATTCTCTACGGTTTGGATGTCTCTCACATCTCCTACTACGGCAACAATATTAATATTCGGAAATAGTGACTTAATTCTCATTTCTATTTCATACAAAAATAATTCGGTCTGCTCTAACAAAATAATTTTTTTTGGTGAAAATTTCGAAATCTGAAAACATAACTCACTACCTATAGAACCGCCTGCACCTGAAATTAAAGCCACATTGTTAAATATAATGTCCTTAACATAATCATCATTTAGATATATTGGATCTCTTCCAAGCAAATCTTCTGGTTCTATGTCCTTAATTTGATTTGTATTTACTTTTCCATCTAAAATCTGAGATATGGAAGGTAATAACTTTACATCTACATTAGCTTGCTTTGCCAAATTATAAATAGTGTTTATTTGAGACGGAGTTGCTGATGGAATTGCTATGATTGCCTTTGAAAATCCAAATTTTACTTTCAATTTCCCTATATCACTTATGGTCCCCAATACTGGAGCTCCACTTACAGTCCTATTTTGTGATTCTTGGGAGTCGTCTAAGAATCCAATTGGATTAATCTTAAGTGAGGGTGTCGATTTGAGTTGTTCAAATATTTGTGAGCCCGCAGCGCCAGCACCTAAAATTATTATCTTTTCTGACTCACCTTCATATACAAAAAAATCCCTCCATTTGGAGTAAATTATTCTTAAAAAAATAACTGAGTAAAAAGATAAAAAAGCGAGCAAAATATAGAAATAAATATCATTATCCAAGCCGGTATAAATCGCAGAAAGTATTACAGATATTAATATAGATATTCCGATTGAAAAAATATCTCTAACTCCAAAAAATCCCCAAACGATTTGATAGTTCTTAAGAAGTAAAGATGCAGTAATATTAATAAGGCCATAAATCGATGCAAATAAAAAAACTTCTCCATAATTGAAGAAATCAAATGACATGCTACAAAAATAATATATGAAAAATAGGCATAGAAAATCATTAGTGATTACGAAATATTTTTTAAAATTAGAGGACAATAAGTCAACAAATTGGAATAGTCTTTTTTGCATTTAGGTTATTTCTATAGAATTTTATATTAAGACACTATGAATAAATTTTATCTAATAATCTTTCCACACAACTCTCTTTACATAATCTGTGTAACTTAGAATGATTCTAACAACCTTAGCTGATACGTTTGGTTTACTATAATCATCAACTAATTGAAAATCTCTATCATTATAGCGACTTTGAGATTTAACAATTTCAAGTCCTTGAAGAACTCGTGCTGAATCTAAACCAACCATCATTACAGCTGCCTCCTCCATGCCTTCAGGCCTTTCGTGTGCTTCGCGTATATTTAAAGCAGGAAAATTAAGTATAGATGACTCCTCATTTATGGTGCCACTATCAGACAAAACTGCCATAGAATTTAATTGCAGATGATTATAATCTGTGAAGCTAAGTGGTTTTAATAATTGAACATTTTCATGCAAAGAAACCTCTGAGGCATCTATTCTTTTACGAGTTCTTGGATGTGTCGAGACGATTACTGGAAAATTAAATTTTTCTGCAATTTCATTTAAAAGACTTATTAGTTTAAAAAAATTTTTATCAGAGTCAATGTTTTCCTCTCGGTGTGCGCTTACTAAAAAATATTCATTTTTTATTAGCGATAAGTCTGACAAGGCTGAAGATGAATCAATTTTAGATTTATAATAGTTTAGTACTTCAAATAATGGACTTCCAGTTTTAATGATTCTATCAGCAGGAATGCCCTCAGCTAATAAATATTCGCGAGCTATTGAGCTGTAAGTTAAATTAATATCAGCAGTATGATCAACAATACGCCGGTTTATTTCTTCTGGTACTCTCATATCAAAACATCTATTACCAGCCTCCATATGGAAAATAGGTATTTTTTGACGTTTAGCAGGGATAGCAGCCATACAGCTATTTGTATCACCAAGAACAAGAATAGCTTCAGGCTGTTGCTCTTTAAGAAGCTTATCTACTGCAATTATTACTTTTCCAATAGTTTCAGAGCCACTATTGCCTGCGGACTCTAAAAAAAAGTCTGGTTGTCGAATTTCAAGATCTTTAAAGAAAACTTCATTCAACTCATAGTCATAATTTTGTCCAGTGTGAACAAGAATGTGTTCACAATTCTTATCTAAACTATTGATTACCCTTGAGAGCCTGATGATTTCCGGCCTTGTACCAACAATTGTCATAACTTTCATTTTATTAACCTTTTTACTCATTTATAGCCAAAAATTAAATTTATATATTTATTATAACGAATTGGCGAAGGTATCAGGTTTTTCAGGGTTAAAAATTTCATTCGCCCACAACATTACAATCATATCTTTATCTCCAATATTAGTGATGTCATGAACCCATCCAGGCAAAGTCTCAACAATCCTAAATTCTTCATGACTAATAACAATTTCATGTTTTTCATTTGTAATTAAATGTCTAAATTTAAATTTTGCTTTGCCATGAAGTATTAAGAATTTTTCAGTTTTAGAGTGATGATAATGCCCGCCTCTTGTAACTCCAGGACCTGCAGTAAAAAATGAAAATTGGCCACTATCTTTTGTTTTTAACATTTCAGCGAACATACCTCTTTCATCTCCATGAGTTGGTATTGAATATGTAAATTTATCAGGAGACAGAAAACTTAGATACGTTGAATAAAGCTTTCTAACAAATCCAGAACCGACCTTTTCAGTAATCAATGTATCCCTACTAATTTTAAAGCTTTTTATTTGATCTACTAAATCACCTAGTGTGATTTGGTATTCAGGAGTAACTGAGGGATCTTTAGAATATTTAGCCTTACCTAAAATTTTATTTATAAATTCTTCCACCACATCATCAATATATACAAGTTTCAGTTCAAACTCTGGATCATTTATCTGTATGGGTAGATCTTTACCAATATTGTTGCAAAATGTTGCAACAACAGAGTTGTAGTTCGGCCTAGACCATTTTCCAAAAACACCTGGAAGACGATAGATGTGTGATTTGCTTCCAGTTTCGATTTCAAGATTTCTAATTTCTAGCTCTGCATTAAGTTTGCTTTTACCATATAAATTTTTAGTATTTACCTGAGTTGATGATGAAAAAATTATCGGTATTTTTTTGCTTGACTTTCGAATCTCATCACAAATTAATTTAGTTAAACCTAGATTTACAATCTCATAATCACTATCATTGTTGGGTCTATTTTCACCAGCTAGATGAACAATAAAGTTACATCTATTTATTAATTTTGGTAAATCTTCTGTAGAATTTTTTCTATTAAATACATCATATGAAATGTTCATTTCATTCAGGCGAACAATCAAATTTTTTCCAATAAATCCTTCAGAACCAGTAACTAATACTCGCATTTATTTTATTCCAAACTCAATAAGTTCGTTCTTAATCTCATACAAATCTAAAAGTAGTTCTTTTAGTTCGTCTTCATTAAGCTGATATGTATTATGAGAATGATATTCATGGGCTTCAGTAATTACTTTCTCTCCATCATCAACAAATTTATTGTAATTTAAATCGCGCGTATCAGCTGGTATGCGATAGTAATCTTTCATATCAATTGCTTTTACCATCTCTTCTTTTGTAAGAAGAGTTTCATAGAGCTTTTCTCCGTGTCGAGTACCAATAA